>Ga0302178_10000382_pt1 | contig 41418 bp, 32 predicted proteins | sample I_Palsa_E1_3_FD_198790 | JGI IMG/M metagenome (GOLD analysis project Ga0302178, IMG submission 198790) | Peat permafrost microbial communities from Stordalen Mire near Abisko, Sweden - I_Palsa_E1_3 | ecosystem: Environmental > Terrestrial > Soil > Palsa > Peat permafrost | place: Sweden... | reverse complement strand
CGCCAGCTACGAGCACTCACGCATCCACGGCGTCAGCAACCTCAACGCCACCAGCGACGGCTGGCGCGTCCTGCGCACCATCTTCGCCGAACGCTACTACCACCACCAGCGGCAAAAAGCGGAACGCCGTCGGCGCATATCGTCATCGCCTGGGCGGGGAGCGTAATGGCGGGGGCAGGTATTTGGGTTGGCCTGCTGGATCTGGATGATTCTGAACCAATCCGTGGCGTGAGTGGTCCGCTCGGTGACGACCATGGTATGGCCCGGGTATTGATCCGCGTGCACCATGCGCCCATTGGATACGTCCAGCTGCCGGCGGCGCCAGCGGAGAGCCTGACGGCGCGTGCCGCTAGCCTGGCCGAGAAAATGCTGGCAATGCCGCTGCGAGGGCATGAAGAACTTGATAAATCAGCTCTGAATGCGCAGGACTCAGCCGGCTGGATGGCCGAGGTCTGCTGTCCGCACCGGTTCGCCGCCTCTGGCGGCGCAGGTGTGACGGTCATTGTCTGTACCAGAGATCGCACCGAAGGCCTGCGCGAGTGCCTGCGTTCCATCCAGCAGGCGAGCTACGAGCCGCTCGAAATCCTAGTTGTCGATAACGCGCCGACCAGGGATGACACTCGTGAGCTCGTGACGGCCCTGGCCAAGACCGACGAACGGCTGCATTACACCTGCGAGCCGGATCCCGGCCTGTCCCGCGCCCGCAATCACGGTTTGGCCCGCGCGCAGTTCGACTTGGTCTGCTTCACCGACGATGACACACGGGTCGATCCTGGATGGCTCTCAGCCGTCGCCGCCGGTTTCGCGGCCGATCCGGAGACAGTATGTGTGACCGGCCTCGTCGCCTCGAGTTCGCTGAACACCGGCGCGGAGCGGTTCTTCGACTCACGTTACTCGTGGGGAGAGGCCTTCGAGCCTCGCCGTTACGACCTCACCACTCATCGTCATTCGTCGGCGCTTTACCCTTACAGCGCCGGGGTCTTCGGAACAGGTGCCAACTTCGCGATCCGCCGCGGCGCCGTAACCGACCTCGGCGGATTTGACCCGATACTGGGCGCGGGAGGGCCTGGCCGAGGTGGCGAGGATCTAGACATCTTCCTCCGCATCATCCTGGCTGGCGGCCGGATCTGCTACCTGCCGTCATCCCTGGTCTGGCACCAGCATCGCGCGGACCTGGAAGCACTGGGCGAGCAGATCTACTCCTATGGCTACGGGCTTGGCGCCTACCTGGCCAAGCACCTGATCAGCGGCCTGATGCCCGCCGTTCTCCTCGGCCGCGGCCTCCGTCAGGCAGGAGTGATCCTGGGCCGGACGCGGCAGGCGTCGCGGGCCGGCCAGATGCGGGTAGGCGGCAGGCGGCTGGCGCTGACCGAGGCGCGCGGAGTCCTGGCCGGTGCGCTGTGTTACCGCAGGGCCGCCCGCCGGCATCCAGCGCTTCCGGAAAGCCATGATCGCCGACCCGCAAGCGTGGCCTGACGATGCCGGATCACTTGATCCCATGGAGCGTTTTGGTGATGAATAATGGCCAGCGATAACCGGCCGGGTGTAACCGCCGTCATCTGCGCCTACACGGAAAAACGATGGCAGCAGACTCGCGCTGCGCTCGAATCCGCGTTGCGGCAAGAACCTCCGCCAGCCGAAGTCCTGCTCGTGGTGGATCACAACGCCGAGTTGGCAGACCGCGCGCGCCGCGAATTCACCTCAGCATCCGTCCTGGAAAATGCTGGTACCCAGGGACTCTCCGGAGCACGTAACACTGGCCTTAAGGCGGCGACTCAGCCCGTCACCACCTTCCTGGACGACGATGCCGAGGCACGGCCAGGCTGGCTCAAGCATCTGGTGGCGCCCTATTCGTCCCCGGACGTGGTCGCGACCGGCGGCAGCGTGCATCCCCGCTGGCCGGCGACGCGGCCACCATGGCTCCCGCCTGAGTTCGACTGGGTAGTTGGCTGCAGCTACCGGGGACTGCCGGAAACCACCGGTCAGGTAAGGAACCCGATCGGCGCCAACATGAGCATGCGGACCGATCTCGCGCTCGAGGTCGGCGGCTTCGACGAGTCGGTAGGGCGCGTGGGCGCCAATACACGCGGCTGCGAAGAGACTGAGTTGTCCATCCGGCTCACCGCGAGCAGGGCTGGGTCTGTCATCCTCTACGTTCCCGCCGCAGCCGTCGATCATCACGTCGCGCCCGAACGCCTGACATTTAGTTACTTCCTGCGCCGCTGCTGGCACGAGGGCATGTCCAAGGCCGACGTGGTCCGCCTTTCCGGTGCCGCCGCGGGATTGCAGCGCGAACGGCGTCAAACGGCCGTCGTGATTCCGGTGGCGCTCCTACGCGAGCTGCGCAACCTGGCCACCGGCCACGTCAGTGCGGCGGCACGAATAGTTGCGATGGTGGCAGGACTGACAGCCGCCTCGGCTGGGTACTTCAGCGGCCGGACATCGCAGCGCATCCGCTAGCGGGGTCGGATACCGATCGCGAAGGCACCCCAGTCGAGCCGGCGCAACTGGGCTTGGTAGCCGAGGGACTCAAGCAGGGGGACCGCCTCGTCGTAGTGGTCCTGGATCTCGATCTTGATGCAGCGCACGTTCGCGGTCCACCGGCCGTGCCGGAGCATCTCGTACCACGCGGACTCGATATTGACAAGCAGGTAGTCGACCGGCGCGGACCCGGTGAAGGCGGCCAGCAGGTTTGCCGCGTCGAGGGCATCGATATGCCGCACTGTGGCCGCGGAGCCGTTCCCGGGGACCGAGCCGGTGACGATCTGGCCCCAGGCATCGGGTTCCCAGTTGAGGTTGAGCGTCTCGTCGCGGTACCAGACGGCCGTCTCTTCCAGGGCGCAGCGGCCGCCGAGGTGAGCCAGGTTGCGCCGGGCCAGCAGGGCGTTGTCGTGATCCGCTTCCACGCCAAGCAGCCGGGCGTGCGGGTACCGGTCGGCCAGGTCGGCCGTCAGCAGGCCGATGTTCGCTCCGAACACCGCTATGTGCCGGACCGGGCCGGTCAGCGCGGCTGGCGGGAGATGGTGCTCGTAATCCACGAACTCCAGGGCCAGGCGGTCGGTGGACCGGGGACGCAGCCATACGACGTTGCCGCCCGGCTCCCGCAGCCGGACGGGGACGGCGGTGTCCGCGCCGGGCTGGTGCCGCTCGCCAAGGAAGGCCTCCGCAGCGAGCATTCGGGTCATGGTGGCCTTGCTGCCCAGCCCGCTGAGCCGGGCGATCGACTGCCGGTAACGCAGCGAGTGGATGCGCTGCCAGGCTCTCCGCGCGGCGGTCCGTGGCTCAATAGTGCCGATCACCGGCCCCAAATGTTGTCGCTGAGCGGTGGCACCACCTCGGGGTGACCAAATCGCGCCGGAGCCGTCCATGGCGGGGGGAAGGGTATCGGTGGCCAGGGCCGAGTTGTCCTGGCGGTCGGACGGCCAGCCCGCGGGCTGGGGCGGCTGCGGGCTGCGCTCCTGACGAGGCGGCTTGCGGTGCGACAGGTCGTAACTCATATCTGTATTAACGGTCCTGGTAGCCGGTGCCGTTCCGTGTTCGCTCCGCGGGTAACCAAGCGGTAAGAACTTTGGCACCTGGGTGACCACCGGCTCGGCCGTTGCGGGCTGCGCCTCACCGAGGTTTGCGCGCCTGGCGACCTCGCGGCGGATCAGCCAGCCGCCACCGGCCCTTTCTCGATAGTCGCCTATTCACCTAACCCTGAGGTAACTGGTCAGGTCCATTTGGGCGGGGCCGCCATTTGGGCGTGCTGAGCCGGAACGGCGATATCTTTGCGCGAGGACCATACATCGACGACCAGCTGGCTCATCATTTTAATGGGCGTGAAATACGGTTCCATTCATTACAGTCCCACGCCTGAAGAACATCGGGCCAGTCCGCTCGGCCAGAAGTAAGGGCGATTCCTTGGTAGCTGACCATCGCGACCGCGCCGCAGGCATCCTGGTACACAACGACACGCCTCACTCCGGGTGCGAGAATGTCCCGCCGACAAGATATGAGAACACCCGGCTAACTGGCCAGCATCACACTATAGTCATTACAGAAAGCTTAAGGCATCGTAGCTTCCGGCGAAGCCGGGATGGCCGGTTTACCAGTGGGGCGGTGGGTGATGGACCGGGGTGTGACTTCGGTGCGGGCTCGGCGGGCCGTGCCGCCTTGGGCGCGGAGGGTCGGGGCGAAGCTGCTCCCGTCTCCTCCGGTGCTCCGCCAGGGGGTCCATCCAGACCCAGCTGACCTGGCGATCCCGCCCTTGGATCCGCACAGCTGGCCGAAGGCGCGACAGACGGCGTTCGCCAGTGCGGAGCTGGAGTTGTTTCGTGCCTGCCTCCGCCTGCCAGGGACACCCGATGTGCGGGCAGCGGTGCTCGACGACCTAAGCAGCTATTCAGGGCTGCCGCCCGAGGAATGCGTTGAACGGTGCCGGAACTGGGAATCGTGGAGCGTTGAGGAATGGCTCGCCGCGGATCGATCCGGCACGGACCGATTTACGAACTTCTACCGAACTATGGAGTCGTGGGCGTTCGACCTCCTGTGGTACGCCTATATGCAGACCGAGGGCTACGGCTATCCGGCCAGCGTTATGGCGCTTCGTGCCATAGCAGCCAAGGGCAACGGCCGAGCGCATCTTGATTTCGGCTCCGGCGCCGGGGTGACCAGTCAGCTGTTCGCCCGAGCCGGGTACGAGACGACCCTCGCCGACATTTCAACGTCACTGCTGGACTTTGCCCGTCACCGGCTGTCGCGCCGGGGTGAGGCGGCCCGGTTCATTGACCTCAACGACGAGAAGCTTGAGACCGGCCGGTACGACGTCATCACCGCGCTCGACACGCTCGTTCACGTTCCTGATCTTGCGGACGTTGTGGCCGGCCTCCACGGCGCGCTCCGGCCGGGGGGGTGGCTGGTCACCAACTTCGATGTACGTCCCCCGTCACTGGAGAATGCCTTGCACCTCTACGAAGATGACCTCGATCTTCGCGCGATCGTACACCGTGCGGGCTTCGCGCCGTCCGGCCGCTTCGGGCAGTACGTGGTGTACCGCCGGGTGGACCCTTCAGGCACAGCTCAGCGGCTCCGGGTACTATTCGAGCAGCTCGTCCTCACCAGCCGCCCCCGCCGTGTCATCCGCCGCCAGAACCGGCGCTTGGCGGCCGCGCTCAGGCAGAAGGCCGGGTAGCTGTTGTCCGGCAGTGTGCCGCTACTGGGCTAGCCGTCACGAGCCTGGGGCGCCGCGCAGCCGGAGGTTCACATCCTTGATCATTTCCCGGACGGAGTATTGCGCCGAACGGACCGTGCGGCGGGCTGGCCGCGGCAGGCTATCCCAGAAAAGCAACCGTATCCCTGGCACGGTCCGGGCCAGTTGGGCGCTGCCAACCGATCTGGCCCGCCCGGCCCAGTACTCGGCTCGGTCGTCGTTTTCGCCATACTTGAACGCAAGCAGGGCGGGACGAACATAAGCAAGACCCGCAGGCAACCGGCGAAGCTTGGCCGTCTGCGATTCGTACATTTCGTTAATAGCATCCTCAATGCCTGCCCGATCACGTGTCATCGAACCAGGGCGCAATCGCAAATCCACCAGGAAGTACTTGCTTGCCCACAGGCCGGGCGTCTTCGAATTCTCGGCGATACGAAGCCACATATCCAGATCTTCGAGAGTTTTCAGCTCCTCATCGAAGCCGCCAACGTCGGCGAAGCACGATTTGCGGACGAGCAGCGAACTGCCGCTACGAGCCGGGTTGCCGGCCACCAGGAAATCATCAAAATCGTAACGGCCAGCGCGCTGCCACTGAAGGAAGACCAAGGTGCCGTTCTCTAGCACCAGCCGGGAACGGCAGAAGACGACACCAACATCCGGCGGCAACGACTGAATCAGCCGGAGCTGCCGCTCCAGAAATTTTGGGTGCCATCGGTCGTCACCATCGAGAAAGGCGATGTATTCCCCTCTCGCCTCCCGGATCCCCGCGTTCCTTGCCGCGCTTAGGCCCCGATGCTCGCCCGCAACTAGGCGAAATCTCGGGTCATCGCCTGAATGAGCCTTAACTACATCGATAGAATTATCGTCAGAGCCGTCGTCTATTACCAGATACTCAAAATCATGAAATGTTTGCCGTAGTACCGAGTCGACGGCCTCACCGACGTACTTGGCGATGTTGTAGGCGGGTGTCACCACAGTCACAAGCGGTGACCCTGCCTTATTGGAAACAGCCATGTATAAGGCCCCTGAAGCTAAATTAGTTGAACAGTTCTGCCGAGCTTGCACAGCTTACCGCCTGGATAGCGCTTCAGCATGATCCTTGCTGGTCTGGCGTACTGCGGCCGCGAGCTCTCTGGCCGCGTCGGCCGGGTACGCGGCGGCCGGGGACCTGCCAGGCCTGTCGATGAAGGGAGGGGATCCGTGCTCCCTCCTGGCGTGGCGTGCCGGATCTGTTACGCAAATCGTCATCTGTTGGATAGATCGTCGGACATTCCGTGCAGGGGTGCGTATAATCCCAAAGGTCCGTGTACTGCTGCTTCTATGAGCCTGCTCTTCGGGGGGCGATGTATGGCCTCGGCCTGGGGAGGGATATATGGCCTCGGCCTGGGGAGGAAAGCATGATTGGCGAGGAAGCGGAGGCTAGGCGTGGACTTCTCGCTTAGCGCCGAGCAGCGCGAGCTGACGGAGGCGGCGACCGCCTTCGCCCGGCAGGAGCTCAACACCGATCTTGGCAAGCACGAGGATGCCGGGGAGTTCCCGCGGGAGGCGTGGCGGGCGTGTGCCAGGTTCGGGGTCCAGGGCCTGCCGGTACCCGCTGAGCTGGGCGGGGCCGGCGCCGACATCGTCACGACGACCCTGGTCATGGAGGCCCTGGGATACGGATGCCGGGACAACGGGCTCCTCTTCTCGCTCAACGCGCAGATGTGGAGCATCGAGCTGCCGCTGGTGATCTTCGGTACCCCGGCGCAGCAGCAGGCGTACCTGCCCGGGATGGTGTCCGGGGACCTCATCGGCGCGCACGCGATGACCGAGCCTGAATCCGGTTCCGACGCGCTGCACATGCGCACCCGCGCCGAGCGGCGCGGTGACCACTACCTCCTCAAGGGGATCAAGCAGTACATCACCAACGCGCCGGTGGCTGACGTGCTGCTGGTCTACGCGGCGGACCCGGACCGGCCCGGACTGGCCGGGCTCTCCGCCTTCCTGGTCGACGCGGCGACGCCGGGGATCGCGGTGAGCAGCAGCTTCGAGAAGATGGGCCTGGCGACCTCGCCGATGGGCGAGATAACGCTGCACGACTGCCTCGTTCCCGCGGAGAGCCGGCTGGGGCCCGAAGGGGCGGGGATGGCGATTTTCAACTCGTCCATGGAGTGGGAGCGGAGCTGCCTTTTCGCCAGCGTCGCGGGGGCGATGCGGCGGCAGCTGGAGGCGTGTGTGGCCTATGCGCGGTCTCGTGAGCAGTTCGGCCAGCCGATCGGGAAGTTCCAGGGTGTGTCCGGGAAGCTGGCCGACATGTACGTGCGGCTGGAGGCGGCGAGGTCGCTGATCTACCGGGTGGCATGGCTGAAGGCCCAGGGCCGGTCCGCCCCGGCGGAGGCGGCCGCCGCGAAGCTGTTCATCAGTGAGGCATGGGTGCGCTCCAGCCAGGACGCGATCCAGATCCACGGGGCCTGGGGCTACATGAAGGACGCGGGGATCGAGCGGGATCTGCGGGATGCGGTGGCCGGCACCATCTACTCGGGCACCTCGGAGATCCAGCGGGTGGTACTCGCCCGGATGCTCGGGCTCTGAGCCACCCGGGCACGCGAGGGATCCCCGGCGGGGAACCGGCGAGGGATCCCCGGCGGGGACACCAGGAAGGAAGCGTGATGGCGTATCTACTGCAGCGGCTGCTGACCGAGGCTGCGGCGCGGCAGCCGCAGCGGCCGGCGGTAGCGTCTGACGGATGCCTGCTTACCTACCAGGAGCTGGACCGGCTGAGCAACAAGGTGGCCCGGGCGCTGCTGCGCCTGGGCGTGGCGCCCGGCGACCGGGTGGCGATCCTGGCCCCCAAGTCGGCCGCCGCGGTCATCGCGCTGTACGGGGCGCTCAAGGCCGGGGCGTGCTATGTGCCGCTGGACCCCAAGGCACCCGCCGGGCGGCTCAGCCACATCGTGGCCGACAGCGGCGCCGCCGTGATCGTGGCGGACGAGGCGAGGACGTCCCAGGCCGCCACCCTGGCAGGCAGCGTTCCGCAAGCGCGCGGCGTGGTGGTGGCGAGCGTTCCCGGCCGCCCAGGGGAAGAGGAGGCGGCCGTTGCCCCGGCCCCGGGCGTGGTCATTGTGCCGCCGGCCGTGGTGGCCGGGGAATCAGGAGAGCCGCTGGCGGAGGACCGGGCGATCGAGACCGACCTGGCGTACATCTTGTACACGTCGGGATCGACCGGCACCCCGAAGGGGGTGATGATCTCGCACCGCAACTCGCTCACGTTTGTCGAGTGGGCGGCAGCCGCTGCGGGGCTCAGCGAGCAGGACCGGGTCTGCAGCCCCGCGCCGCTGCACTTCGACCTGTCGGTCTTCGACATCTTCGCCGCCTGCCAGGCCGCTGCCTGCCTGGCCGTGCTTCCCGGCGGAACGGCTACCTTCCCGGTATCGATCGCGAGGTGGCTGGAAGCCGAGCGGATCTCGGTCTGGTACTCCGTACCCTCAGTCCTGACGCTGCTCGCCTGCTACGGCAGCCTGGGGAAGTTCGACCTGTCGGGCCTGCGGACGGTGATCTTCGCCGGGGAGGTGTTCCCCCCCAGGCACCTGGCCCGGCTGATGGCCGAGCTGCCGCACTCGCGCTACCTGAACTGGTACGGGCCGACCGAGACCAACGTCTGCACGGCGTTCGAGGTGCCCGCGGGCGGGGCTGACGCCGGGCCGGCCCCGATCGGGAAGGCCATCGCCAACACCGAGGTGTTCGCGGTCACCAGCGAGGGCCGCCGGGTGTCCGGGCCCGGTGAGGTGGGCGAGCTGTACGTGCGGGGTCCCTCGCTGATGCGCGGGTACTGGGGGCAGCCGGCCAGGACCGGCGAGGCGCTGGTGGCGAACCCGTTCCGGGCCGGGTCCGGCGAGCTGGTGTACCGGACCGGTGACCTGGTGACCCTGGAACCGACGGGGAACTACGCCTATCTCGGCCGCCGGGACACCATGGTGAAGGTCCGCGGCTACCGGGTGGAGCTGGGCGAGGTGGAAGCCACGCTGTACCGGCACCCGGCCATCGCCGAGGCGGCGGTGCTGCCGGTGCACGATGAGCTGCTCGGCAGCCGCCTGCGGGCGGTCGTGGCCGCGGACGGCGCGGGCACCCTCACCCACCAGGACGTGCTGGACCACTGCCGGCAGTGGCTGCCGGGCTACATGGTGCCGGACATCATCGAGTTCCGCGAGGCGCTGCCCAGAACCTCGACCGGCAAGGTCGACCGGGCCGGCCTCGCCCAGGAGCAGCACGAGCTGGAGCTGGCCGGAGACGGCCGGCGGAACAAGCCCTAGCAGACACACGGAATGAAGGTGCTCAGGTGGAGACGGTCATCAACGATTACATCAGCCGGGAACTCGTCCAGGACCCGGCGCTGCTGCCGTTGGCGGACGAGACATCACTACTGGAGACCGGCATCCTCGATTCGCTGAGCCTGCTGCGGCTGGTGGTCTTCCTGGAAGAGCGGTTCGGGATCACGATGGGCGACGCGGACCTGCTCCCGGAGAATTTCGCCAGCGTGAACACTATCTGCGCCTACCTCCGCGCCAGGGAGCCAGGAAAGCAGCAGGCCTCGCGTGGGTGACGGCCCCGCGAGAGGCCTGCTGCGCAACGTAGCACGCGCGGCCTTCTCGGCCGCCCTGGCCCGTCTGCCGGCCGCCCTGGGCTACCGCCTCGCATGCTGGCGCGCCGACTCGCTTTTCCGGCGCCAGGAAGGGAAGCGCACCGAGATAGCTCGCAACCTGCAGCTGGTGCTCGGGAACGAGCTCAGCCCGGAGGCGGTGCAGCAGGTGACCCGGGACTGGTTCCGGCTCGCCTCCTGCGAGGCGGTCGACGTGAAGCGGCTACGGCACAGGACGCGGCCGCTGCGGCGGCTGGTCGATATCCGTGGGCGGGAACACCTGGAGGCCGCGCTGGGCGCGGGCAAGGGAGCCATCCTTTGCACCGGCCACTTCGGCTCCCACAGCAGCGGCTTCTCGGTGCTGCACGCCAGCGGCTTCCCGGTCACCACCATCGGGCGCTGGCACCACAAGTACACGCCCGGCCTCTCATCCGCCGAGCGGCGGTTCTGGGACCTGTACCTCAGGCCGGTGCGGCGCCACCGGCAGCGGCCGAACATCGAGCCATGGCCTGGCCGGCCCGAGGTCGCGGCGCTGGCCGCAGCCGCGCTCCGCGCCAATGAGGTGGTGACGATCGCGATCGACGCGCCGCCGCTTGACAGCGACCGGGCCCGCGCCGTCCCGGTTCCCTTCCTCGGCCGCCAGGCCGGACTGCTGCCAGGGGCAGTGGCCCTGGCCCAGGTGACCGGCGCGCCGCTGCTCATGGGTTTCGTGTACCGCGCGGCCGACTACCGTCACCAGGTGCTGGAGATCTCCGCGCCAATGCCGGTGGAGGGAAAAACCGCGACGGCATTCGAGCGCTGCGCCGCCGAGATGAGCGCCGCCATCTCCAGGAGCCCGGCCCACTGGGAATTCTGGGCGAAAACGGACGATCTTGCCGTCCTCGGGCTGATCCCGCCGCAGCGGGACAGCTCATCAGCCGGGGGGCCGGTCCTTCAATCAGACGGGAGATTCCAACACGATGGATCAACAGATAGCGTCCCGGCTCGAGGCTGATCTGTTCCTGCTGCACGCTCCGAGCGTCTTGGACTTCCGCGAGCGTGACGACATGCTGTTTGCCTATCTGAGTGACAGCGACAGCGTCAATGTCACGTCGATTTACGAGATGTACCCCATCGGCTGGTTCTCGATCAAGCAGCAGCTGGCTGATCACGGATTCGACGCGAAGATCGTGAACGTTGCCTCGCTGATGCTCATGCATCCCGATCTGGATGTCAGGCGGCTGCTCGGCCGGCTCGAAGCGCCGATCTTCGGGTTCGACCTGCACTGGATGACGCAATGTAACGGCGCCATCGAGCTCGCGGCCCTCCTGAAGGAGGTGCACCCTGACGCGCTCACGATCTTTGGCGGCATCTCGGCGACCTACTATGCCAGCCAGCTGATCGAGTATCCGAGCGTCGATGTCGTCGTTCAGGGTTACGACACGCTCGAACCGCTCACCGAACTGGTTGCCAGGGTCCGGCAGGGCAGCCGGGACTTCCGTTCCATCCCGAACCTGCTGTACAAGGCCGGCGGCGAGGTGGAGGCCACCGGCTTTACTCACAAGCCGGCCACCGGTTACAACGACGCGCGCAACGACTGGTCGTATTACAAGGAGACGGCCAGCGCGGGTCTGTCGGTATCCAAGCTCATCATGACGTTGCCTAACACCGGGTGCGCGCATGACTGCGGCTGGTGCGGCGGGTCAAAGTTTGCGTACCGCAACATGATGGGTGTCCACAAGACGCTGATCCAGAAGGACAACGACCTCGTCATCGAAGAGCTCCGGACGATGGGAGAGGCGGCGAAACGCACCTCGATATACGCGCTTCAGTGTTATTCGGAGAACAAAACGCGCCTGCACCGGTACCTGGATGCGGTGAAGGAGTGCGGCTACAAAAGCGTTTCCTTCGAGCAGTTCAACCTGACACCACCCGACACGCTGAAGAAGATGGGTGAGTCAACGGATGCTTATATCATGCTCTCCCCGGAGTCCCACGACCCGAAGATAAGCGCGGCGGCCGGCCGCGGGACTTACACCATGGAGCAAATGGAGGACTGGATCCCCCGTGCCCTGGATGCCGGGGTGAAGGGCGTCATGGTCTGGTTCTTCATCGGCATGCCGTACCAGGACCGGCAGTCGGTCATGGACACCATCGCGTACTCCGAGCGCCTGATACGCAAGTTCGGAGGCTGGGAGGCGCTGCCGCTCATCTGCCCGATGGTGCCGTTCCTTGACCCTGGGTGCCGGTTCTTCGAAGAGCCGGAGCAGCATGGCTACCGTATCTTCCACCGCACGCTGGAAGAACACCGCCAGGCCATGGTGGAGCCGCTGTGGCACCGGCGGCTGAATTATGAGACTCGCTGGCTGGACCGGCGCCAGCTGCAGGACGTATCGTACGAGGCGATCGCCCGCCTGGTGGAGATCAAGGGCGAGTACGGGGTACTGCCATCCGAGTTCTGCCAGGCCATCCTCGACACCATCGTCGAGACACGGCAGCTGCTCGGGGAGATGGAAAGGGCCCTCCTGCTCGACGGGAGGCTGCCAGCCGCTCTCCGCGACGAAATTCGTTCCTACAACCGCAAGATCCTTGCATATTCGAGCGACCAGATCATTCCGGTGCGGCGTCCTTTCGGCGGCCGGTGGTTCGATGACGTCACCGTTCCGCAGCAGATGATCGAGGATATCTCGGCAATCCCGGTCGGCCGGTGATCCGGTTCACCACCTTGATACGACTCGGAATTACGGACCGAAAACCGGCAACAGGGTAGTAACTGTCACAAACATCATCGGCCTTATCTGCATTTTTGCTGATGAACAGCGTGACCGCCCGATAGGGTATCTCTGGGCTACAGACGGCCTCCGGGAGGAACTGCATGCCGAAAAGCGGGGAGCGCGGCCAGTATTCGCCGCGTGGGCGGCGGGTTTCTTTGGCGCGTTTCGTGACCCGCCGATCACGCCGTGCCTTCCCCATGGCGGTCGGAGACATTCCATCGCCCTGACCATGGAGCACCGATGAGATCGACGTCACCCAGGGCTGCCAGGCACGCCCGGGTCGCGCCCGGCCCGGCGACCGGGGCCCCCGAGGCGGAGGAGGGCGTGGCCGGGTCGCGCCGGGGGCGCCGGGCCCGGCTGCTGCTCATGGCGGCCTCGGTGACCGCGCTGCTGGTGGCCGTGGGCCTGGCTGGCATGCACGTCGTCACCCGGCCGATCCACGTGACCGCGGACATCAGCCGGCAGCACCCAGGGAAATCCGCGGGTAGCGCACTGTCGGTCGCCACCAGCTGCTGTTTTTACTCGGGCATTGCCAGCGCGCCGGCCAGCCCTCCCGCCTCCCCACGGCACCGCGCCGCGAAGAAGCCCAAGGCGAGCCCGTCGGCCAGCCCGAGCAGGCCCGCCAGCACCGGGGATAACAGCGGCTCGGCGTGGCCCAGCAGCGTGGCCGGCGGGCAGCTGACCTACAGCACCGACTTCCAGGGCGACAGCCTGCCGTCCGGGTGGTACGCCTACAACGGCGAGCCCGGCGGTGACCCGGATGGCAACTGGGTCTCGTCCAACGTGTCGGTCAGCGGCGGCGCGATGCACCTGATGGCGACGCCCTCGGCCCAGGGCGGCGTGCAGTTCTACGGGAACCCGCAAACGTACGGCACCTACCTGGTCCGGATGAAGGGCGACTACGAGCCGGGGCTGTCCATCAACAACCTCGCCATCCTGTGGCCGGCCCAGCAGGGTGTCTGGCCGCCCGAGGTCGATTTCTTCCAGGACCTAGGCGGGTCCCGGCAGAGTTTTTCCGCCAGCCTGCACCCGGGCCCGGACGGGAACGGCGGCTGCTGCGTCATCGGCAGCCCCAATCAGGACAGCAACGGCACGGCGTGGCACACCTACGGCGTGCAGTGGACGCCGAGCTCGCTCACCTACACGATCGACGGCCGGGTCTGGGGCAGCGTCTCCAGCAGTTCGCTGAGTTCCGGTGCCCAGTGGCCCACCATTCCCATGAACCTGACCCTGCAGTCGCAGAACCAGGACTCGGCGCAGCCCAACGGCACCATCGAGACCATGACGGTCGCCTGGGTGGCCGAGTACTCGTGAACGTCTGAGTTGACCCGGCCCCATTACCGCCGCTGCAACTGGATGTCGCCAGCGATCCGCCCGTCGGCGCGAGACCATCACCGGGTACGGCAACCAGTTCTTCCAGCTCAGGCCCGGATGGCGACCGCGGCGAGCAGGTAGTGGTGGTCGCTGCCGAACCCTGGCTTGGAGGTGATCTGGGTGACGGCCAGGCGTGCTCCGGTCAGCACGTGGTCGATGCGGACGAAGGGTGGCACTACGGCGCCGCTCGGCCATGTCATGTCTGTCGCCTGCCCCCGCGCCGCGGCTCCGTCGGTCAGCCCGTCGTGCAGCAGGGCCGCGAAGCCGCTGTTGCCCCAGGTGGCGTTGAAGTCCCCGACCATCAGCATGCGGCTGTCGCCGCTGGCGCGCACGGACCGGCCGACAGCGGCCAGCACCTCCGACCACTCCCGCCAAGTCGAGGGGAACGGCGCCAGGGTATGCACCAGGCGCAGGGCCACCGGCCCGCCCGGCGTCCACCAGGTGGCCTGGACCATGTACTGCGCCCACAGACCGCTCTTCCAGTGCAGGATCTGCACCTGGCAGCCGGTCAGGCGCAGCCTGGAGGCGATCAGGAAGCCGGTCGCGCCCGGGGTCGGTGCCGCACACCGGTAGGGGAAACCCGCCAGCACCCCCGAGGCCACCATGCTCTGCAGCGCCTGCGGCGTGAACTCCTCCAGGGTGATCAGGTCGGGCCGGTCCTGTTGGATGGCCCGCACGTAACCGGCCCGGAAGCGCAGGCTCGAGTCGATGTTCGCGTCGAAAACCCGCACCACCGGGGCCTGCTGGGCCCATCCAGGCACCGGAGCGGCAGCCAGCAGCTCCGGCGCGACGAACGCCACCTGGGCGGCGACGATGACGGCAGCTGCCGCGGCGAGCCACCAGCGCCGCGCTATCAGCGCCCCGGCGGCAACCACCCAGGCCGGCAGGTAGACGATCTGGGTCAAGTCATCGAGCACGGCCAGCGGCTCAAGCGAATCCCAGGCCACCAGCCGCAGGAACGCGACGAGCCCGAGCACAGCGACGATCAGCCAGCCGGTCACGAGAAGGGCCCGCACGACAGCGGGCCCGCGGTGGCGGCGGCGCGGCAGGCAGATCTCTCCTGTCTCGATGGCGCCAGGTACGTTCGGCATGACCGCCAACGTACCGTGGGGAGTTGAGTGATCTTCGACGCAGATACGCAACTGCTACCGGGCACCCCTAAACTACTTTGACGGACTCCTACTGACAGGCGGCGAGCTTGCGGACACTAAGATGCACCATGGCGCTACTTTACGGTGCCGCCTCCTGTTCTGTTGGGCGCATGCTTAGCCTGAATACGCTGTGCCTGCGGCAGGATTCTCTTATATGAAGATATTGCGCGGACGACTTGGCGGCTCCTGGCAAAGTATTAATGGCATGGTTGGAATTGCAAGTGAATACATCAGTTCAGACATCCAGCTTCTTGTTCGGCTCGGCACTCCTGATATTACCGTGTTTAATGAGATATATCACGAAAAAGAGCATGATTGGGATTTCGAGGTGGCGCCCGAGACAATCATGGACGCGGGTGCCTACACGGGACTGTCAACAGCTTACTTCGCCGTGCGTTACCCAGGTGCTAAGATTATAGCCATCGAGCCGAGCGAGGATAATTTTTCGCTGCTGATCCGCAATGTGGGTAAGCTCGAGAATGTGCACGCAATTAACGCCGCGCTGTGGAGTGAACCGGGCTCTCTGGTACTTACGGATCCGGGCCGCGATTACTGGGGTTTGACGGTACAGGAATCGGACACTAGCACCAGTGCAGATCAAACAGGTTCCCTAGTCTCTACATCGAAAGTTGACGCTCTTACCATTTCAGATCTAATGAGCGACTACGAGGTCGACAGAGTCAACCTGCTTAAGCTCGATATCGAAGGAAGCGAAAAAGAAGTATTCTCTAACGCCCGCCCGTGGATTGATCGCGTAGACGCGATCTCCATTGAGCTGCATGACAGGTTCAAACCCGGATGCACGAGAGCATTCTTCGGTGCAGTCACTGACTTTCCGATAGAGTTGCGCCGCGGGGAAAAGATATTGGTTATACGTGACAATTCCCCGATGGGTGTAGTCATTGAGCAGTTAATTGATCCCTCCGGCGAGTGCGGCAGTATCAACCCGCACCGCCAGTCGCGACTTCATCTGCACTATCCACTCATACCCAATTCCCTATGACTTGGGCCATGATTTGGCCGGGCGTTCGCAGCTGGCCCGGCCCCGCCCTGCACGGCGTTACGGGATGGTCGATGGCCACCCGGTGCCGCCGTCAGGGTGTGGTGTAGATGGCGGCCAGGTCGTCGTCGGCGTGCCCGGCGGCTACGGCGCGCCGCCACCGGGGCAGCAGCGCGCTGGTGAGGGTGAGCTCGGTGCCGCTGGCTTGTGCGGCCTGCGCCGCGAGGTCGGCGTCTTTGAGCGCGTGCTTGAGCGCGAACGCGGGGGTGAAGTCGCCGGCCAGCATGGTGCGGGCCTTTTGCACCGCGTAGGGCGATCCGAGCGGCGTCGACTCCAGCAGGTCCACGATCGCGGCGGGGTCCAGGTCGAGCTGACGGGCGAAGGAGAGGGTTTCCGCGGTGGTTTCTGTGAGGTCGGCGATCCAGTTGTTGAGTACCAGCTTGGCGCGGGTGCCGTTGCCGGCCGGCCCGAGCCAGGTGGTGGCCCGGCCGAGCGCGGCGAACACCGGGGCAACGGCTTCTTGCATCCAGGAAGGGCCGCTGGCCAGGATGGTCAGCTCCCCGGCCTGGGCCGGTCCCTGGCTTCCCGAAACCGGGGCATCGAAGAAGCTCACCTGGTACCGGGTGGCGGTGTTGATGAACCGTTCGGTCCATTCCATCCCGACGGTGGCCATCTGCACCCAGATCAGGCCGGGGGCGATGTCCAGTTCTCCGTCCGGCCCGCGCAATGCCTGCTCGGTGGCGGGCCCGTCGGCCAGCATGGTGATGAGGATGCCGGCCCCCTTGATGGCTTCGGCCGGGCTGGCCGCCGCGGTCGCGCCGTCCTTGATGAGGGCGGCGGCGTGGCTGGCGGTGCGGTCCCACGCCTGCACGCGGAAACCGGCGCGGGCCAGGTTGGCGGCCATCGGGCCGCCCATCCGCCCGGTGCCGAGGAACGCGATCACCGGTGTGCCTGTCCGTCGGCTGGTGCCGGGGTGAGCTGGTGTGACCTGCTGTGGTGCGAGCTGGGTGGTAGTCATGTCATTCCTTCCGGGCGGACCCGTCTGGCTTCAGATGACACCTAGCTTCACGCCCGCCAGGGTGAGCCGGCGTCACACGGGCGGGTGATTCGCGCCGGTCACCCGGCTCGCCGGACGGCGGGCCCGATGGGCGCCGCGGAGGGCTCGCTCTGATCAGCCCCTTCGCGGCGAAGGGGCCAGCAAGCCGAGGGCGCGGGCCTGCTCCACGGCCTCGTGGCGCCGGTGCGCGCCGAGCTTGTCGTACAGGTGGCGCATGTGGGTCTTGACGGTGTTCACCGACAGGTAGAGCTGGTCGGCGATCTCGGGTGCGGAGAGCTTGGTGGGCAGGTAGCGCAGCACGCGGATCTCGCTCTGGCTGAGCGGGTCTATTAGCCTCGGGGGGACTGTCACTCTCGGGGGGACGATCCCCCCCAGACCCCCCCTGCTTATGGGGGGGCTACCCGCCCCCCCATTCCCCCCGGGCCCCCCTGCGGGGGGGCTACTGGGGGGGAGCAGGGTCAGGATCTCGGAGATCAAGGGGGCGTGAGGGGTGCCCAGCTGGCGGTGGCGCTCGAGCAAAGCTGGCGCGGGGTCGAGGAGGAACGGGAAGAGCAGGGTTTCCGGCGTGGCGAGGTCCAGGGCGCGCTCCAGGGCGGGTCTGGCGGCGTCGACGTCGCCGAGCGCGTCGCGGGCGATCGCCTCCAGCAAGAACGCCTGAACGTCCCAGAGATGGGCGTTCACCAGCGGCGCCGAGCCGTTGATGAGGGGGGCGAGCGCGACCGTCGCCGCCTCCGGATCGTCCTGGGCGAGCCGGAGCACCGCCAGGGCGTTACGCATCTCTCCGGTGTCGCGCTCCGGACCGTCCGTCTCGGCGAGGGCCGCCTCGACGCGCTGCGTCTCGCCCAGCCGCACCAGCGCTTGCAGCACGTGCGATCGCAGCCGCCTGGCGAGGGTGTGCTCGGTCACGAGCAGCGCGGCCAGCCGCTCGGCCGCCCGGAACGCGCCCAGCGCGGCCTCGGGACGGCCGCTCACGATCTCGACCAGCCCGCGAGCGTAGCGGAGCCTCATTCCGGCCGCTGGTTCGAGCTCGGCTCGAAGCGTGCGCTCGGCCTGCTCGAGCGACCGTTCCCCGTCCGCGATCCGGCCCTGGGCAACCGTCGCCATGCCGAGCGCCAGGTAAGCGATGCCGGCGATTGGCTCCTCGGTCCAGCCGTGCCGCCCGGCCAGCTCGATCGCCTCGCTGGCCCGCTGCGCCCCCAGCGGGAAAGACCGCCAGCTCAGCAGGTGCGCCCAGTGCGCCAGGCCGGTGACCTCAAGGAAGGGCCGCCCGATCCGGCGCGCCAGGGCGATGCCCTGCTCGAGCTGCCGATCCGCCTCTTCGAAGCGAGGGGTCCACAGCTCGGCGATGCCAAGGTTGATCAAGGCCAGCGCCCGCAGATCCTCGCCCAGGCCGAGCCGCGCCTCCTCGGCGGCCCCGGCCGGTGCGAGCAGCGGTTGCGCCTGCTCGGCCACGGCCGCGACATCCCCGCGCTGGCGGGCCAACCGCATGCGCACGACGGCGAGGACCACCTGCGAGCGCCCACGCCGGTCCGAAGGACCCGATTCCAGTCCCCGGGTAGCGAGAGCCACGTACCGTTCGGCTTCCTCTAGCGACCCCCGGCTCAGCTCGACCCCGGCCATCCGCGCGGCGAGCTCCGCATCCCCCGCGATCACGCCGGCCGGGAACCGGGCCAGGAGCTCGTGCGCGGTGGCGCCCAGCCCACCGAGCCCGAGGCCGACCCAGTGGTCCGACAGCAGGCGAGCGGCCAGGCCCCAGTCCTCCGCCGCCTGGGCGTGCCGCACCGCCTCGGCCGGGTACCCGTGGTCCGCGTACCAGCCGGCGGCGGCCTCGTGCAGGGCGGGCAGCTCGGCCGGCGCGCTGCCCCGCAGCTCCAGCTGCAACAGGTCGGCGAACAGCTGGTGGTAGCGGAACCAGGACCGCCGCGCATCCAGTGCGGTCACGAACGCGCCTGCCTGCTCGAGCTGCAGCAAGACCCGCTCCCCGCCCGAGTCCCCGGTCAGCAGGTCGGCCAGTTCGCCGTTCACCCGGTCCAGCACCGAGGTCCGCAGTAGCAGCCGCCGGACCGGCTCGCTCTGGCGCTCCAGCACCTCGGCCAGCAGGTACTCCGCCACCGTGCGCTCGCTGCCGGAGAACTCGGCCGCGAACCGGTCCGGATCCGGATGCCCGGCCAGTGACAGCGCCGCCAGCCGCAGCCCGGCCGCCCAGCCCTCGGTCCGCTCGTACAACAACCCGAGCGCCGGATCGGACAGCGCTATCCCGGCCGCATCGAACAGCGCCCGCGCGTCGGAGCGGGTGAAGCGCAGGTCGGCCGCGCGGATCTCGGTCAGCTCCCCCTCCAGCCGCAGCCGGTGCAGGCCCAGCCGCAGGTCATGACGGGTGGCGAGCACGAACCGCAGCCCCGCGGGCGCGCGCATCACCAGCAGCTCCAGCTGGCGCAGCGCCTCAGCCGAGCGCAGCTCGTGCAAGTCGTCGATCACCAGCCAGACCCGGTCCTCAAGCCCGCCGAGATCGGTCAGCAGCCGCTCGACGACCGCCCAGCCGTCCAGATCGGGAGCCGGCGTCAGCGGCCTGACCAGCTTCGACCCGGCGGCCGTGTCCCGCAGCGCGCCGAGTACCGACAGCCAGAACCGCTGCGGGTCGCGTTCCTCGCCTTGCACCGGCACCCACGCGGCCCGTTCCGCCAGGTCCGGATCGCCGACCCAGGAGCGCAGCAGGAGCGTCTTCCCGCTTCCGGCCGGCGCCGACACCACGGTCCCGCGCCTGGCCTGGGCGAGCAGCCCGAAAAGCCCGGGCCGGGAGACGACTCCGTCCCGGATCGCGGGAGCGGCCGGAGGGCCGACGGCCCCGGACCAGTGAGCAGGCCCCACAGCGCCCCTCCTCGACAGGCCACGCCCTTACCTTACGTCTTCTCCGCGCCGACTGGCAGACCCCGGCCTGCGGGTCGCCCGCCGACGGTCACCTGGGATGTTCCATTTCCCCCAGGCGCAACGTCACCCGGCCGTGTGACGCCCGCTCACCCCGCCGGGCGCGAGGCTTGCTTCCGTCCCAAGAAGACCAAGAGGACTGGAGCCTTCCATGAATCTCACCACCACCGATACCCGCCGGCCGGTGAGCCAATGACCGGCGAGCAGCGCGACCGGCAGCCGCCGACGAGCTACCAGATCCGCGTCCGCGGCCACCTGGGTGCGACGCTGCGACGCGCGTTCCCCACCCTGCATGCCGAGACACAAGGCCAGGACACACTGTTGCAAGGCGTTGCGGACCAGGCCGCGCTGCACGGCGTGCTGGCCCGGATCGAGACGCTCGGACTCGAACTGCTTGAGGTCCGCCGCCTGCCCGGCGAACCGAAGACCAGCCGAAATCACCGGACGCGCAACGCCGGCACACGCGGCCGTCCGTGACGTCCGGTGACGCCCACCAGGCCGGGGGATTCCAGCCAGTCCCCGCGCTTCCGTTCTGGAATGGCGCACCGGCTGCAGGTGGCGTTGGCCAGGATGGGGCTATGTCTGCTGACCGCGTGATCTTGTTCCGGCTAGCCACCAGCACCCGGCTCGAACACGCTGCCCGCGCTGCGCCGCTGGGTGAACGCCTGGCCTGGCGGGCGGCCTCGCGCTATGTAGCGGGAACAACGGCCGCGGCGGCCGCCCAGGTCGCGCGGGAACTACGGGATCGGGGCGTGGGCAGCAGCATCGACCAGTTCGGCGAGCTGGTGCAGGACACCGCGACTGCGGAGCGGGTCGCTGCTAGCTATCTGGGGCTGGCCGATCAGGTCAACGCCCTGCCAGCGGACACGTGGCTGTCGATCGACCTGTCACACCTCGGGCTGGACGTCGACCCGCCAGGCTGCGCGGAGCGCCTCGCCGCGATCGCCGCGCGCCTGTCCGCCGGGCGGCGCATCCAGGTCGGGGCGGAGGATCTCAGTCGCGCTGAAGCCGTGCTGACCTGCATCGAAAACGTCGCCCGCCAGGGCCTGGCCGACCGGCTCGGGGCCACAGCAGAGGCCAATTTCCGCCGTACGCCGCGCGACCTGGAGCGGCTCGTGGAGGCTGGCGTCTACATCCGCCTGGTCAAGGGCGCCTACGTCGAGCCGCATGACAGCGCGCTGCCCTACGGGGAACCCACGGACATCGCCTACCTGCGCCTTGCGCACCGGCTCGCCGAGACTCAAGCGCAATTCGCCCTCGCCACGCACGACGGCGTCCTGCGCGAGGCCCTTCTGGCCGCCCTCGGTCCCCGGCCCGTCGAGCAACTGCTCGGCGTCCGCCCCGCGACCCTGGACGAACTCGTCGCCCGCGGCATTCCCGTCCGGGTGTACGTGCCCTTCGGCAATGACTGGTTCCGCTACTGGATGCGCCGCCTCGCCGAATCACGAGGCGCCTGAAGCCGTGAAGGAACCCGGCCCATCACAGGCCAGCCCCATACCCGCCAGTCGCCGCAGCTGCGCAGCGGGTCAGTAGGGCGCGACGGCCGGCTCGTCGGTAGTGCTGGCGCCGATACGCGCGGCTGCCGTGTTGCCCTTGCGGGCAGCGGGCACGTGCGTGCTGGCGGCCGCGAGGCCGAAGACCGGCATGTTTCCGTAGACGGCCTCGTATTCCCCGGCCCGGACCCGGAAGGTCTCGTGCCAGATCCCGACCTCACCGGAATCCCTGATGGCGCGGTTGAACCGCCGCCACGGCTCCAGGTGCGGCAGGTCCTTATCCCGGGAGAAACGGTCCAGGGAATCGAAGTCGCGCCAGTACTGGACCAATATGATCGTCCGCCCGAACCACTGCTGGAAGCCCAGGCAGCCCAGTTCGGGACGCTGGCTCAGCACCTTCAGCATCTTGGGCATGGCCGCCACGACCGGCAGCCACTTGCGGATCCGCAGCGGATGGTTCACGCGCATCCCGATCAAGAAGACCACGAAGTCGCCGTCGATATCTGCCGTGTAACGACCTGGCTGGACCTCCACAGCCGCTCCTCTCCTGGGCGATGTCGTCCCGATCAGCATGGACCAGGAGGACAGGCTTCCGCCACATGCCGGCCCGGGTCTTCTAACCGCGCAGGTCACCCGGCGTGTCGGTAAGGACTGCTCGCCCAGCTGCCGCCCGCCCTGCCTGTTACGCCTTCGGGCGGAATATCCCTAGTGGCTGTGCCACGAGCCGGACGACTGTGCCGCTCTCATCCAGCTCGAACTCGGCGGTGACGCCAGGCTGGCCCTTCACCTCGAACCGCAGGCCCCGTCCGGCCTGCAACTCGAAGGGCAGGGCGCCGGGCGTGGCGACGGTCAGCAACCGGTCGCCCTTCTGGGTGACCACTACCTCGATTGGGCCCATCGTATAGGTGCCACACAGGCGGCGAAGAACCTCCGGGTCCTGCGCAAGGGCGTCCGGTAGCCGGCCGAACCGCAGCGGTCCGACCAATGGCTCGAACGGGACCGTGAGGGCGGTGATGTCGCCGTCCGGGTCCGAAAGGAACATGAGCGGGAAGAGGTGGGACTGGTCGCCGAGCTCGTGCCATTCGAGGTCGAACGTCTCGTAGTGGCGATGGGTCAGGCTGAGATCCATCGTGCCCAGGCGCGGCTTGAGGGTGCCCCGTTCGGCGGTGATGGTGAGGGTGCCGTAGCCCGGATGCTTGTATTCGCCGGCGTAGGCGGCCAGGGGCCTGGGCGCTGGCGCCCCGGGGACGACGCGGCGGGCACCGCGGGCCTCCCGGAGCCCGGCCATGGCCGCGTCGTAACGGGCTTTGAAGATCGAGAACCAGTCGAGAGGCTCGAGGCCGAGCAGCTCATCGAGCACTCGGTAGGCGAGGACCGGCGTCATGGCGCTGGAGGAGGTGTTCGTCATCACGGCAACTCCGATGCCGTCGTCTGGCAGCAGCACGCACTCAGCCTGGAACCCGTCGATGTCGCCGCCGTGCTCGGCAAGCCGGTGGTCGCGGTACCGGCCGATCATCCACCCCAGTCCGTAGGCGTGCCGGGTGGACGCGGGAAAGGTCCGATCCTCAGGCACCAGCATGTGCGGCGCGTGCTGGCGTGCCACCGTGCCGGGTGATATGACGGCACGGCCGTCGACCTGTCCTCCGCCCAGCTGCGCCAGCAGCCACCGGGTCATGTCGTCGGCACACGAGTTGACCGCGCCGGCCGGCGCCATGGCCGTCACGGGCCGCGGTGGCACGGGCACTACGACGCCCTGGCGGCGCTCGTAGCCGCCGGCATGGTCGGGGTCGGCGCCCAGGTCATCGACCGACAGGTTCGAGCGGTCCATCCCGAGCGGCGTCAGCAGCCGGGATCGCAGGAAATCCTCCCAACGGGTGCCGGAGAGCATGTCCACGATGTGCCCCGCCACCAGGTAGCCGAGGTTGCAGTACTGAAACTCCTGGCGCAGGTCCTTGCTCAGGGGCAGAAACCGCAGCCGGCGGACCAGCTCGGCGCGCGACCGGCCCGGGTGGCCGATCCAGACCAGGTCGTGGCGAGGCATGCCAGAACGGTGCGACAGAAGGTCCACGACGGTCAGGCGATCAGTCACCACGGGGTCGTGCAGCCGCAGGTCCGGCAGGTATTCGCGGAGCGGGTGCTCCCACTCAAGAAGGCCGTCATCAACGAGGGCACCGACCGCCGCCGCCGTGAACGCCTTCGTGACGGACCCGATAGCAAACAATGTGCCCGAGGTGACCGGGAGTTCCGCCTCCAGGTCGCGCCGGCCCCACCCTGCCGCCAAGACGACATCCCCATCCCGCACAGCGGCAATCGCACATCCCGGGACCTCCCACGCAGCCAGCTGTTCGACCACGAACCGCTCGATGCTCTGCATGTCGCGCCTCCCAAGACCGCCGCACGGGATTTCAGTGCACGACAGCACCCACCCAGAATGCCCGATCCGGAGGACGCCGTCTTCTGCCAGGAGCTGCCGTGGCGTGAATCGTGGGGGAGGCGTCGTTGACGCCATGGCCGGGCCGGCAGCAGGGTGAAGGAGTGCACCTGCGCCGCGTCGTCTTCGTGATCTTCGATGGTTTCCAGCCACTGGATCTGGTCGGCCCGCATGAGGTGTTCCAGCACGCGGGCAAGCTATCGGGCGGCTACTGCTGCCAGGTCGTGGCTCCGTGCGCGGGGCCGGTCCGGTCCGGCAGCGGCCTGCCGGTGCACGCCGGGCACGGCGTGGCTGGCCTGGACCCCGGCGGGATCGACACGCTGGTGGTGACGGGCGGCAGCGGAGTCGATCAGGCCCGCTACGATTCCGCTCTGGTCGGCTGGATCGCCGCTGCCGGGGCCGGCGCCAGGCGGGTCACATCGGTCTGCAGCGGGGTGTTCCTGCTGGCCGCCGCCGGGCTCGTCACGGGGCGGAGGGTCACCACCCACTGGGCCCGTGCCGAGCAGCTCGCCCGAGAGCATCCCGAGCTGAGGGTCGATCCCGATCCGATCTTCATCAGGGACGGCCGGGTGTGGACGTCGGCGGGGGTGACCGCCGGGATGGATCTCGCGCTCGCCCTGGTCGAAGACGACCTGGGCCGCGAGGTCGCGCACGCCGTTGCCAAGGAACTGGTCCTGTTCCTTCGCCGGCCAGGCAGCCAGTCGCAATTCAGCGTGCCGCTGTGGTCAGCACAGCCGCGAACCGGCCCGCTCCGCGCCGTGCTGGCGGCGATCCACGCTGATCCCGGCGCCCGGCACGGCCTCGCCGACCTGGCCGGGCACGCCGGGCTGAGCCCGCGCCACCTGCAACGACGGTTCACCGCCGAGCTCGGCACCCCGCCCGCGGCCTACGTCGAGCGCGTGCGCATCGAGGCAGCGCAGCGCGCGCTAGCTGAAACCGACGACGCGGTCGAGACCATCGCACGACGGTACGGCTTCGGCACCGCCGAGACCTTGCGCCGCGCGTTCCGCCGCAATGCCGGCGTCGCGCCATCGGACTACCGGAACCGGTTCCGGTCTACCAGGGAGAACGCATGACAAGCTACGGGCTGCTGATCTTCGACGGAGCCGAGGAGCTGGACTTCGCCGGCCCCTGGGAAGTGTTCACCACCTCCGCCATGCTGCGAGACGAAGCCGACACCGCGATGCTCATCGCCGAGCGCCCGGGCCCCGTCCGCTGCAACAAGGGCATGCGGGTGCTGCCCGACCACACCCTCGACGACCACCCGCCGCTTGACGTGCTCCTGGTGCCCGGCGGCAACGGCACCCGCCGCGAGGTATCCAACCCCGCCATCATCGGGTGGATCGGCAAAACCTCCGTGGCCGCCGGATGGACCGCCAGCGTCTGCACCGGGGCACTGCTGCTGCACGCGGCCGGGCCGGCCCGCGGCCGCCGGGTAGCCACCCACCACGCATTCGAAGACACCCTGGCGGCACGCGGCGACATCACCGTGGTCCGCGACGCCCGCTACGTCGTCGACGGCAACCTGGTCACCAGCCAGGGTGTCTCCGCGGGCATCGACATGGCGCTATGGCTCGTCGGCCGCCTGCACGGCCGCGACCACGCGCGCACCGTCCGCCGCTATATCCAATACGATCCCGCACCGCCCTACCTCGCCGACGAGCCCCTCGGCATCTGAACCAGACAGAACCCCGCCCCGCCAGCGTTCCGCCGGTTCGTCCCTATTGCCACGACTGGCGCCAGCCTCCTCTTTGCGGAGGGGCGCTGATCCCGCCGGGTGCCGTCCTGGCGTGTAATGGACTGACCCGATGTTTCGATGGAGGCAGGCTCGATGACGTACCAGGTAGTGAACCCCGCCACGGGCAAGGTAGAAAGCGAGTACCCGACGGCGACCGACGCAGAGGTCAGCGACGTGCTGGCGAGAGCCGGACGGGCCTACACCTCGTGGCGGCGTACTTCGCTGGAAGAGCGCGCCGAGATCCTTCGCCTGGTCTGTAAGCAGTACCGCGACCGCGCCGACGAACTGGCCTCGATCATCACCCGGGAGATGGGCAAGGTCACCAAGGCGGCCAAGGGAGAGCTGCGGTTCGCCGCCGCCATCTACCAGTACTACGCCGACAACGGGGCAGCGCTGCTCAAGGACGAGCCGCTGGCCTCGAACCTGCCGGGCACGGCCTGGGTGCGCAAGTCCCCGATCGGGGCGCTGCTTGGCATCATGCCGTGGAACTACCCGTACTACCAGGTCGCCCGGTTCGCCGCGCCGAACCTGATGATCGGTAACACCATCGTGCTCAAGCATGCGCCGCAGTGCCCGGAGTCAGCTTTGGCGATGGAGCAGATTTTCCGCGACGCCGGGCTGCCGCAAGACGCTTATATCAACATCTTCGCGAGCAACGAGCAGGTCGCCGCCATGATCGCCGATCCGCGCATCGCCGGGGTATCGGTGACCGGCAGCGAGCGGGCCGGGTCGGCCGTGGCCGCTGCGGCCGGGCAGAACCTTAAGAAGGTCGTGCTGGAGCTTGGCGGCTCGGATCCGTTCATCGTGCTGGACGGCGCCGACCTGCCGAAGGTGGCCAAGACGGCCGCGGCGGCCAGGATGGAGAACGCCGGACAGGCGTGTAACGCATCCAAGCGGATGATCGTCACCGACGCGATCTACGACGACTTCATGCGCGAGTTCACGGCGGCGATGTCCAGCTACGTGACCGGGGATCCGACCGATCCGGCGACCAGCTACGGGCCGCTGTCCTCTGAGCAGGCGGCGCGCAACCTGATGGCGCAGATCGACGACGCGGTCGGTAAGGGCGCAACGGTACACCTCGGAGGGCATCGCATCGACGGGCCTGGCGCATTCGTGGAGCCGACCGTGCTGTCCGGCGTGACCCCGGACATGCGGGCCTACCGGGAGGAGCTGTTCGGTCCGGCGGCCGTGGTCTACCCGGTGGCCGACGCCGACGAGGCGGTGGAGCTGGCCAACAACAGCGCTTTCGGGCTCGGCGGCGCCGTCTTCAGCAGCGACGGGAAGCTGGCCGCCGACGTGGCTGACCGGCTCGACGTCGGGATGGTCTGGATCAACACGGCCGAACTCGGTGGCCCGGAGCTGCCGTTCGGCGGCACCAAGCGATCCGGTGTCGGCCGCGAGCTCGGGCCGCTGGGGATCGACGAGTTTGTCAATAAGAAGCTCATCCATACGCCGCCCACCGCGAAGTGATCGGGCCCGGCCGCGCCAGGCCGTCACCGTTCCGTCGGCTCGGATGACACCACGGCACGATGAGATCTAGACCCAGGAACGGGCGGTAGTGCGTGCCACCGCCCTCCCCCGCGCCTACCCGGCATGAACCCAGGGACAACGGGTAATACTCATGTCACAGTGAGTTACTTAGATGCTGCGGTATGTCGCCCGATGCGAATCGCGGCGTTACTTGAGCGGGGGAACGTGGGGATGATGTGGACCATTGTGAGCGCACGGAGGCTCCGCTGCGATCATGGGCTCCTACTGCGTGGCGGCTGAGCGAATGGCGTTGCCTTTCGGTGTAGTGGCCTGCCCGGGGTGAGGATCGGCGCGGGAACCGTCGTGGCCGCGGACTCGGTGGGCGGGACCCCCGTGCTGGCTTCGGCAAGCGGGGCCCGTACCGCGCTGACGGCCTGGGCCGGGATCACCGCCAGCGTCGTGGCGGTGCCTCTCGTGCTGGCCGTTCCGGGGCATTGGCCAGCGCTAATGGGAGCGCTACTGCTGGCCTGCGGGCCGGCGGGCGCGGCCGTGATGTGCTGGCTCGACAGCGGCGGCGGCTTCACGCAGGCGGGGCTGACGCTGGTCCTGAGCCTGGCCGTCACCGCGATCACCAGCGCGGTCATGATCTGGCTGGCGGCCTGGCATCCGGGCGCACTGCTCGCGCTCGCCGCCGTCAGCGTCCCGTCCTGCCTCGTGCGGCTGCGGCGCGGGGCTGGGACTGGGATTGGGGCTGGGGCTGGGGTGTGCGGCGCACCGGCGATAAGGCGAGGCCTGTGGCTTCAGCTGGCACTTCTGCTGCTCGGGCTCGGCGGATGGGCGTACGGGGTCAGCCAGGTGCGGCTCCAGGCGATTGGCCCCTCCGGGCTGCTGGCGAGCGCCGGCATCTGGTTCTTCCTCGGCCTGACGGTGCTGCTCGCTGGCGGCCTGCTCGAGCTGGCCCGGCCCCAGCCGCGCGCCTGGCTGCTTGGCACCTACCTGGTCGGCCTGATCGTCGCGATCCACGCGACGGCGCCGATCCTGTACGGCGTCCCTGAGTACGCGTGGGTCTACAAGCACATCGGCATCGTGCAGGCGCTAGGCCGGTACGGCCACGTGACCGACCCCTCGAACATCTACCAGCAATGGCCGGCGCTGTTCACCGCCGTCGCCGCCGTCAGCGGGCTGTCCCGGGTGGGGCCGCTGTCCTTCGCCGCATGGGGGCCGCTCGCGTTCGAGCTGGCCGACGCGCTGCTGCTGCTTGGCATCTTCCGGATGCTGGTAGCAGACCGCCGCGTCGCATACTTCGCGCTGTTCCTGTATGAAGGCCTGGTCGCCTGGGTCGGCCAGGATTACCTGTCGCCACAGGCGTTCGGCTACCTGCTCTGGCTCGGAATCGTGGCGATCATCGTGCGCTGGCTGCTGGTCACGGCACCAGCCCATCAAGGCCGGGGCCTGCTCGCGCGGGTCCGCGCGCCGTTCCGCGCCGGGCAGCCGAAGCCGCACGAGTCCACCCCCGCGCAGCGAGTGCTCGCCGGGACGCTCCTCACTGTCATCTACTTCGCGATCGTCGCCGCGCACCAGCTCACACCGTACCTGGCGCTCGCGGGGGTCGGGGCCCTGGTGCTGCTCGGGATGGCGCGGCGGGGCTGGCTGCTGCTGCTGGTGCTGGCGGTAGTAGCGGGCGGGTACCTCGCGCCCCACTACGGCCTGATCTCCCACCAGTTCGGCGGCATGTTCAGCGGCGGGAACGTGCTCGAGAACGCCTCGGGTGTTAAAGGGATCCCGCACCGTCACGCCGAGGCGATGACCGGGGAGATCGTCCGCGGGCTCGCCATCTGCATGTGGCTGCTCACCCTGGCGGCGATCGCGCGTCACTGGCGGGCGCTGGGCGGGGTGGCGGTCACCGCCGCCCTCGCGTTCAGCCCGTTCGTGATCGTTCTGGTGCAGAGCTACGGTGGCGAGGCGATCTACCGCGTTTACCTCTTCTCCGCACCGTGGTGCGCGCTGCTGATCGCGGTGTCCCTGATGCAGCTGCCCGCCGCGCCATGGCGACGGCTCGCCAAGGCCTGCGTCTGCCTCCTGGCGCTGGCCGCGGGCCTGCAGGGCCTCTACGGGCCGATCGCGGTCGACAGCTTCACCCCGGCGGAACTGGCGGCGAGCCTGTGGCTCTACGGGCATGCCCCGCCCGGCTCGCTGCTCGTAATAGCGGCCGACAACTTTCCCGCGCTGGAGACCGCCGACTACAACTCCTACGACCTGCGAGTGATACCGTCCGACCCGCAGTTCGGCGAGTCGTGGCTGGACGAGGGCAACGTGAATGACGTCACGGCGTGGATCGACTCCCTCGGGCACGCCACCGCGTACGTCGTGTTCAGCCGCAGCATGGCCGCCTACGCCGCCTTCTTCGGTGCCCCGCAGGGCTACCCGCAGCTGGCGGGCGGTGTCCGCAGCAGGCCCGGGTGGTCGGTCGTCTACCGCAACGCCGACACCACCATCTACCGCGTGGCCGCGGGATAGCCGCTACGCCGGGTCGTCGATGCGGATCACGCGTCCGGGATTGCCGACCACCACGGCCCAGGCGGGCACGGATTTGGTCACGACCGCGAGCGCTCCGATACGCGCGTGATCGCCGACGTGGACGGCGCCGATCACCGCGCAGCCGGCCCCGAGGTCAACATCGTCGCCGATGCTCGCGACCCCGAGCTCGTTACCCGCCCGGTCCACCTTGTTCCCGATCGTGACCCCGTGGCGCAGCTGGCAGTCGCGGCCGAGCGTGCAGTGCGGGCTGAGCACGGTGCCGCTCCAGTGGTACAGGCGCAGCCGCGGGCCGACCGTGACGCTCACCGGCAACTCGACGCCGAGCAGCAGCGACGAGATCAGCCAGTACGGGGTGGCAACCAGGCGCGCGAGCGGTCCACCGCGGCCGGCGGCCCGCTGCGCCAGCCGGAACCAGGCCAGTAGCAGCTGAGACTCGGGGCGGCCGGCGTTGGCCGGCCAGTCCTGGAATACCCATTCTCGCAACCGCATGACTACGCATCGTAGCGTATTCGCGTTCCCGTAGGCCAAACAGTGCGGCCCGGTCGTGGGGCCCGGCCGCTGGCATGATCCCCCGCGGGCTCATCAGCCCTCATCGCTGGCCGCCCTCATCGCCCCGGCCTAGGCCAGGCCTAGGCCAGGCCTAGGCCGACCATGCGAGTTCTCGTGTCCGGCCTGCAACGAAGCCGATCACCGCGACGCAGAACCCGAACGCGATGGCGGCGCTCCGCAGGCCGCCCGACACGTCTCCGACTGCCGCCTCCCGGAGGCCGCGGCCAATCGCGCGCGGCAGCACGCGCCGCGCGTAATCTCGCTCCGTCGACGTGCTCTGACTCGCCCCATTCAGGGTGGACAGGGCCGCTTTCCCCAATCCTTCGTTGAAGCACCGGCGGACAAAATAGCCAAGCGTGGTGCGCTGCTGCGGCACCCAGTGCCCGGCTACTCCGTCTGGCTCATACATCCATGTGCGGTTGCCCGCCGCAGCCGAGCGAAGGCACAAGTCCGTATCCTCAGGACGTGACCGCTGGCCGACTTTCCCGAAATTGTCGCGAAAGCCACTTACCGCATTGAACGACGAACGGCGAATCGCCATATTATTGCTCCATACGTTGCGAATTGGCTGGGCTTTATTCGGCATTCCGGGATAAGATGCGCCTACGGTCCAGTCAAACTCAGGCGGAAACCATCGCGGCCTGGAAGTAGCCCAGAGCGGATCGACGCGGCCTCCGACACCCACGACGTTATCGCTCACGAAATGCGGCAGCAATGCTTCCAGCCAGTTCGCTTCCGCGCAGGCATCGTCGTCGAGGAATGCGACTATCTCGCCGTGAGTTACGGCGACGCCCGCGTTACGAGACCCGGACGCTCCCGGCAGTCCCGTGCTCGCTATTACTATCACCCCGTTTAGCTCACGGCGCGCCCGGGAGAGAAGCTCAGGATTATGGTCGACCACAACGACCGTTTCGAGCACTGGTATGGTCTGCGCCTGAACTGATTTCACCGCGTCCTGCAGATAATTCCATCGGTCGGTCGCGTACGCTGCGATCACTACCGAGACCGAGGGAAACAGGCTAGCGCCTGCCGAGCCCTCGTTCATCTTGCCACTCGCAGCCACGTCCTGCGCCACTTTCCCAGCCACGTATTGCGTGCCGTGCCTCTCCTCGAGAAAGTCCCGGACTTCGCGCGCTGGCTCGGGCGTCATGCCCGCGTGCCGCCGAGTCCGGAACCGCTCAGCCAGGATGGTGCGCAGCACACGGCGGCCGTCACGGAAAGTGTTCAGGTTGCTGGTCCCGTGAATTCTGGGGTGTTCGAAGCTCGGCACCTCGACGATAGAAAGTCCGGCCGTGGCGGCGCGAATGTTCATCAGGGTCTCGACCTCAAAGCCGTCGCCCCAGAGTGGCTTCTGGCCGGCGCCTACGGCAGGTGATCCGGCATCCAGGCCGAATACTGGCAAGTGGTGCCGCCAGAACACATTAAATCCGTAGCACAGGTCCGAGTACGCTGTGCCGTATATGACATTGACGATTCTGCCGAGGATCTGGTTTCCGAATCCGCGCAGGGGCGTAATGTCGCTGCTTCCTGCTCCTGCGCCGAACCTGGTGCCCTTCGCGAAGTCGGCACCGTCGACGAGTGCCTGCACGAACCGGGGAATCTCGCCCGGGTCAGCCGATCCGTCCGCGTCGATCATGGCGATGATGTCACCGGTCGCTGCCGCGAATCCGCAGGCGAGCGCGTTCCCCTTGCCCTTGCGCGTCTGCATCACTATGCGGACATCGGGGCGCAGCTGGCGGGCCACTGCCAGTGTGTCATCGACCGAGCGGCCGTCTACCACGATTACCTCGTGCACGCCCGCTGGTATCCGCGCGAACACGGACGGCAGATTCCGCGCCTCATTAAGGGTTGGGATTATCACAGAAACCCGAGGCGCATAGTCCGAATTAACTGCGGCCCCATGGCCGGCTGAAAGCACCCCGTATGCCAGGCTGTTATTACTCATACTGCTAAAGTGCGTCCCGCTGATAGCACTGTGGTGCCCGGCCGGGTGCAAATCAGTTGCATCCGGCAAGTCACTCGCGCGCAGCTGACTATTGCCTGCGACTGATTACTGAAGTACTGCGCCGGCTGCGCAGGGTGGACGGCCACGTAGCTGTATCGCCGGGTGGAAGAATGCGGGTGATCGATCCGGCGGAGCCTCGCCGCAGTTGCCGCGGCTGATGCAGGAGGTGGGGACGCATGCCCAGGTACGCGATCGTGGAGGCGCCGTCTGCTCTGGGCCACGTCCCGGAGCATCTGGGCGTCGAACGCGCCCCGGAAGTGCTGCTCGCAGCCGGATTGGCTGACGGTCTGACAGCTCGCCGAGCGGGCCGGGTCGAGGCGGCCGGCTACCGCGCGGACCGTGACTCCGGGACGCACGTCATGAATCCGCAGGCGATCCGGGATTACTCCCCGTTGCTGGCCGACGCGGTGACGGCGGTGCTCGGCGAAGGAGAGTTCCCTGTCGTGCTCGGGGGAGACTGCTCGATCCTGCTGGGCACGATGCTGGCGCTGCGGCGGCGCGGGCGTTACGGGCTGCTGTATATCGACGGCGACGCCGACTTTTACCAGCCGGAGGTCAATCCGCTTAACGGCGCGGCGTCGGCGAGCGATCTTGCGTTTGCGACCGGCTTTGGCCCCGAGGTCGTCACCGACATCGAGGGCCGGCGGCCGCTGGTACGGGCTGAGGATGTGGTGGTGTTCGCCTGCCGTGACGCTGCTGACCGGGAACGCCGGGGCTGCCAGCCGCTGCCGGAAGGCTTGCTCGTTATTGACCGTGACCAGGTCCGCCGGGTCGGCGCTGACGCGGCTGCCCGGGAGGCTGTGCGGTACCTGGCGCGGGAGGGGGGCCCGAACGACGGGTTCTGGATTCACCTCGACGCCGACGTCTTCGATGAGACGGTCATGCAGGCGGTGGATGATCCCCGGCCGGACGGCCTGGCCTGGGATGAGGTGGTGTCGGCGCTGAGCATCGCCGTGCGTTCGGGTCACGCCGTGGGCCTGCAAGTGGCGATTTACAATCCCGACATCGATGCTGGCGGCTCGAACGGCCGCGGCCTGGCCGCCACCGTGCGGGAAGCGCTTGCTGCAGCCGCCGATGCGTGAGGCCTGCGGTCCGCGACGCCGGCCTTCAACATTGACGCCCCGCTCGCGACCACCCGCTCACCGGATCGATCATCGGGGGAATGACCGCGGGCGCAGATCGCCCAGCTCTGCGCCACCGCGCTCAGCGTCGCTGCCTGGCTGTTGACGCTGAACTCACAGGTAATGTACGCGCCTCCGGATGTCAGTAGCTGATAATGAGGCTGTGGATGCTGTGGCTCAGGCCGACCCCGAGGCGGGGCTTCGGCTTGGGTCCGGGTGAGCCGGGACCGCGCGGAGGCTTTCGTTGCCCTGGCCGCGTTCGCGGTGCTGTGCGTCCTGGTGCTGAGCGTCGCGTCCCAGCTGGTGGAGCCGGATGATTATGCGTATCGCGCCTCGATCGTCGCGATAACCCAGGGACATTTCCTGACCCTGTCCACCGCCCAGGTGGACCGCCTGGCCGCCCAGCTGCCTGGCCCCGGCGGTGGCCCGGTGGCGGGCGGCCCGGCTGTCATCCCGCAGTGGGTGCAGCTCTCCGGCGGGCGGTGGATCAGCGAGAAGGATCCGGGCTACCCGTTCCTGGCCGCGCCGTTCCAGGCGGCCGGGATCATCCGGCTGGCGCCGCTGTTCTACGGGGCGCTGGGCTGCCTGGGCCTGTTCTTCGGGGCCCGGCGCTGGCTGGGCCGCTACGGCGGGCCGGCCGCCGTGGCGCTGTTCTGCTCCTCGGGAGCGGCGCTGCTGTTCGCCTGGCGCGATTACATGCCGACGTTCACCGATGCTTCGCTGATCGCCGCGGGCACCGGCGCCCTGCTGTGGGCGGTGCTGGCCGACCAGGCCACCGCCAGGCGGCGCACCTGGGCCGGGCTGGCCGGGTTCGCGGCGCTGGAGGCCGCGGCGTTCGTCCGCTATACCGACATCGTGGTGCTCGGCTGCGCTGTCGTGGCGGTGGTCGCGGCCTGGAGGCTGCGCGCGGTGCCGGCGGCCGCGCTGAGATGGTGGCTGGGCTCGGTCGCGGTGTCCGGCGCCGGCGTGGCCCTGTTCGACGACCTGGTGTACGGCGGGCCGCTCACGTCCGGGTACCGGCCGGGAGAGATCACCTTCAGCCTCAGCGCGGTGCTGCCCAACCTGCGGTACATGCCGGCCCACCTGATCCAGGCCATGCCCATGCTGGTACCCGGGCTGGCGGCGCTGGCGTGGATCGCCGCACGGCGATTGCGGCTGCGCCGCGCGGATCAGGAGCGGGCCGCGCCCGCCCGCCGCGACCTGGCCGTGGGGCTGGCGCTGGCCGCGTCGTGGCTCAGCGTGTGGGGGCTGTATGCCGCCTACACCTGGACCGCGCACCCGTTCGGCTCGACCCTGCAGGTCGCCCGGTTCTACGTCCCCGCCATCGGCGCGATCTCGCTGCTCGGCAGCTGGCTGGTGACCCGCCTGCCGCGGCGGGCATCGCTGGCGGCGGTGACCACCGCCGCCGTCGCCGCGGCGATGTTCGGGCTGGGCGCCTGGTCCTTCGCCGTCATCCGCCAATCTCCGTTCAGGGGCGTTCACGTCCGACCGCCCGGCGTGGCACAGCAGGCGGCGCACAGCAGCCAGCAGCAGTTCCTCGCCGGTGACCTGCGCCGACTTGCCGAGCGGCCAGGCGTCGATGAGGTGCTGGACCGCATCGAGCGATGCAGCGGCGGTCAGGTGGGCCTGCGTCAGGCCGCCGAGGACCTCAGCGGGGAGCGGTCCCAGCGGTGATCGTCATCGACGCGTCTGCCTTGCCAAATGTCGTCGGCGATGACGGGAGCGACGGACAGCGAGCCCGGCTGGAATTCCGCAACGCCGGGGACGTCGCCGCACCCGATCTGGCGGACCTCGAGACTGTCGCGGTGCTGCCCAAGCGATGGACCGCGGGCACCGTCTCCGATCAGAGGTTCGCCGCAGCGGTCGATGACCTCGGGCAACTCGACATAGACCGGTACCCCGCCCTGCGGTTCATGCGCCGCGCCTATGAGCTACGCGCCAATATGACCGTGTACGACTCCGGACACCGCTCCCCCAGCTAGCTGCCCACGACACTGGCTGCCCGCTGGTCCGGGGACGGCGCGGGATCGGCGGGCAGCGAGAGGTTCCGGTGCCGGGCGAGGTGCGGCGGTGTGCGCGGTGGTTTGTCCTTGTAGACGAAGGCCCGGCGCAGCTGGGCGTACGGCTCGGGCGGCCCGGAGAAGTTGCGTCTCATGATGGCCAGCTCGGCGGCCCGGTAGGCGGCCAGCGGCCGCTGCTTCTGTGCCGCGGCGAGCTGGCGTGCCTTGGCGGCCAGCCGCGCCGGGTAACCGGGGCTCCGGGCCAGCTGCTCGGCCAGGACCGCCACCTGCCCGCGGTACCCGGCCGGATCGGCCGCGATGACCCGGTCGACCAGGCCGGATCGCAGCGCAGCGGCGGAACTGACCGGCAGGCACCCCTCGGTCAGCCGGGCCGCCTCGCCCGCGCCGACGCGCCGCGGCAGGGTGTAGGTCCAGTATTCCGAGCCGTGCAGGCCCATCAGCCGGTAGTGCGGGTTCAGGACCGCGCCGCCCCGGCACCAGACATGATCGGCGGCCAGCGCGAGCATCAGGCCGCCGGCCGCGGCGTTCCCCGCCAGCGCCGCCACGGTGAGCTGCCCGGTGCTGGTCAAGATCGCCTCCACCAGGTCATCGATGGCGTTGATGTTCCGCCAGGACTCTTCGGCCGGATCGGCGGCGGCCTCGATCATATTCAGGTCGATGCCGTTGCCGAAGAAGTCCCGCGGGCCGCCGAGCACGATCACCTTCACCGGCCGCCGCTGGGCGTGCCGGTAGGCGGCGAGCAGGCGGCGGCACTGCCCGGTGCTCATCGCCCCGCCGGGGAAGCAGAACTCCAGGTAGCCGACGCCACCGGACTCCCGGTAGCGGATCTGCTGGTAGGTACGCCGGCCCGGCGGCGCCACCAGCGGGGCCGGGACCCGCGGCACGCCCGCCAGGGATCCGCGCAGCACCAGCGCGGCCGGCAGCTTGAAGGTTTTAGGCCCGCCGGGCGCCGGGCGGGGGCGCAGCTGCGGGATCCAGACCGCCCCGTCCGCGGTCGCCCGGCAGATGGCGCCGTCCCGCTGCGCTAGGATCGCCCCGGGCGCCCCGCGCAGCTCGTCTTCTGCGTGCCCGCCGGCCAGGTAGTACTCGGCGCCGCCGAGCACGTCCAGGACGCCGGGGCTGGAGTCGGCCGCCCGCAGCTTGGCCAGTACCGCAGACGTCGGCTCGGACGCCCAGTCGATCCTGCGGTCCCCCTGCCGGCACGGCGGCCGGGCCTGCCCGAACACACCGGGCCGCCCGTAGTCCAGCGGCTCCGGCCGGAACCGGCCCGCTGCGAACCGGGCCACGGCCAGCAGCACCGCCCGCATCCCGGCGTCCGCCACCTCGGTGCGGTACACCGAGCTCTTCGAGCCGCCGTCCGGCATCGTGAACTCCGCGCTGGCCCAGATATCGCCCGCGTCCATCTCCGCGTTCGCCTGCAGCACGGTGACACCCCACCGCCCGGCGCCGCTCATGATCGCCCAGTCCAGCGAGGACGGCCCCCGGTCACCCACCGGTCCCGGGTGGACGATCAGGCACGGCCGGGCCGACCAGATGTCCGCGGGAATCGCCGCGGTCAGCATCGGCGCGATGACAAGATCCGGGTCAAACCGGCGGACCCCGTCCCGTACCACCTCATCCCCCAGCGCGAGCTCGACCGACACCTCATGCCCGCTGTCGGCCAGCTCGGCATGCGCCCGCTGCGTCATGCTGTTATAGCCGCTGGCAACCAGCAAGATCCGCATCAGCGTTCCCCCTCCGCTGGCCGAACCCGAAGATCCCCGCGCTCCGCCACACCGTCCCCCACCGCGCCCCCGCGGTATGCCTCTGGATAAACGGAGCCTGCCAGCGCGGCCCTGATGCTGCACCACCGGGCCCAAATACCACGCGACCCCGTGACCAGGAAGTACGCAGCACGAAGGACGAGCATTCTTGATGCCGAACGGGCACTACTGCGTGCCCACGCCCCTCACCCCCGCCTCCCCCGGCCGGCGCGGGCCTGCCCTGGACCGAAGACCCGGGCTTCCTGGGGCTAGTTGGACTGGTCCACCCCGGCATCAACATCCCTGCTACGCCCAAACCTGACACGCCCGCCTAGGCGTCAACCACGTGGTTGCCGCTAACCTCGAAGAGGACGCGATGGTCGCGGCGGCCGGCCTTGTCAGGTGACCATTGCCGTGCTGACGGCCAGGTTCGTCGCGGGACACTAACTGGCGAGTTCCCGTGATCGTTGATGGCGAAGGGCGAAACATGTCATCAGACCGCCCGGATCTGATTCAGCGTGTAGCGGGTCGTCCGGATGCCGTGGAACGGGCCTTCCGGGTCTGGCAGCGCGATCGTCTTGCCCTGGAACAGCGCAGCCGCGGAGATCGCCTGCGCGATGCGTACGGTCGAGCGCTACCTTTCGACGCTCCCGATCGAGACGTCGTTCCGAGGCGCTGACGGCTTGGAGGCTGATCGGCAATCACTGTGGGTCGCGAGCACGGGTCTGGGACAGCAGCTTCACACCGAGTTGCGTGACATCGCCCATCTTGATAGGCGGCGGTCATCCGCCCCCACCCATCCCACGGCAGCATTTCGACCTTGTTCAGGGCGGCCAGGTCCCTGATCGTGTTGCCGCTTATCTCGGCCGGACCGAAGTTCTCTGTCCCCGCCGCGCCAAACGTCGCCGCGTCGATGCCACCGTGCCCTCAACCGGTCCAGGCCTCTCCGCCAGTGAGGAACTCGCCCGGCTGCAAGTCCTCCGGGCCGGGTACGAAAGAGTGCTCCAGATGCTCGGTGTGGACCCTGACCCACCGTTCGCCGGCCTCGTGCCAGTACTCGGTGGTCCAGTGATCCAGGCTGAGCCCTGGCCGGAAGTACGTACCGAAACCGCAGCGAGCTTTGTCCCGGCTGGCGCCGATCAGAATGACCGCTGGCTGAGCCAGTCCAGCGCTGCCTGCGCGACCTCGCGCCAGCCGTGGTCGATCGTCAGTGAGTGGCCGCGGTCGGGGAACTCGAGGAAGTCGGTGATGGCCGGTGACTTGTGGTAGAGCTTGCGGGTCGATGTCGTGATGGCCGCCGGCACGGTGTGGTCGTTGCCCCCGGCCGTGAGCAGCAACGGCCCGCGGGTCTTGTTACCGGTATTCACCTTCGCCGGCGACCGCGGGGTGAAGTTCGCCAGGGCGGCTTCGAACAGCGGCTTGCCCGGCGAGGGCACCGTCCAGCGGTCGTACAGCTCAGCTGACTCCTGCTCGGGAAGCGCGTTCCCGAAGCCGTACCGGAACTGCTCTGGGGTGAGCGATATTGCCAGGTTGCGGTTGGCTGGCTTGCGCAGCGCGATCGAGGCGACTTTCAGCGCGGAAACGGGCAGGTTGAGCACGCCCTTAATGGGCGCGGCGTCGATCGCCACTGCGGCAGCGGCCAGGTCCTGCCCAAGCAGCCGCTGCGCGATGAGGCCGCCGAAGGAGTGACCGATGACGACCGGAGGGGCCTGGAGCCCGCGGATGATCCCGGCGTAGTGGTCGACCACATCGTCGATGCCCTTGCCCGCCACCTGGCTGGGGTCCCGGCGGGCCTCCTCCACCGTGTCCGAGTCTCCTGGCCAGCCCGGTGCTGTCGGTGTGTAGCCCGCCTCCTGGAACAGTTCCAGCCACGGGCCCCACGAGCTGGCATGCAGCCACAGGCCATGAACGAATACCGCTGGCCTGCCTGGTTGTGTCATTTCGCGCTCTCTTCCTCAGTCTGGCCGCGATGTCAGAGCCGACACCCACCACCAAGTTCTACTCCCTCCGGCCCGGCCTTAAACGAGCCCCCTGGCTGCGGCATGTGCGGGCGTCGGCCAGCTCGCTGCCAGGTGCGGACTGTGGGCGATTCGGGCCGACTGCTGCGCACTGGGGAAATGATCCGGCTCGGGACATCTGCCGACCTTCCCGCAGCGGCCAGTGTCTACCGCCGCGCGTCGCTGCCGAATGCAGGCGATCGCGACAATCTGCTTGCTCATCCGGAATACCTGATCCTGGGGCCAGAAGCGCTAGCCGAGGGCCGCACACATGTCGCCGAAGAGGACGGCTCGGTTGTCGGCTTCGCCACCTGGGCCGGGACCGCTGGCACCGTGGAGCTTGGGGGTGGCGTCAGCCCAGGCGGCCGCCGAAGTTAATCTCATTGCCTTCCGCGTCCCGGTAGATCACCTTGGTCACGCCATTGTCGTACGTCTCGCGCTTCGCGGGCTCGATGCCCCGTCGGGCGATCTCGGCGACCCGGTCGTCGAGGTTGTCGACGAACGACAACACCAGGGCGTTCCCGGCCCGTTCGGGATCCTGCACGATATAGATGTACCGGTGCTCGGCCACCTCCCATACCGCCTCGGTGTCGTTCGGCAGGAACGAGGGCCGCCCGCCGAAGAACTGCTCGTACCACGGCAACGCCGCGGCGTAGTCGGTGACGGGGATACCAGCGAAGAAATCCAGTGCCATCTCGTCCTCCAGGTGTCGTCGCTGTGTCGCCGGTATTGACCTTGGCAGCGTCGCGAACTCATCGTTGCCGCCACCTTCCCCGCAATCGACGAACCTCCTGCACGACGTTCCTGCACGTCACAAGGATGGAGCCGGGCACGGTGACCGCTTTAGCCGCGCCTGGCGGCGTCCGGCCACGGCCTCGGTTTACGGCTGCGGGCTCTGGCGGAACGGCGTGTGCCGCTGATCGGGGACAATGCGATCCCGGTGGTGCAGGGCCAGTCCCCGGGCATAGCGGCGGGCAACGTCGGACATCGGCGTGCCGGTGTCGCTGGCGGCCACACCGAAGACCGTGCCCGGGTAGTCCAGCGGCCCCATGATGGCGCGGATGCGGTCCCAGTCTCCCGGTGCCACGAGTTCGGCGGGCTGGCCGCCGGCGAACCAGCCCATCGGTACCGCCACCCCGGACGGGACGACGGTATTGACGTAGACCACCGCATTGAACTCGACCTCTGCGCCGGCTTCGATGCGGGCGCCGTTGAACACCACCGCGCCGGTGGCGATCCGGGAGCCGCCCTCGATCACGCATCCGGTCAGGTGAGCGTGCGGGCCGATCAGCGCGTCGTCACCGACGCGGGTTTCCTGGCCCGGCACGCCCCGGATGACCGTGTTCTCCATGATCACGCAGTTCGCCCCGATCTGGACGGGGCCGCCTTCGGCGGTGATCACGGCGCCGAACAGCACCCGGCTGTGCGGGCCGACAATGACATCGCCGGCCAGCACGGCTGTCGGCGCGATATAGGCCGACTCCGACACCTGCGGGCTCTTCAGCCGGTGCTCCACGAACACCGCACCACGCCCGACCAACGGCAACGGAACCGGATACTCGTCCACACTCACATTCATCACCTCACGCCGCTTGCCACCGAGCATACCGGGTCATCGGCGCATCGGCCTGAGGGCGCCGCTGTCCCCGTCAGCTCCTGTGCAGGTCCTGATCTCTGCCCGTCCTCTTCTCTCACGTGCGCGGCGGCTATGTCACTTGCGGGGCCTCAGGCCGGGACAGGCACCCGGCCTACCGCTGTCTCGTACAGGCTGCCGAGATATAGCCAGCCTTCGTGCTGTCAGCAGCGGCACCCAGCCCCTATCGCGCCCAACCGCCACGCTCGGCCCACCCGCCGCCGTGCCAACCATCCCAACCCGCATCGCTACCTCCCGGCCGTACCCGCTATCCCACCATGGTCCCCGGACCGCCGGCGGCTAGACACGCGGCCCTGGCCACGCTACATTTAACCTATTCATTAATTAACAAGGTGGTTAAGAGAGTGGCAGACGACCGGCTCAGCGTGATCTTCGGGGCGCTGGCGGACCCGACCCGGCGGGCGATCTTGGCCAGGCTGGCCGACGGGCAGGCGACAGTGACCGAGCTGACCGCTCCGTTCCCCATCAGCATGCCGGCCATATCCCGGCACCTGAAGGTGCTGGAGCGGGCCGGGCTGATCTCCCGGAGCCGCTCCGGCCAGCACCTGTCCAGCACGCTGCGGCCCGCCCCGTTCCAGGAGGCGACCGAG
>Ga0302178_10000381_pt1 | contig 41438 bp, 34 predicted proteins | sample I_Palsa_E1_3_FD_198790 | JGI IMG/M metagenome (GOLD analysis project Ga0302178, IMG submission 198790) | Peat permafrost microbial communities from Stordalen Mire near Abisko, Sweden - I_Palsa_E1_3 | ecosystem: Environmental > Terrestrial > Soil > Palsa > Peat permafrost | place: Sweden... | reverse complement strand
CCGCAATGCGGCTTCAGCCTCTCTTCGCGCGACGTTCAGCCACACCACAAACAGGCCTGTCACCGCAAGCAGGACAACCCGCGGCAAGTCCGCAGGCACAACCTCGAACGAACGGGTCGGCGGGATAAAATAGTAAGTGAAAGCCGCAACGGACAGTGCGGTCGCGAGCAAACCCGGGCCGAGGCCGCCGAACCAGGCACTGAACATGATCGCGCACAAAGACAGCAATGCGAACGGACTGCCGTGCATGTGAGGGACTAGCAGCAGCGCGGCGACGAGCGCCGCAACAACCGACAGAACTGCGACTGCATAGTGGACAAAAGCAGACCGTCTGGACCACTGTAGGGGACTAGACTGGGGCATGTCTCCTGCCTCCACAAATCAGCGATGCCTCGCACAATCTGTCTGCTTAAGGCATTCGAATCGGCATCTTCATGGCCGAGGCGCACCCCGGCCAGGTCCTTTTCACCCGATCGTTGCGCGGGATGCCGACAATCATACAGCCATCGGGCTGTCGCATCCTATGGCGAGTGAGTGCGGCGGCGCACACCCGCGCCATCCTATGGCGAGTGAGTGCGGCGGCGCACACCCGCGGAAGCTTGACCATGTCGCCACATCGATGATTCGCTTCGGAATCCAGAGCGTGTCGGCAACACCTGATTTGACTTTAACGTCCACGCGCCACCCCGACGGCTAGCGCTGTCGTCGATGGCGGAGCCGGCACTTGATCCGAAGCCGGCCCGCCATCGGGTTCGCCACACTGCCTACTTCACCAGCATGCCCGTCAGCCAGTAGGCCTGACTGAGTGTAATGATGCCGGCGATAACAGCCAGTCCAATGCTGTGCTTCAGCGTGAAGCGGAACAGATCAGATTCTCGTCCAATCAGTCCGACCGCCGCGCACGCGACCGCAATCGACTGCGGCGAGATCATCTTTCCGGCCACCCCGCCGGTGGAGTTGGCAGCGACGAGCAGAATGTCGGACACGCCAATCTGATGCGCAGTGGTCGCCTGCAACGCGGCAAACAGCGCATTCGAAGACGTGTCCGAGCCGGTGAGGAACACGCCAAGCCAGCCGAGCAGCGGTGCGAATAGCGGATACGCGGCGCCCGTCTTGGCGAGCAGCAGCGCCATCGTCACCGACATGCCTGAGTAGTTTTCGACGAAGGCGAATGCGAGGACGAGGCCGATCGACAGTATCGGGCGGCGCAGGTCCTTAAGCGTCTCCGCGAACGTGTCGAGCGCGGTTTTCGCGGGCATCCGCAGAAACACGATGGCCATGAGCGCTGCAAGCAGGATACCGGTGCCGGTCGCGCCAACCAGATCGAGCCTGAACACGACATCAAGCGGCGTAGGCGTCGCGACAACCGGCGCACCCCGGATGATCAGTCGGTCGATCAACGGCATGTGAAAGGACAGTGTCGTTGCCGCGAGTGCTCCTTTGGCTCCGAACAAGGCCTTGAAGCCGCCGAGGCCCCACACCGTGATCGTCGCGGTCAGGAACAGAAACGGCGACCAGGCCCTCACGATCGTGCCCGTCGAATAGGGGCTCGGCGTTCTGGACGGATTGAAGCCACCCGCCATGCCTGCTGCGCCGCCACCGAAAGATGCGGTGCCATTGCCGCTGATCGAAGGTGCGAAGCTCATCTTCGGTTGCCAGACCTTCAGGAAAAGCCCGAGCGACACGAGGCTCACGATAGCCGACGCGACGTCCGGAAGCTCAGGCCCCATGAAGTTCGAGGTCAAATATTGCGTGACCGCGAAGCTGCCACCTGCAACCAACGCGGCGGGCCAGGTCTCGCGCACGCCTTTTTTGCCGTCCATGATGAAGACGAGCCAGAACGGCAGAGCGATGGACATGAACGGCAACTGCCGCCCAGCCATGGCGCCGATCGAAAACGGATCTAGCCCCGACACCTGGCCCGCCACGATCACCGGAATCCCGAGTGCGCCGAATGCGACAGGCGCCGTGTCGGCGATCAGGCAGAGTCCCGCGGCATACAGCGGATTGAAGCCGAGCGCGACGAGCAGCGCGGCGGTAATCGCGACGGGCGCACCGAAGCCGGCCGCACCTTCGAGAAACGCGCCGAACGAGAAGCCGATCAGCAGCATCTGTAGCCGGCGATCGTCAGTCAGGGCGACGATCGAACTGCGGATAATGTCGAACTGTCCCGAGCGGACCGAAACCTTGTAGACGAAAACTGTCGCGACGATAATCCACGCGATTGGCCACATGCCGTAGAAAAAGCCGTAGAACGCCGAGGCGAATGCCATGCCGAGCGGCATGTGAAAGATCGCCACTGCGGTCACAAGCGACAGCGCGAGCGTCAGGGCGGCGGCAATATGCCCTTTCACCCTGAGCACAGCCAGACAGATGAAGAACAGAATAATCGGCCCGCTTGCGGCGAGCGCGGAAAGACCAATGCTATCGAGCGGCAAATAGTTCTGATGCCAGACTTCCATGTACACAGTCTCCTTGCTTTATTGATCTTGGCGCGGCCTTCGTGGCCGCACCCGTGGTGTGGTGTGTTACATCTGTGCGCCGATCATCCAGGGCACGAATTCCTCGTTGCCCACCCCGAGCGCTTCGCTCTTGCTCTTCTTTCCCGACGCGACGTCGATGATCATTTCAAAAATTTCACGGCCCTTTTGCTCGACCGTGCTATCGCCGTCCATGATGTCGCCACAGTTGATGTCCATGTCATCTTCCATGCGCGTGTACATCTTCGTGTTGGTGGCGAGCTTGATCGACGGCGCGGGTTTGGCGCCGAAGCATGAACCGCGTCCGGTGGTAAACAGCACGAGATTCGCGCCGCTCGCGATCTGTCCGGTTGCACCCATCGGGTCGTAGCCGGGTGCGTCCATGAACACCAGTCCCTTGGCGGTCACCGGCTCAGCATAGCGATAGACGTCCACCAACGGCGTCGAGCCGCTTTTCGCGACCGCGCCCAATGATTTTTCGAGGATCGTCGTCAAGCCTCCGGCCTTGTTGCCCGGCGTCGGATTGTTGTCGATGCTGCCTTTTTCGCGCTCGGCGTAGTTCTCCCACCAGTGAATGCGCTCGACGATCTTCTGCCCCACTTCCGGCGTGACCGCGCGTCGCGTCAGCAGATGTTCCGCGCCATAGATCTCGGGCGTCTCGGAGAGAATGGCGGTGCCGCCATGCTGTACGAGCAGATCGACGGCAGCGCCGAGTGCGGGATTCGCCGTAATGCCCGAATACCCATCCGATCCGCCGCATTGCAGCGCGATATTCAGGTGCGATACAGGCAACGGCTCGCGCACGGCGCGGTTAGCCTCCGGCAGCATTTTCTCGATGGCGGCAATCGCGGCGTCGACCGTCTTCTGCGTGCCGCCTTGTTCCTGGATGACGAGCGGAACCGTCATCTCGCCCGTCTCGACGCCTTCGGCGACAAACATGGCGCCCATCTGATTCGCCTCGCAACCGAGCCCGATGACGAGCACGCCAGCGAAATTCGGATGCCGCACATAACCGCCGATCGTACGGCGCAACTGCTGAATGCCTTCACCGTTATGGTCGATGCAGCAACCGAAACTGTGCGTGACCGGGACAATGCCGTCGACGTTCGGCCACGCATCCAGCGCACCAGGCGCCGAGAAATGCTGCGTGACCAGCTTCGTCACCGTCGCGGAACAGTTGACGGTGCTGACCACGCCAATGTAGTTGCGCGTCGCCACGCGGCCGTCAGCGCGACGAAAGCCCTGGAATGTCAGCGCGTTCTGCGCGGGCGACACAACCTTCACGTTCGTACCGTACGCGTAGTCGCGCGCGAAATCGCCCATCGAGACATTTTGCGTGTGGACGTGAGCACCGGGTTCGATCGGCTGCGTGGCGAATCCGATGATCTGGCCGTAGCGGCGCACCGGGTCCCCAGCCTTCAACGCGCGCAATGCCACCTTGTGTGCAGCGGGAATATCGTCGGCGACCAGCAGGCCGTCCAGTTCATGCAGCACGGTGCCTGCGGCGATCGCACCGCGCGCGATCGCGACGTCGTCGTCGCCATGCAACGTAATGACCAGTGAGTTAGAATCGGCCATGTTTTTCCTCTTGAATTGTGGGGCTTGTAAGCCTTGCGTCGGCAGCGGGATCGGCCATCCGCGTCTCCGATGAATAGTGGTTTTGTTCACAAGGCGATGCAAATCGGTCAGACCAATTTCTGGAAGCACCGGAATGGGATTTCATAGTCGTTCGTGCAGCGTGCTCGACAGTACCGTCCGGCAGCTCGAAGAGAAAGTGCGTGAAGGCAGTTGGGCCGTTTCGGCGCGCCTGCCTGCGGAGCGGGCGCTGGCGGATTCGATGGGGGTGTCGCGCTCAACCGTGCGCGAGGCGATCCAGCGGCTCGTCAGCAGAGGAATGCTCGAAACGAAGGCCGGCAGCGGCGTGTACGTGGTGCAGAAACAGCCTGCGCGCCTCAGCGCACCGTGGCTACAGTTGGTGACGGAAAGCGCGCCGCTACGAGCGGAAATGCTCGAATTCCGACTGGTTTTCGAATGCGCGGCGGCGCGCTTCGCCGCACAGCGTTCGACCGAACAGGAGTTGGACAAACTCCAGACGATTCTCCTGAAGATGGAAAACGCAGTTGCGGCTCACGACGTCGATGCGGAAGCCGTCGTCGACGGCGAGTTTCATACCGCGCTCACGGCGGCATCGCACAACCGCATGCTCGACCAGTTTTATGCGAGCACCATAACGCTGCTTCGCGAGCACATCGCCGCGAATACGTTCGATGCGACGATCAATAACGCGAACGCCGTCATTCAATCAGCCATGCGGCTACGCCAGCACGAATCCATTTATCTGGCCATTCGCGACCGCAATCCCGACGCTGCGCAGCAGGCTATGTTCACCCACATTGCTTTTGTCGGGAAACAGTTCGAGCCGGGATTCCATCAATAGCGCCATGCGCAGGCGCGGGCGCGTCTACGCTTTACGATCTGCAGGTTGCCCTGTCAGTCGTTCTTCTGGATATACGCCTCGAACGCCTGCTTGTAGTCCGGGTGCCAGCGCGAAAGCGGCGGGCGATTTTCGACAATGTCTCCCGCAGCCCACAGGATGCGCTTCTCGTCGAGGGACCGGGGCACGTCGTTGTCCGGGCAGAGAATGTAGAAGTCCTTGGCATCCAGCCGCTCCATCATGAAATCGACGGTCTGCTCCGGCGTCCAGGCAGCAGCCGGCTTCTCGGTCCGGCCATGCGCGGCGAGATCCGTGAACACAAAACCCGGAATCAGCAGGTGCGCGCTGATCTGGCATCCTGGCGTGTTGCGCAATTCGTGCTGCAGCGCCTCGGTGAACGCCTTCAGTCCCGCCTTCGAGACGTTGTACGCGGGGTCGCCAGGCGGCGTCGTGATGCCCTGCTTCGAGCCGGTATTGATGACGAGGCCCGGGCGCCCGCGCGCGATCATGCCGGGCACGAAGGTCTGCGTGCCACGGATGACGCCCCACAGGTTGACCTCGAGCACCCGCTCCCAGTTAGCATCCGCTCCGAACATGGTGCTGCCCGGTTGAATCCCGGCGTTATTCATGAGGATATCGGTGCCGCCGAAGCGCTCCTGAACCGCCGCTTCGAGGGCGCGCAGATCTTCGACGCGGCTAACGTCCGTCTCGACCGCCATGACACCGTTCGCGCCGCGCGGCGACAGCCTGGCGATCTCCTGTGCCGCGCGAGTCAGGCGGACCTCACCCCTATCCGCAATGCAGACGCGAAGTCCAAGCTGCGCGAAGCGCTTCGCAGCGGCAAGTCCAATGCCGGCCGCGCCGCCCGTGACAACAGCGACGGATCCGGAAGTGAAAGCAAAGTGTGTCATCAATAGTCCCTCTCGGTTCGTCATACAACGTTAGCCCGCCGGGGGCCTGCTCTAGCCACGCCGCGCGATGCCGAATGTCTTCACGACATTCACCCAATACGCGGCACCGGTGGCCAACGCCTCATCATTGAAATCGTAATGCGGGTTATGCAGCGGGGCGCTGGGCGTTGCGCCGTCGACGCCCATCCAGACGTACGCGCCCGGCCTCGCCTGTGCCATGAACGCAAAATCTTCCGACGCCATCGACGGTTTGCATCCCAGCGTGACAGCCGCCTCACCCACCGTCGCACGCGCCGCATCCAGTGCGATATCGGCTTCCGCAGGCGTATTGACCGTCGCCGGATAGCCATACTGGTACGTCAGGCTCGCTTTCGCGCCATGCGCCTGAGCGGTTAGCGTGCTAATTTCATCCAGCAACGCGCGAATGCGCTCCTGCACCTCGGCCGCGAAGCAGCGCACCGTACCGCGGATCACCGCGCGGTCCGGCAACACGTTCCAGGCTTCGCCGCCGTGAATCTGCGTCATGCTCACCACGCTTGCCTCTTTCGGTGACACGCGCCGACTCACGATCGACTGCAGCGCAATCACAATATAGCTCGCGCAGACCAGCGCATCGATGCCCTCTTCGGGCATCGCCGCGTGCGAGCCTTTGCCGTCGACGAGAATCTCGAACGTATCAAATGAAGCCATCATCGGTCCACGGTTGAGCGCGAAGTGGCCAAGTGGCAGGCCCGGCCAATTGTGCAAACCGAACACCGCGTCGCACGGGAACCGCTCGAACAACCCATCCTCCACCATCACCCGCCCGCCGCCGGCCACCTCCTCGGCAGGCTGGAAGATAACGTGCACCGTGCCCTGCCAATCGGTATCGCGGCTCAATGAAGCGGCTGCACCCAACAGCATCGCCGTGTGGCCGTCGTGTCCGCACGCGTGCATTTTGCCTGTGTTCTGCGAGCGGTGCTCGAATGCGTTGTGCTCCGCCATGGGTAGCGCATCCATATCCGCGCGCAATCCAAGCGCCGGACCGCTGCCCCGCCGCAGTGTTCCCACTACGCCCGTTTTGCCGACGCCTTCGGTGACGTCAAAGCCAAATTCCCTCAGCACCGACGCCACCAGGCGCGCTGTGGTGACCTCTTCGAACGCGGTCTCCGGGTGTGCGTGCAGGGCACGGCGCCACGTCGTCATTTTGTCGAGCAATTCAGCTTCAATCATCGTTGCTTACCTCAAAAGCAGACCGCCGCACGGTACCTGGAGCGGGACGTCAAGCGGCCACATTGTTCATGGCGTTCGGCTCAGTCCGCTGGACAAAACGGCGCCGGGCTCAGGAATACCGATTCCTGATGGACGAGATACGGCAGGATACGTGGCGTGAATGTCTGCCAGCGCGGATCGGCTGCGAGTTTGGCGCGCTGCGCCTCCCGATGCGCGTAATCCTCGTAGCCCCAGCAGAACACGATTGAGTTCAAAGTGCCCGAATCTTTGGTCCAGCAACCTTTGAGCCGCGCGTACTGACTGATAATGTCGAGCCCTTCCCGCTCGTAAATTTCCAGGAACTCGGCGACTTTTCCCGCCGTAACCTGATAAGTGCGCATTTCTACCAACATGATTCTCCCTCTTTCAGTCCGCCGCGGCTGAAGATGCGTAGCTAGCCGCGTTTTCTTCGATGTACGCTTTCAGCGCACCGAAGAACGCGTCGAGATTCTTGCCCGCGGCCGACTGGATCAGCCGGGACCCCACGCTCATCAGCTTCCCGCCAATCTCGACGTCGGCGTCGTACACCAGCACGGTCGCCTCGCCTTGTGGTTCGAGTTGAACGCGGGCCGTGACTTTCGCAAAGCCCACCGCGCCCGCATTGCCACCGCCCGCGATCGTATAGGCCCTGGGTGGTTCGAGATCCGACAATTCGACGTTGCCTTTAAACGTTGCGGCCACAGGGCCCACGCGAATCTGCACTGTCGATTCGAAATGCCGCTCGTCGACCTTTTCCAGCGACTTGCAACCGGGCAGACACGCCTGCAACACGGCAGGGTCGTTCAACGCGCGCCATACCGCTTCAGGTGGCGCGGGCAGGATGCATTGATCAGTGAGCTTCATCGCTGCGCCTCAGCTCTCGTAAAGTTTGAACAGCGCCTGAGTGCCGTTGCGGGCATAGCCCTCTTCGCTCAACTTCTGGTACAGCCCGCGCACCAGTTCAAGACCCGGCAATTCACGACCCATGTGACCGGCCTCTTCGTGCGCAATCCGCATGTCCTTGATGAAATGCTCGATGAAGAAGCCGGGCGCGAAGTCGCCATTGGCAATGCGCGGGCCCAGGTTGTTTAGCTGAAAGCCACCGGCCGCGCCGCCGCCAATCGTGCTCAATACCGTGTGGGCGTCGAGACCTGCGCTCTGCGCGTAGGCAAGTCCTTCGCACACGCCCAGCATCGTCGATGCAATGACGATCTGATTGCACAGCTTCGCGTGCTGACCGGCGCCCGGCCCGCCTTGCAGAGCGATGGTGGTGCCGAGGCAGCGCAGCATCGGCTCGACGCGCGCAAGCGCCTCGCTCGAGCCGCCGACCATGATCGACAGACGTCCTTCGCGCGCGCCGATGTCGCCGCCTGAGACCGGGGCGTCGAGCATATGCACGCCGCGCGCTTTGGCGTGGGCGGCCAGTTCTTCGGCCAGTTGCGGACTCGAAGTCGTCATGTCGACAAGCACGGCGTCGCTGCGCGCATGGTTGATCAGACCATCGTCACCCAGGTACAGCGCACGGACATCATCCGGAGTGCCGACGATCGTAAAGATGACGTCCGACACCGCAGCAAGGGCTTGCGGGGTCGCGTGCCAGTGCGCGCCGGCCTCGATGAGCGGCTCGGCCTTGGCGCGTGTCCGGTTGTAGACGTGCAGCGGATAGCCGGCCGCCGCGAGCCGCGAGGCCATGGAGGCCCCCATGATACCGAGGCCGATAAAGCCAATCGCTGGTTGGGTCGAAGCTTGATTCATGATGGTTGGGTCCGTTAGAGTTTGTCGCGCAGCAGATCGCGCAACAGCATGGGAGTCAAGGGATGACGGTCAGCGACCACGCCGAACGGCGCGAGCGCATCGTTGACCGCATTGGTTAGCGCACCGAGCGCCCCCATCACCCCGCCTTCAGCCATCCCTTTGATGCCCGCAGCCGTCGCCCGGCTGGGGGTATGCAACGGGATGATCTCGAGGTTGGGCAATTCGGTCGATGTGGCAATCAGATAGTCAGCGAGCGAGCCGGTCACGTTCTGCCCCGTCTCGTCGTAGCGCATATGCTCGAACAGCGCGCCGGACAGCCCCATCGCCACGGCGCCGTGCTGCTGCCCTTCCACCACCGTGGGATTGAGCAGCGTGCCGCAGTCCTCGGCGATGACGTAACGCGCGATACGGATCGCGCCCGTAGACACGTCCACTTCAACCTCGCATCCGTGCGCCGAGTTCGAATAGGTCATCGGCGGGGGATCGTAGGTCAGGTGAAACTCGAGCCCCGGCGCGAGGCCTTGCGGCAGCGCGGTGGGATCCAGGTAAGCGCGCCGGGCTACGTCGACGAGCGTCAATCCGGTATCGATCCACTCATTGCCGTTAAGGCGCTCGATTCGCGCGTCGATCAGACGAAGTGACTCGGCGTCGGGTATATCGGGCCAACCCGCCGCGATCGCCAGGACCTTGCGGCGTGCGTCGAGCGCGCACAGGTACAACGCGCCGCCGCCCGCCGTACCGCTGCGTGCACCGCGGCTTCCCATGCCATATGGGGCGACATCGGTATGGCCCATATGAATGCGGACGCTCGACGGATGAACGCCGAGGCCCTCAGCCACCGCATTGGCCATCGCGCTTTCATAGCCCTGGCCACTGGGCCCGAGACCCACTGACGCATTCACGGCCCCGCTCGGTTCGATACGGATCCAGCTTGCCTCGTGCCCCGAACCGGGAATACCCGCGGCCTTGTAGAAACGCGAGCCATATGTGGTCGGTTCGACCACATTGCACAGACCCAGCCCCAGATAGCGGCCGGCTTGCCACGCCGCTTGCTGACGTTCGCGAAATGCGCGGTAGTCGAATGCCGCAACGACTGCCTCGAAGGTCTCCGACGGCGTGATGTCGGCTAGCCATTCGCCGGTGGCAGTACGGTATGGCAGTTCTTCCGGACTCAGCAGGTTGCGGCGGCGGACCTCGACAGGGTCGAGCTTTAGCTCTCGCGCAATGGCATCCATGGTGCCGTCCATCACCCAACTGGTGATCGACATCGGCGCACGCATCGGCGCGTTGCCGCATTTATGGCTAAGGACGACCTTCACGTCGAACGAGTAGTCCTGCAGCCGGTACGGTCCGCTCAGGATCATCGCGACGACGCGCGCCAGGTAGTTCGCCGGGAAAAAACAATAGGCGCCGAAATCCTCGCGTAACTCGAGATCGAGCGCGAGCAACGTGCCGTGCTCATCGACTGCGGCGCGGCTCCGGCAGAAATCCTCTCGCGAACTGGCGGCCGCCGTCAGATTCTCGAGTCGATCTTCGCGCCAGCGTACCGGCCGCTTCAAATAACCAGCCAGCGCGGCGACGGTCAACTCTTCGCGGTACAAAGCGATTTTCTGACCGAACGATCCACCGACGTCAGGCGAAATCACGCTCACCTGTGACTCGCTGAGTTTGAGCCGCTGCGCCAGTTGGGTGCGCAGTGGATGCGGCACCTGCGTACCGATATGGAAGGTCAGGTGGTCGCGCCCGGCGTCCCATACTGCGGCGCAACCGCGGGTTTCGATCGGCACGTGGGTCTGGCGCTGCTGGTGAAATATCGCTTCCACGATCCGGAAAGCGTGCCTGTTCACACTCTCCGGATCGCCATGCGAATACGTCTGGTGCGAAACGAGGTTGCCCGGTACAGCCGGGTCGACCTGCACGGCATTCGGGTCCAATGATTGCCACATATCGGTCACCGCGGGCAATGGCTCGAACTCGACTGTCACCTGCTCAGCGGCGTCTTCGGCGAGGTACCGGTCCGTCGCCACCACACAAGCCACCGGATCGCCCTGAAAGCGCGCCACGTCGACTGGCAGCGTCGCGAATTCGACTGGCAACAGTCCCTCGACGGGCGGCGCGACACGCATTGGATTCGTCCACTGGGCCAGTTCACGCCCCGTGACGACCGTTACGATGCCTGGCATCTGCGCCGCGCCTTGCGTATCGATTGAGACGATTCGAGCGTGCGCATGAGGCGAACGAACGAAGCACACATGCAAGGCACCCGGTATTTCGATGTCGTCGAGATAGCGGCCATGGCCCGTCAGCAGGCGATAGTCTTCCGTGCGAGGCGCCGCCTTGTTGAGGTAACGATACGTTGGCTCAGACATCGGCCGTCTCCGCGCGCAGCCGCTCTGCTGCGAGCAGAATCGCCCGCACGATGTTCTGATAGCCCGTACAGCGGCACAGATTGCCGGACAGCGCCTCACGCACCTCCGCCTCGGATGGCGACGGATTCTCGCGCAGATACGCTTCGAATGTCATTACGATGCCCGGCGTGCAAAAGCCGCACTGCAAACCGTGACACTCATGCAACGCCTGCTGCAGCGGAGAAAGACGGCCATCTTGCGCGACGGCCTCGATGGTCATGATGCGGGCTTCGTCCATCTGCACCGCGTAGGCAAGACAGGCGCGCGCCGGGCGGTCATTGATCAACACCGTGCATGCACCGCAGACGCCGTGTTCGCAGCCGACATGCGTGCCCGTCAGCCGGCAATCTTCACGTAGCACGTCCGACAATAGTTTGCGAGGCTCGCAATGCACTTCATGGCGGACACCGTTCACATCAAGGTAAATAACTGTCTTTGCCATGGACGACTTAACCGTGTTGCGCCATGCCAGCGGTGCCGGCCGTTACCCGCTGCAATGCTCGCGTCACGAGTGCCTTGACCACATCGCGGCGATAGACGGCGCTGATTTCCGCCTGATCGTGCGGCTCGATGGCGCCAGCGACTGCTTCAGCAATCCTTGCGACGGTCCGCGGATCGGCCGTTTCGCCAAGGAACCCGCTAGCGACATCGTCCAATACCAGCGGCACATCTGCCACACCGCCCACGCCGATACGCAATGACGAGAACGTATCGCCTGCGAGCACTGCCGTGACTGCGCAGGCCGCGATCGCGAAATCGCCGTGCCGGCGGCTGAACACTTCGAAGGCATGCCGCTCGAGAGGCGCCGCCGCCGGAAAGCGCACGGCGCGAATGATTTCCTCGGCGGCCAGATCCGTCGTCATCACCGCGATCAGGAACTGTGCCGCGGGCACCTCGCGGCTACCGTCTGGTCCGACGATCTCAATGCGTGCCCCTAGCGTGCTTGCGACGAGCGGCAACTGCGCGGCAGGGTCCGCGTGCGCGAGACTGCCGCCGAGCGTTCCACGCTGCCGGATGGCGTAATGTCCGATCGTCGCGGCCGCTTCAGCCAATAGTGGGCAAACAGCACGCACGGTGCTGCTGGTGGCCATCTCGTGATGACGCGTCATCGCGCCGATCGCTAGCGTATCCGGTTCAAGCGTGATACCCGCCAGTTGCGGCAGCGCGTTTAGATCGATGAGATGCGCCGGTTGCGCGAAGCGCATATTCATCATCGGCGCAAGGCTTTGCCCTCCCGCGATCACCTTGGCATCAAAGCCGTGAAGAGCAAGAAGCGACAGCGCGTCGTCAAGCGTGCGCGGCCGATGATACGAAAATGCAGCGGGTTTCATACGCCTTCGATCCGTCGTGAGGTAGCGGCCGTTTCAGCCACCTCTTCAGAAGCGAGGATAACTTCAATAAATTAAGTCGTCAATTGACGACTTATTGTTGGCGAACTTACGCGAACCGGGCGATCGCCCGGCACGTCTTACTCAGAGGGGTTCAAGCGGGGGCAGCAGGACCGGCACGCTCGCGAGAAAAGCACGCACGTGCATCGCAATGACCGCGTCGGTAGGGGTGGTGTTGTCGTTCGAATAGATGCGGCGGCGGATTGCGAGGTGGGATACCGCGCCGTGCAGCAGCCAGCCCACTTCCGTCAGATGAGACGGATCGAGCGGCACGCTGCGGCCCAGTTCGTGGGATGCCTCAGTGACGATGATCTCCAGCGCATGCGTCACCACTGCATTCGTGTACGTCGGCGCCATCTGCAGGTCTTCCAGCGAAGAGTACAGAAACAGCCGCAGCCAGCGCCGCGTCAGCAGCGTGTCATAGTAGTCGCGGTAGAACGTGTTGAGCCTGCTTTCAATCGGCACACTACGGTCTTTCAATTGAACAAACCACAGCGCCTTGAAGGTGCCGACAATCTCCCGCTTATAGACCTCGTCGATCAAAGCGGCCTTGTTCGGGAACAGGCTATATAGCAAGCGCTGCGAAACGCCGCATGCCTCCGCGATTGCACGGGTCTGGGCGTTCAGGCCGTGCTCCGCGAAATATTCAGCGGCCTTGGACAGTACCCGCGCCTGGCGCTCGGCGCGCGGCAGACGTTGCGGCACCTTTTTCATCGGCCGCTTGACCGGCGCTTGCCGGCTCTTCTTTGCACGACCCGGTGTTTCGACACTGCTGCTGGGCTTGGCCTTCATGACGCTCCTCTGCCTACAGTTCTCATTTAAGTCTTCACATGACGACTTATGTTTTGATAGAGTATATCGTCCGGGAGGATGGTCGAGTCTCGCCATGGCCCCGGTCGAACCACGCATTATCTCAGGCCGCGACGCAGCGAGCCTCATCTGTCACGGTTGGCAGCAACGAACGCTCCGGCATCGGGCGTCGAAGGTATGCCAATCAACCCGATTCCGGTTTTCCGCTCATGCCTTTGTCAAACCGTCATTCAGTCATCATCGCGCTGATCGTCGCCAGTGCCTATTTCATGGAGAACCTGGATGCCACCGTGATTGCGACGGCGCTACCTCACATGGCGAGCACGTTCGGCGTGACGCCAGTCAGCCTGAGTATCGGCATGACCGCCTATCTGCTCGCGCTCGCGGTCTTCATCCCGATCAGCGGCTGGGTGGCAGACCGCTTTGGGCAACGCTCGGTGTTCGGCAGCGCGATTGTTGTGTTCACCGCCGCCTCGATCCTTTGCGGGCTCAGCAACGGTCTCGTCGGATTCACGGTTGCACGGATCCTGCAAGGCATGGGCGGCGCCATGATGGTGCCGGTAGGCCGGCTTGCAGTACTGCGCAGCACGGAGAAGCGTCATCTGATGCGCTCGATCGCCTATATCACGTGGCCGGGCCTGGCCGCACCGGTGATAGGTCCGGCGCTGGGCGGATTTATCTCGACGTATTTCAGCTGGCGCTGGATTTTTCTGCTTAACGTACCCATCGGCCTGCTAGGTCTGGCGCTAACCGCCATCTTCATTCCCAACTCCCGCGAGTCCAACCGCCGTCCCTTCGATGTGCGCGGATTCCTCCTCAGCGGTGTCGCGCTCACGTGCCTTATGTACGGCATGGAACGCGTCGGGCAACTCCATGGCGACTGGCGCATCACGATTGCCGCCCTGGCCTGTGGCGTGCTCGCTGCTGTCCTGGCCCTACGGCATTTTCAGCGCGCCGAACACCCGCTGATCGATCTTTCGTCGTGGCGAATCCCAACCTTTCGCGTGACGCTCGATGGCGGTTCGTTGTATGTCGTCTCGGTCAGCGTTTCACCGTTCCTGTTGCCGCTTCTCTTCCAACTCGGCTTTGGGCTGAACGCATTCGCTGCCGGTCTGCTGGTGCTCGCTTACGCGGCTGGCAATCTGGGCATGAAGACCGTCACCACGCCCATCCTCAAACGTTTTGGCTTTCGCAACGTGATGATCGTCAACGGCCTGCTCAGCGCCGCCGCCATCGCACTGTGCAGCGTGCTGTCGCCGGACACGCCGCGCGCGCTGATCATACTCGTGCTGCTGGCCGGCGGACTCTGTCGATCGATGCAGTTCACCAGCATCAACACGCTCGCATTCGCGGACGTACCTCAGGCGCGGATGAGTTCGGCCAGCACTTTCTTCAGCATGGTGCAGCAGATGACCATCGGCCTCGGCATCGCATTTGGTGCAATCGCCCTGCATGCCGCAGTCCTGATTCACGGCAACCACGCGCAGCTTACGCTGGCTGACTTTCGGGTCGCGTTTCTCCTCGTCGCGGTGTTGGTCCTGATCTCCGTGCTCTACTTTATCGGTATCAAGCCAGATGCCGGCCGCGAGGTCAGCGGCCATACGCGCGGCGCGTCGCGATCATGAAAACACAAACCCTACAAACAACCGGCAGCGCCGTCCCTCACAGCGCCTCGCAACAGATGTTGATCCTCGCGGGCGTTTGCATCGCGGTGCTCGTCCTGCCGCTGAATTTCGGCGGTGCGGCGGTGTCCGCGCCAACCATTGGGATCGCGTTGGGGAGCAGTCCAGTGGCGGTCAACTGGATCCTGAACGCGTTCATGTTGAGCTTCGGCAGCAGTCTGATGGTTGCAGGCGCACTCGCGGATCTGCTCGGACGAAAGCGTGTTTTCGCCCTCGGGGTGGCGTTCTTTGCGGTGACCTCGCTCGGCATCGCTGCAGCGCCGAGTCTGCTGTGGGTCGACTTCCTGCGCGCCCTGCAAGGCATTGCGGCTGCGTTAGTGCTGGCCGGCTCGTCGGCGGCGCTCGCCCAGGAATTCGACGGACAAGGGCGCGCCCGTGCGTTCAGCCTGCTCGGCACAACTTTTGGCGTGGGCCTCGCGCTGGGTCCACTGCTCGCCGGGTTTTTCACGCAGACGTTCGGCTGGCGATCATTCTTCCTGGCCGATGCAGCGATCGGCTTGACGGGTTTCGCACTCGGCGTTCCCAGGCTGAGGGAATCCTTTGATCCCGATGCCAAAGGTCTCGACTGGCCAGGCGCTATCAGCTTTACGGCCGCGCTCACACTGTTTACCTTCGGTTTGTTGCAAGGACCAGAGAGCGGTTGGAGCAGTCCGCTGATCATCGGACTGTTCGCGGGCGCCGTGGCAACGGCTATCGCGTTCATCTGGATTGAAGGGCGCGTTGCCCGGCCTATGCTCGACCTGTCGCTGTTTCGCTATCCGCGCTTCGTCGGCGTGCAGGTGCTGCCGCTTGCTACCGCCTTTTGCTATGTCACCTTGCTCCTCGTTCTGCCGACACGATTCATCGGCATCGAAGGGCATACTGCGATCGGCGCCGGCTTAATGATGGTTTCGCTATCCATGCCGATGCTGTTTGTGCCGCTCACCGCAGCCTTGCTCACGCGCTGGATGTCAGCCGGACTTATTTCAGCGATCGGCCTGGTGATTGCGGCTATCGGCATGCTCTGGTTCAGTGGCATCGAACCTGGAGCGCCCTCCGCTGCCTTTGCGATTCCGCTGTTCGTCATCGGTGTCGGGGCCGGGCTGCCGTGGGGACTGATGGACGGATTGTCGGTCAGCGTGGTGCCAAAGGAACGCGCCGGCATGGCGACGGGTATCTTCAGCACAACGCGGGTGGCGGGCGAAGGGATGACGCTCGCCGTGGCCAGTGCGATATTGGCGGTGCTCACACGTTCGCGGCTCTCCGACGCGCTCGCCGGATTCCGTGTCGCGCCGGCCCATGCCCTCGCCGAAGCCGCCCAGCGGGTGGCCACCGGCGATCTGGTCCAGGCTGCCGCGCTCTTGCCGGGACTGGGGCAGCCCGTACTCGTGCAGGCTTACGACGGTGCGTTCCGGGTGCTGATCCACATCCTGGTAGCAATCACGCTCGCCTCTGCCATCATGGTGCTTGGATTTCTTGGCCGGGCGTCATCCGCTGCGACGCCGGTCAATGGCGCCACGGCGCTCCCGGGAGCCGAAGGAATCGCCGACCAATGAGCGACGCGCGCCAAACCGACCCGGCACGCGTCCTCGGTCCCAACCTGTGACGTTTGCTCACAGAGTCAATATTTTTCGTGCATTGTCGTCCCCGCAGTCAGAGCGCCTAATCAATCTCGAGAGTATTCCGTAACGCGTAAATCTGGGGAAACCATGGACATTGGCGCGCTCAAACCGGCGATTTCAGATCAACTGATGAAACGGATCGCGTGGCGGCTCGCACCGCTCATGATCGTGATGTATATCGCGAACCAGCTTGACCGCGCCAATATCGGCTATGCCGCGCTGACCATGAACACCGAGCTCCACATGACGGCGGCGCAATACGGTTTCGCGGCAAGCCTGTTTTTCCTTGGCTATATTCTGTTCGAAGTCCCGAGCAACCTGTGCATGCATCGCTTTGGCGCTCGGGTCTGGATGGCACGCATCCTGTTGAGCTGGGGTCTGCTTTCGTGCCTGACCAGCTTTGTCCCCGACTCCCGCTGGCTCTATATCGCCCGCTTCTGTCTTGGCGCGTTCGAGGCGGGCCTGTTTCCGGGTATGGTGTACTACCTCACGTTTTGGATGCCCGCGCGCAATCGCGTATGGATGATGTCTCTGTTCGTGACGGCCATCCCCCTGACCGGCGTGTTAGGCGCACCTGTGTCGACGTGGCTGATCGCTCATGCGAACGTATTTGGCGTGACGGGCTGGCGCGCGATGCTACTGCTGGAGGGGCTGCCTGCGCTCATCCTTGGCGTAGTCGTCTGGTTCTGGCTGGCGGACGACCCTTCGCGCTCGCGCTGGCTTTCCGCTGCGGAAAAGGCCGAAATCGCGGCCGCACTGGCTACCGAACAGGCGCAAGCGGCGGCCGCCACCTCGCCGACCAGCGCCTGGCGTGCGCTGGGCAATCCAAAGGTCTGGGCACTCGGTACCGTCTATTTCGGCACCAACGCCGGCATCATCGGCCTGCTCTATTTTCTGCCGCAAGTCGTCAAGACGTTCGAACATACGTTTGGCGTGACGTACAGCCTCACGGATATCGGGCTGATCACGGCGGTTCCGTTCGGTGTTGCCGTCCTCGCGACGTTGATCTGGGGCCGTCTGGTGAGCCGCCACAACGTCGGTGCCTGGCACGTGGCGGGCCCCCTGCTGGTGTGCGCGGCCGCGCTTTCGGTGGCGCTGCTGCTGAAGTCGCCCTACCAGTCGATCTTCGCACTCTCGATCGGCACGTCAGCGTGCTTTTGCAGCATCACGACCTTCTGGCAGTTGCCGAGCCGCATCCTCACCGACCGTGCTGCGGCAGCCGGCATCGCATTGATCACAAGTATTGGGGTGTCGTCAGGATTTTTGCTGCCGTATTTTATTGGCTGGGTAAAGGATACGACCGGTACCTTCGTGCTCGCGTTTATCGGCATTGCGGCGACGATGGTGCTCGCTTCGATCATGGTCTTCCTGCTCGAGACGCGCTGGCGCGCGGTCGGCCAGGCTCGCCTTGCCAGCGAATGAGCGCCGCCAGCGCTTCATCGTACGAAGGACTATCATCGACGCATCCATTGCCCATTTCTTTTCCTCAGCAAGGATGATCGATGCGCCGCGGTGTCCCCAGTCTTAGCGCCCTGCAAGCTTTCGAAGCGGCGGCGCGTCATGAAAGTTTTTCGAAAGCCGCTGCCGAACTGTCGCAGACGCATGGCGCGGTCTGCAAGAAGGTCAACGAACTCGAGGCGCATCTGGGCATCACGCTATTCGAGCGGGTGCGCCAGCGGCTGGTCTTGTCTGCGGCGGGCGCGGAGTACGCGCGGCGGATTCGTGTCCATCTCGACCAGATTCGCCGCGATACGCTCGAGCTGGTACGTCAGCAAAGCGAAGTCAAAATCCAGTTGGCCGTCGGGGTCACGTTCGCATCTCAATGGCTGATTCCGCGTTTGCATGACTTCTACGCGCTCAATCCAGATCTGCAACTTCACATCATGGGCCGCGACCAGCCCACGTTCTTCGACAATTCCAGCTTCGATGCCGCGATCTATTTTGCGCAAAGCCTGTGGCCCGCTATGCCGGGGCAGCCACTTGTCAACGACGACAGGATTCTGGCTGTCTGCGCGCCGGCGTTGATCGGTAAGCGCGATAGTTTGACCAGCGAAGCAATTAGCGCGCTGCCCTGGATCCACACCCGTGATCTTCCGCGAGCGTGGCTTGCATGGTCTGAAACGGCGTGCTCGAAAGTCATCGAACCGAGTTCGTCGAACCAGCACTACGACATGTTCATCATGGCCATCAATGCGGCGCTTTCGGGACTGGGCGTGGCCCTGCTTCCGCGCATCCTGATCGAACGGGAGTTGCGCAGCGGTGCGCTCATCCAGCTGCACCCTCACTCGATTCCGAATCCGGAGACCGTCTACTACTCGTTTCCAGAGCAGAAACGTGACTGGGAACCGCTTAAGCGCTTCGACCAGTGGCTGAGCGCAGCCGTTCGCGACTATCGAGACGGCTGCCGCCGCGACCACACGGCAGCCGTCGAAATGACGCTTGCGCCGAACTGAGCCCGCCAGGTTTCAGACGAGCTCGCGCAAATCGGGGCTGTCGCGCAGGAGTTGCTGGTAAAGCCCCTGAAAGTTCAGCCAGGCAACATAGTCGGATCCCAGTTGGGCGCGCGTCGCCCTCGCCTCCTTATCCGATAGTGGCTCTAGCAGGCCGGCGGCCTCGGCCAGCAACTGCACCTGGCAACAACGCTCCATCGCGATGAAGCGGTATGCCGCGGCGTCGACCGATGAACCCACCGTCAGCAGGCCATGGTTGAGCAGTACGGCGGCGCGTTTTGTGCCCATGGTGTCGGCGATCCGACGACCTTCGTCGGCGGCGAGCACGACGATGTCGCCGCGAAACAGCACGTGATCGTCATAGAAGAGACAGGCCTCCTGGTTGAGCGGAGCCAGCAAGCGTGCGCGCGCTGAGAACGCACGGCCGTAAGTCGTGTGCGTATGCGCCGCTGCGACGACATCCGGATTTGCGCCGTGGATCCCGCAATGAATCGCCGCAGCAGCAGCGTTGACCGGCGCGGCCCCATGATAGATGTTGGCATCCTCGTCGATGCACACGAGATCGTCGGGATGGATCGAGGAAAAATGCTGTGCGTACGGATTGACCCAGAAGCGGTCGTGAAACTCCGGATCGCGCACCGTGATATGCCCCGCTATGCCTTCGGCAAGCCCGAAGCGCGCGAAGATGCGAAACGCGGCCGCGAGTTTGAGTTTGCGATGCTGGCGTTCCTCGTCAAAGCTCGCGAATACCGGCGGCTCCGGCAAACGTCCGCCGATCGGTTTGGGAATCTGCAACTCGCGGACATCCGCATGGCCCATGACATGCTCCTTCGTGCTGTTCGAGCATCAATTTTCTTCTGTACAGAAGACACGGTCCATCGACGATTTCTCACAAGATTGCGTCTTGCGGTCACAACAGGCGAAGGTCTCCACGCCGCCCATTTCTACGTCGTGCGTGATCGTCGACGGATCGTTGCTCGAGCAGACCAGTGAAACTCACTCTTTCAGATTGTCTCGATGACAATTCAATATGGATAACCTAAATTCGCGTTTAGATTGTTACCGGTACCGCCCGACAGCGCCACTCGTGTGAATTGAACGGGCGCGAAGGTCAATAGATATGACCGTTTCAAGGCAGCCTGATCGATCAGATAAAAAATAGAGGATGCCTTATTACGTGAACCCAGAAAGTCCGATGGTCCTGGTGGTCGGAACGAAGCTCACGCCATATTGATGCATCCGCGCAGTGGCATGCGAGGCGACGACCTTACAAGACAGCGACACATTCACATCGGAAATATTATGAAATTGAAGTCTCTCTCACTCGCCGCTCTCGTTGTGGCTTCATCTGCAGCGCACGCCCAAAGCAGTGTGACCTTGTATGGCACGATCGACACGGCAGTCGCCTATTTTAGCAACCAGAAGGGAGCGAACGGTTCCGGTGGAACGGTTCAGATGGTATCGGGCACGCTCACCGGCGACAACTGGGGCTTGAAAGGCAACGAGGACCTCGGTGGCGGCCTGTCAGCCATATTTAACCTGCAATCCGGCTTTAACGTGAACAATGGCGCTGCCGGTCAAGGCGGCCGTATCTTCGGTCGCACCGCAATGGTGGGTCTTGCTGATAAGAGCTACGGCACCGTCACCTTGGGCCGTCAATACGACCCGCTCGTTGACCTGATCCAACCGCTGACAGAGGACGATACGTACGGCTCGGCCTTTGCAACCCCGGGTGACATCGATAACTACGACAACAGCTCCCGCGTCAACAACTCGCTCAAATACACCAGCCCAACTTATGCCGGCCTCCAGGTGTCGGCGATGTACGCCTTCGGCGGGGAAGCCGGCGAAACTAGCGGTGGACAGACCTACGCAATTGCGGCGGCCTATAACCACGGCCCCCTCGCGTTGGCTGCCGGCTATCTTCGCGCGAACAACAATGGCACGTCCTCCACATACGATGGCTTTACTTCGACCGGCCTCGACTCGACGGCCATCAACGGTGCGTTCATCTCTGCGACCACGCTGCAGATCATCCGCGCCGCCGGTACCTATGTAATCGGTCCGGTTACGCTGGGCGCTGCCTATAGCAACGTTGACTACGGCAACTACGCGGCTGCCCCAGGCTCGAATAACGGCACCCGGTTCAACACGGCGCAGGCGTTCGTTAATTACCAGTTGAACGCCGCCGTCGAGCTGGGCGTCGGTTACGATTACACGAAGGGCAGCGGCAACAACGTCGACGCCGGCTACAACCAGGTTAGTGTTGGCGCGGACTACGCGTTGTCCAAGCGCACTGACCTGTATGCGCTGGCGGCCTATCAAAGGGTCTCCGGCAACACCATTGACGCGGGAACCGGTCAGGTGGTGGAGGCAACGGCGTCTATTGCCGACTTTGGCAATGACGCCGCCACCAACAGCCAAACCATGGTGATGCTTGGTATTCGCCACCACTTCTGAGTCGTCTGACTGAGCCGCACCGACGAATGCTTGTCGTGCAGCCGCAACCCGAATGGACTCGGGGAGTTGCGGCTCACTACCCGTTCGTGCGGCTCAACTGCAAAACGTCAGCCTTAACGGGCAAAGCGGATGTCGAGCGTGCGCAGCCAGGTCTGCAAGCCGGCGTCCTGGATTGGAATCACATAAGCGTTTTCGTTCGATTCATTGAAGTGCGCATGCCAGTATCCCGGTGGCGTAACAAACGCCATCCCGGCCTCCCAATCGACGCGTGTCGGATTCGCGATATTGCCCTGTTCGTCCAGTTCGGTACCAACCAGTGTATAGACGCCCGCAGCGGCCCCGGCGATGAAGTCGAGTGCGATCGATTGATGGCGGTGCGGCTTCTGCATCGAGTTGGGCGGGACGATGCCGAACATGGCCCACAACACATGCGTGACCGTTCGCGTTTGCGGGAAGTTGGCGTTACCCAGCAGCACGCTGATGCGGTTGCGGCGACCCGCATTGGCTTCTTCCGCGACCTTGCGCAATTCTGCCTGCGCCTGGGCAGCCGGATAGAGCGTCGGCGCAAAGCGAGCCCGGACGCCAGTGGTGCCGAGATAGGTCAGCAGCGGCGCGTCGTTGACGTAATAGAGCGTGGCCGTCGCGTCGGCGGACAGCACGGCGTCAGTGCCGCCTGGCAGCGTGAAGAAGTCGCCCTGCGCGAAGGCAAAACTGGTTTCGCCCTGCGTCACGCTGCCGTTTCCGCTGACGACGTAGCAGACCTGCGAGGTCGCGTTCGGAGCGAGCGTCAAAGCTTCTCCTGCGTTGATGCGCAGGAAATTGGCGCTCAAGCCAGGACCGGTCGCCGGACCGGGGCAACCCAGTTCCGCGGAGAGATCGAGCGGCACGACGCGCGTAGCGCCCTCTGCGTATAGCGAAGGCGAGAAATTGCGGAACGGCACGCGCGAGATGAGCTTCGCGCCGATCGGATTGGCTGATGAGGTGTACTCGAAATATTCCGCGTCCTGGCTCGTGGCAGCGGTTTCGACGAGGTCCGGGGTGGTGTTTCTGGTCAACATGGTCGACTCCTTAAAGTGAGGGAAGCTTTGCACAGGTCCCATCGTGGAGGTGTGACTTGCGTTCGAAAGCTGACCTGACTATAGGTGCGGGTGGCAGACGGCAGAAGTGCCAGGCGTTGAAATCATCTTTGCGCAAAGGGGTGTGCCGTGCTTGCGCTTGCGCGGTACAACTGCGCCCGTGTCCGTCGCGCGGAGCATCTACGCGTAGCTGAATCGCTGGCGGTACTCGTCCCTTTTCGGGAACGCTCTTTTGCGCATCGGGATCTTCATCTGGTGCTCAGGATCCTTTAGTGTGATTGGTCACCCACGGAAAAGCTCTTCATGGAACCCATCGACCTGAACCGCCGCCTGATCATGCTGACATCCATGCTCAGCGCATTCGCGCCTGAGCTGGCGCAAGCCAGTCCAATCGACGCCAATGAGACATTCGTGCTGCCGCGTGAACAGATCACTTACGAACCGTGGTCAGCCGGTCCGCCGCACAGCGGCGAGATGGCGGCACTCTACGGCGACGTCAACAAGCCTGGCTTGTATCTCGTGATGATGAAATGGAATCCCGGTTGGTTCAGCGCGCCGCATACGTATGCGACCGATCGGATCCAGGTCGTGGTGTCAGGCACCTGGTGGGTAAACAGCGGTCCTGATTTCGCACCGCAAGAGGCGGTGCCTGTCCCGGCTGGTGGCTTTGTCAAGCGTGCCGCGCGCACGCCGCACTATGACGGCGCACCGGGCCACGTGAAAGAGCCGGTCGTCGTCGCGGTATTCGGAATGGGTCCGGTTGATCTGCAACTTTCAGATCCGGGCAAGCCGGCTTGGCGCCAAGCCTGATTGGCGCCAAGCCGGTCTTGCCAGGCGCCCTTATTTGCCGGGCGGCTGCTTGCTCAAACCCGCGTCGGATAGCGCACACAGTGCGACCGCGGACCAGTCGCTTTCCGCGCCAAGACCTTCCGACCGTAACCTGAGGAAACGGTCGTGGACAAGGCTGGCAAGCGGCAACGGTACCCCGAGCGACTCGGCGGCTTCCAGCATCAGCCGATTGTCTTTCTGACCAAGAGGTAACGCAAAGCCGGCCGGCTGGAAGCGCTGTGACGCGATCAGCGGACCGTAGATCTTGTACGGCGGCGCGTTGAAAGTTGCGCTGGTCAGCAATTCGACGAGATGCATCGGGTCAATGCCCGCCTTGCCCGCTACCGCACAAGCCTCACCCAGTGTTTCAATGATCGCGGACAGCATGAAATTGCCGATCAGCTTGACGAGGCTCGCTTGAGAAGGATCCGCGCCAACGATGCCGACCGACTGCCCAAGGGTTTCAAGGAGCGGCACGGCAATCTTCAGATGCTCGTCGGCGCCCGCGGCCATGATAAAGAGCTTGCGTGCCGCCGCGGCGTCGGGCCGGCCAAATACCGGCGCTGACACGAAGCCCAGACCTGCTTCGCGATACTTCGTTGCGTGATCCTGTGCTGCTGCGACACTGATCGTGCTCATCGAGACATGTACCGCGCCCGGCTTCAGCGTCGTGGCAATACCCGCTTCGCCGAACGTCACCGCTGTATGCGCGGCATCATCGGACACCATCGTAAACACGACGTCAGCCGACCGCGCTGCCGCCGCGGGACTGGTCGCAACCCGTGCACCGGCTTCGCGCAACCGTTCGGCTCGTGCGGGAGTACGGTTGAAGACATGTACTTCATGTCCTGACTCGACGAGGTTCGCCGCGATTGCGGCCCCCATAGACCCAAGACCAATAAATCCGATCTTCATAGTGACATTCCAAAGTAATCAGTCAGAGGGACACAAAGCCGCTTAGACCGCGAGCTCATAGACTCGACGGCTAACCTCGAGCGTCACGTCGCCGTGTTCGCCCAACGCGGTCATGCCGTGCTCCTCGAGTTTCGCGATCAGCGTAGCAACAGATTCGCCACTGACCTTGTAATCACGCAGGCGGGTGCCGACAGTCATTCTCTCGAAGAACGCGCGGGTCGCAGCAATCCCTGCATCGATGCGTTCGTCCTCGTTGCCCTCGGTGATGTTCCATACGCGTTCGGCGTACTGCAGCAACTTCGCGCGCTTTTGTTCCTTGCGCACTGTCAGCATCGCCGGAAGCACGATTGCCAGCGTTTGCGCATGATCGAGGCCATGCAGCGCGGTAATCTCGTGGCCGAGCATATGCGTCGCCCAATCCTGCGGTACACCTGCGCCGATCAAACCGTTCAACGCCAGCGTCGCAGTCCACATCAGATTGGCCCGCACGGCATAGTTTTTTGGCTCGGCCAGGGCTTGCGGACCGACTTCAGTCAACGTGAGCAATAACCCTTCGGCAAAACGGTCCTGCACTTTTGCGTCGACCGGATACGTCAGGTATTGCTCGACAGTGTGCACGAATGCGTCGACCACTCCGTTGGCAATTTGCCGGGCCGGCAGCGAATAGGTTGTGGTCGGGTCGAGCACGGAAAACAGCGGATAGGTCGCGTCGCTCGTGAAGAACAGCTTGTCACCCTTCGCCCGGTGGCTGACGACGCTGCCATTGTTCATTTCCGAGCCCGTTGCGGGCAATGTCAACACGCTGCCGAACGGCACCGCATCGCGCACCGGGGTCTGCTTGGCCAGAATGTCCCACGGCTCGCCATTGAACTTCAGTGCAGCTGCGATGAACTTGGTACCGTCAATGACTGAGCCGCCTCCGACAGCAAGCAGAAAGTCGATGTTCCGCTCGCGTGCGACAGCAACCGCCTGCATCAAGGTTTCGTAGGTGGGGTTAGGTTCGATACCTTCGAATACGAACGAGGCACGCTCCCCGAACGCCGCCTGTACTTGCGCGAGCACACCGTTGCTCTTGATGCTGCCACCGCCACAAGTGATCAGCACACGCGCTTCGCGCGGCACCTGGGTATCGAGCGCAGCGATCTGGCCTTCGCCGAAGATAATGCGGGTAGGATTATGAAACGTAAAATTCTGCATTGAATCTGTGTTCCTTACATTGATATGACCGGTCGTCTGAAAGCGAAACAAAAAGATCGTGAATTGAATGCCGATCAATTCGGACTATTGACGACCGTTACTGCGGGGATTTGAGGAACCGCAACCTTCAGGTAGCTTGCACGTGAGTCGCGACAGGTCGAATATTTGCTTCATCAGGATTCACATGACGCAACGTCGGTCGGCATACGACGGGACCAGTCGATCTTGCCATGCGGCGAGCAGCGGTGAAATGACCGCACTCGCAAATGACATTTGCGCTAATAGTCCAACTCAAGACTGGCCATGAACGTGCGCGGCGCACCCAGATAAGCCGTGTCAGCACCGGTGCTTCCCGCGAGGTTGCCGGTAGTACCGTCTTCGATCGACGAGTAGTAGTAGGCATTGGTCACGTTGTTGACCTGGAAACGCAATGTAGCCTTATGTTTCTGGAAATCCGGGAGCGCATAGCGCACGCCCAGATCCAATGTCGTGTAGGCCGGGGCGAAGGAGTTGTTCGTGTTCGTCGCCGCGCGTGTTCCCTCATGATGCACCGCTCCGGTCAGGGCTAAACCGTAGGCGAATTCGGGATGGTAGTCGAACGCGAGGTCAGCTTTCCAGTTAGGAACGCCAACCACAAGGAAACCGTTTGTCGCGGCGTTTCCGGTTCCCCACAGTCTCGCATCGATATAGGTCACACCGCAAAGGACGGTGAGATCCCGCGTGAGATTACCTTGCACGAACAGTTCTACCCCGGCATCTCTTTGCGTGCCGACAACCGAAAAGATATTGGTTGCCGTGTTAGCTTCGGCAAGCGGCCGCGTCATGCGAAAGGCGTCGGCAGTCACTAGCAGGTCGCTGGTGACGGCATACTTGGCTCCGACGTCGTACTCCGTGTCGTGATACGGTCCCATAAACTGATTCGCATTCGCTGCGGTAGACGGCGCCTGGTCGCCCTGTTCTTCGCTCTCGGCGAAAGTTGCATACGCGGTCAATCTGGACGACGGGGTGTAGACAAGGCTGACGGTTGGGCTCAATGCGCCATTTCGCACTTCCGAACTAGTGGTCTGGCCGCTCGTATTGAAGCTCTTGCCGTTAAAGAACGAAGTACTGAGTACGCCCTGCAGCGCCAGTTGCGGGGTGAAATGAATCGTGTCGCCGGTGACGATGTTTTCTTGAGTCAGGCTCGCGGACTCGTATTCCCCGCCCGTGTTCGGGACGGACGGCAACGAGAATACAACGGGATTGGCCAGGTTCGCGCTACCCAGGGTCTGGACGATACTGTTCCGATAGGAATACTGCCCATTGACGAAACCATTCGCGCCGATCGAGACATCGTTCTTCATGCCGAACAGATCAAAATGACCGTTGAGGGCGGCCATCCAGCTGCTGATTGTAAAGTTCGGCACCGCGGTGAAGTTCTTGACGACCTTGTAATTGCCGGCGTTATCCGTCAACTCATTTGTGATGCCATAGAGGCCACGATCAGCGTTCTGATAGAGACCACCCACCTCGACGTTCCATTGATCGTTGAAATCATGCTTGATCTTGACCAGACCGGTGTTAGTCGTGAGTTCTGGACCCGCACCCGGTTGTCCGTATCCGAGCGTGGCTGGATTGACTGCGGCGGGCAGTACGGTGTTTTTGGTTCCTGGCGTAGCGTACTGGATGCCGCCGGGCAGCCCGGTAGCGTCCGACGAATAGTGGCTGAAATCCGTTTCGACGACCGTTTGCCTGTCGATATGAAAATCGACATCAGCGCTGAGGAGCGTGCGATTGATGTTGCTGTCCGGCGCATAGCTGGCGCCCTCCCCGTGGACGACGTTGAAACGATACCCGACCTGGCCATCCGGTCCTACGGTCCCGCCGACATCCGCCGCCTCGGTAAAAACGCCAGTGGAGTCATAGCCCTCGGTATAGCGAAACAGCGGCTCCTCGGTGGGACGCTTCAACAGGTAATTGAATACGCCGGCAGGCGTCTCGGGCCCATACAAGGAACCGGCGAGTCCGTTGAGTACCTCTACCCCGGCGAGATTCTCGGCCGCGACTGCTGTCGTACCGATAATGTTCATGCCATCGAGCCTCGTGTTCTGCGCGATGCTCCCCATGAAGCCGAGCGATTGGGGACGCGATACCTCGTAGCCCTGCTGATCCCTGATTTCAACCGAAGGTAAATATCGCAGTGAGTCGTTGACGCTCTGTACCTGCTGATTAACGAGGAGATCTTCCGGAACGACCGTCACGGAATAAGGCGTGCTCAGAATCGACTGGTCGCCAAGTGGACCGAGATTCGCTTTGTCCGTGTGATACTGGGGTTTTGTGGCAGAACCGCTGGAATCAACTGGGGTAGCAGGCGCCGTTACGCTGATTCCGGGTATCTGGACCGGGCCGTTGACCTCTTGCGCGTAGCTGCTTTCGACGCGCAAAGACATCAGCGCCGCCGCGAATATTAACCGCCTCATCTCTTTTAAGACCTATTAGATTGATGCGCGTACAGGTCGCGCAACGTTGTCGAAATATATGGACGTATACATCGACGTTTAAAAAAAAAGCGGCGCTCGACGTCCGCTTTTTTGACCATGCAAGGGGCTGGATGATATGACTGCGTGGATGGACGAAGGGAGCACAATTCCGGCATCGAACCCCCTACACAGTGCAAATTGAAAAAACCGGGGGAATTATGTCCGACCGCGGGCTCGCAGTCGGACACCGCACGCACCAGATTGCCTCACCTGCGTACCCTGGTCATGCTCTGGCCCGATACGGGTTCGTTCATGCCGCCAATGCACGCTGCGGCGGCGCCATGAATTCCGGACCAACGGGATCTTTGACAAAGTGCGCGACGATTGCATCGATTTGCCTAAAAGCCTTCTCATCGAGCTTCCAGCCGAAAGCCTCTTCGAATCCATCCAACTGATCCGGGCGCCGTGCGCCCCAAAGTGCAATCGTCGGACCACGGTCAAGCACCCAGCGTACCGCGAGCGCAAGCACCGACTTGTCGTAGTTATCGCGTGCGAACACATTCAGTGCCTTCACGGCCGCAACATACTGCTCGCGACGCGGTTCGAGGAATTTTGGATCGCGCAGACGCAGATCGTCGCCCTCGAAGCGGGTCTCGACTCCGATACGCCCCGCAAGCAGCCCGCGACACAGCGCACCGTAGGCAAGCGCCACCAGTCCATGTTGCTTCACATACGGCAACACTTCGTCGTCGATCTCGCGCTCGAACAGGTTGTAGGGCGGCTGGGTGGTCGACAGCGGAGCCACGCGCCGGAACGCATCCATTTGCGCAGTGGAGAAGTTGCTGACGCCAAGGGCGCGTACTTTACCTTCCTTGCGCAGGTCGTTCAGCACTTCAGCGGTCTCCTCGATCGGCACCAGCGGGTCAGGCCAGTGCACCTGATACAGATCGATGTAATCTGTCCGCAAGCGCCGCAGGGTATCCTCTACCTCGTGACGAATGCGTTGCGGCGTGGAATTGCGGAACACCTTGCCGTCATGCCACTCCAGTGCGACCTTGGTCGCGATGATCGCTTTGTGACGATATCCATCAGCCAGCGCCTTGCCGACGATCTCTTCCGATGCGCCAAAGCCGTACACGGGCGCCGTATCGATCAGGTTGACGCCGCTGTCGAGCGCCCGGCGAATCACCGCGATCGAATCCTTCTCATCGGTGCCGCCCCACATCCATCCGCCAATGGCCCAGGTGCCGAGGCCGATGCGCGATACCGGTGTCGACAAACCTTCAATTTCGATTGTTTCAATAGTCATGCGATGCTCTTCTGTTAAAGCGCTGCATCCGTACCGGATGCGGTCTGAAAAACGGAGTCGTGCCCGTTGCCTGGGCATGCAGAGCAATTATTTCAGCCACATCCGGCGATCACAAGAAGGCACCTGACGGTTTCATACTTTCCCAATGGAAACAAATTGCTACGACGGCCTTCACGCCGATGACACCCCACAAAAGAAAACCGATGATCTCGCCCGCAACATCATCGAGCAGATCGCAGACAAGTGGACGATCCTCGTGATCGATGCACTCGGCACGCGCGGAGAGATGCGTTTCTCGCGGTTACGCGACGAGGTGGGCGGCGTGAGCCAGAAGATGCTGACGAAGACGTTGCGCCAGCTCGAAAGGGATGGCCTCGTATCGCGCTACGTGCACCCGGTGATACCGCCGCGCGTCGATTATCAGCTGACGCCTTTGGGACGCAGCCTGCTGGACAAGGTCTGCGGGATCTGGGATTGGGTCGAAACGCATATGAACGAAATGGAACTCGCGAGAAGGCAATTCGACCGTGGCGAAAAACGGGCGGAGCGCCCGCGCCCGTTCAACATTTCTGCCGCCTGACACCACGTGCCGTTTCGCCTCGCGGCAGAATGCGTCCAGATAGTCGGCACGTCCGGTAAATGACGGCAAACGGCGGCTAGCTTGGCCCATTTCCAGAAATCTGTTTTGCGTAATGCGGACTTCAGGCTTTGCACGGGCGCTGCTAACGTACTGGCTCGCCCTCTCCTCAGGGGCGAGTTTTAACCTCATTTAGCCCCACTCTCCCCTGAGTGGGGACTTTTTCCCCTCCGGGCGACCCAGTAGTCAGGAAACCGTGCCTAACGAATCGTTAGGAATGTTTATTAGTTGGCGCGGAGCGGCATACCTTGCATCCGCACCCTTTCTACCTACCGTCCCTGCCCGGACTATTGCAGCGCGTTGGCGGTCCGGGAAACATTGAGCCGCGCGTCGTCATGGCGATGATTCGTTTGTCCATCATTCGAAATGGGCGATCGGAGTTCGCTTTTGCTGAATCTGGAAAGCCGCGCTTTAGCCTCTATCACGTGCCGGGTGGTAGCCGATATGAGTTGCAGGTCATGAATCGCCAGAATCTCTTCAAGCACGCCTGCAAGCTCGGCACTGACTTCCCACACCCCCTCGCACTGCCCCCTTACCCCAGCCTGATCGAGTGCCTCTTCGGCACGCCGGTACAACTCCACCGGCGCATCGCCGAAACCAGATTGTTGCAAACAGTACGTGAGATAGACGGCCCTGATCAGCTCAGTGAGTTGATGAGCATTCCCCAGACCTCTACGACAAACCGCAAGAGCAAGGTGATTCGCGAGCGAAATATCGGAAACCGCTTGTCTCGTCATGGGAAGGAGCATTTCCTTGCTCGGATGACACCGGCTCGAAGAAGCGCGGCCAGCAGGCCGGCGAGTACTATGGGACATTGAACGTGTATCGAAGAGAGATTTACAAAGCGGCCCGGTTGGACTGCATGGACTCAGCCCTCGCGGCTGCGCCGCGCTAATTTTATAGCCAGATGGATGGGAGCTTTATTCACGAAGCGAGCAAGACACCATTGCTATTCAGCATGGAATATTTTCGCGGATAACCGACACTTTGCGATTGCGGCTACGCTCGAACATCGCGGAGACAAGCCAGAACACCAGGCCGCCGATCGCCAGCAGGGCCCCCACCCATCCCGGCGCGGTCCATCCGTAGCCTGCAGAGATAGCCAGGCCTCCAAGAAACGGTCCGAGCGCGTTGGCGGTATTGAAGGCCGAGTGATTGAGCGCGGCGGCAAGGCCTTGGGCGTCGTCAGCCACATCCATCAACCGGGTCTGCAACAGCGTCGCCAGTGCGCCCCCAACGCCAATCAGGAAAACGTCGACGGAGATGGTCCAGACATTGCCAGCCATCAACGGGAATAGTGCTAGCGCAAGCGCGTTCCACACCAGCACCACGCCCGTCGTCCGTATCAAGGCCCGATCCGCGAAGATCGGCACGACGATGTTGCCAACCGTCAAGCCCACGCCGAAGACGCTTAGAACAAATGGGACGGACTGCACTGAAACGCCAGTGACCTGACCCAGAATGTTCGCCAGATACGTGTAAACAGCGAACATGCCGCCGAATCCGATTGCGCCAATGCCGAGTGTCAGCCACACCTGTGTGCGTCTCAGCGCTCCAAGTTCGCGCAGCGGGCTCGAGTCGGGGTGGGCCGGATCCGCCGGTGCCATGAACCATACGAGCGTCATCGTCAGTACCCCGAGCAACGCAACGAGGCCTAAACTCCAGCGCCATCCGATGGCCTGCCCTAACCAGTTGGCGAGTGGAACGCCAATGATGGTCGCAAACGTCAATCCAAGAAAAACGCGTCCTACCGCTACCGTGCGCCGATTCTCCGGCACAAGCGTGGTCGCCACCAGCGCGGCGACACCGAAGTACGCGCCGTGCGGAAGCCCGCTGAGAAAACGGAAGAACAGCATCCAATGGTAATTGGGCGCTAGTGCACTCAGCCCATTTGCAAGGGCGAACATGGCCATCAAAAGGGTCAACAAGGTACGACGTGGAAGCCGCGCCCCCAGGACCGCAATGACCGGTGCGCCCACGACCACCCCGAGCGCGTACGCGCTGATGACATGCCCCGCCGTAGGCGCGTCGATTCCGAGGCCTTGCGCGAACATCGGCAGCAGACTCATCGTCGCGAACTCTGTTGTGCCAATGGCGAATGCACCCACAGCGAGCGCGAACAAGACCCAACCTGTCCTGCGCATTGTGTTACCTGTATCACTCATTACTTGCTCTCAGGCCGATTGTGCGACCTCTTCAATAACTTCAAATGGGGCGAGGCGGCGATTGTCGCAGAAGTCGCCGCATCACGTATTCGGCGACCCCTGCTCTTCATCGCACGTAGCTGAAAATCAGTGTTTCAGTTGGGCGCGCACGTTCTTTACCTGATCGGCAGTCACGCGCGAAGCGTGATTGCCCCAGCTGGACCTGACGAACGTCGCCAGTTCGGCGACCTCTGCGTCGTTGTAGCGCCATGCGAACGGCGGCATGGCAAGCGGTGACGGTGCGCCCGCGGTCGACGGCAGACGCGAGCCATTCAGGATGACCGCGATCAGCGAATCAGGGTGTGCCGCCAGTACCATCGGATTGTTGGCGAGCGAAGGGAACACCCGCGATGCGCCTGGGCCGTTTTGCCGGTGACACGCCGCGCAGCTATCGATGTAGATGCTCGCGCCCGCTCCCGTCGCTGTGCCGGCCATAATTGAGCGCAGCGTGGCATCGCTCGCCTGGAACGCAGCCGGGTCTTGTTGACGCGACGGCAGGCTCTTCAGATACGACGCGATCGCATGAAGGTCCCCTTCGCTCAGATACTGCGTGCTGTGCTCCACGACGTCGCCCATCGGTCCAGTTACGGCGGAGTGCGGATCCCTGCCCGTCTGCAGCAACGCGACGATATCCTGCTCTGACCAGTCACCCAGACCGGATCCTGCGTCGCCGCGCAAGTTGATTGGCGATGCGTTGTCCAGTGCTGCGCCGGACAGGTACAGCGATGTCTTGCCGCTCAGATCGAGTTCCTGCATGGCCGCGCCGCGCGGCGTGTGACAGGTGCCACAGTGGGCCAGACCTTGCACGAGGTAGGCACCGCGATTCCACTCGGCGCTCTGGGAATCGACGGGCTGGAAGCGCGAGTCGTCATGAAACGCACGGTCCCAGAAGGCCAGCGGCCAGCGAATGCTCAGCGGCCAGACAATGTCCGCGCGCCGGTTAGCGTCGCTCGATGCCGGCACCCTGGTGGTGAAGTACGCATAGAGATCCTTAAGATCTGCGTCGCTGACCTTCGCATACGACGTATACGGCATGGCCGGGTAGAGGCGCCGTCCGTCCTTCGCGACACCTTCGCGCATGGCGAGGACGAAGTCGTCGAACGAGTACCCGCCGATGCCATGCTGGCGATCAGACGTGATGTTGCTCGAATAGATCGTGCCGACCGGTGTCTTGAACGGGTAGCCGCCCGCGAACGGCTCGCCGCCCTTTACCGTGTGGCACGCCATACAGTCACCGGCGCGCGCGAGGTATTCGCCATGGACCGGATCGCCTGGACGCGCGGCGACATCCGCGGCTACGCTCACGGCGGCCTTGCTCCACGTCGAGGCCCAGCAGATGCCAACGAGCACCGCGATCGCGGTAATGGGGATGAGGATTTTCTTTCGCATCATGCCCCCTTATGCCTGGACCATCGGCCCGGGGTTCTTCAGATACTGCGAACGGATGTTGCTTGCCGCCCAGTACGCGAGACCACCGACGAGGCCAGTCGGGTTGTAACCAATCCCGTGGGCGAAGGTGTTTGCGCCGAGCACAAACACGTTGGAGACATCCCAGCTTTGTAGGTACTTGTTGACCGCACTGGTCTTCGGGTCGGCGCCCATCGACGTGCCGCCGCACACGTGGGTGCTCTGATACGGGCGGGTGTCCCAATGCATGCCAGGCTTGAATACGCGGCCTGACATGCTCCTGGGATTCATCGCGCGGCCAATTTCCATCACCTTGCTGCCGAGGAACGTTGCCGAGCGCAGGTCGTTGTCATTCCAGTCGAACGTGAGGCGCAACAGCGGCGTGCCGTAAGCGTCTTTATATGTCGGATCGAGGTCCGCGTAATACGCGCGATTCGCAAGGCTCGAGCTCTGCGACTCGATGCGGCCCGTATGCAGGAAGTTGTCCACGACAGCCTGCTTCCACTCGGTGCCCCACTTCGGCGTACCCGCTGGAAGCGGAACACCTCGTACCGGACCGTTGCCGGTCTGGCGTCCCCAGATCACTCCGCCGCCGATGAAGCCAAGCGGACCGTGATCGAAGTTATCGGCATTGAACTCTTCGATGGCCTGGCCGCCGCCACCCGTGCCGATGAACTGGTTGATATAGACGTCCCTGTCCCAGAACATGTTGACACTGTTGATGTACTGGTAACAGAGGTTGCGGCCGATCACGCCTTCGTTGGTGTCGACATTGAATGGCGTACCGATTCTGGAGGACAGCATGAGCCGAATGTTGTGCAGATGAAACGCGGCGAGGATGACCATGTCCGCCGGTTGTTCCACTTCGTTGCCCTCAGCGTCGATGTAGGTCACGCCGATTGCGCGCTTGCCGGTGCTGTCGAGGTTCACGCGTGTCACATGCGAATTCACGCGTAGCTCGAAGTTGGGCTTGCGCAACAGCGCAGGGATAATGGTCGTTTGTGGCGATGCTTTCGAATAGTTCAGACATCCGTAGTCACTGCAGAAGCCGCAGAAATTGCACGGTCCCAGTTGGCATCCATATTCATTCTGGTAGGCAGCCGAAGCGTTCCCTGCCGGCAGCGGGAAGGGTTTGTACCCCAGGCTCTTTGCGGCGGCGGCGAAGAGCCGGCCGGTTGGGTGATCGGCGAGCGGCGGCACCGGATATTCGCGGGAGCGATAGCCCTCGAACGGGTTGCCCCCTTCAACCGGGGTGCCCTTGATATTGCCCGCCTTGCCCGACGTGCCGCACACATATTCGAAGCGGTCGAAGTGCGGCTCGAGTTCATCGTAAGTGACACCCCAGTCCTGCAGGTTCATGTCTGCCGGGATGAATTTCTCGCCATACCTTTCCTTCACCCGGCTATACAGACGCAGCTCGTCGGGGCTCACCCGCGACTGCACACCGGACCAGTGCGTACCTGCGCCGCCGACCCCTTCGCCCGGTTTGAACGTGCCGAACTGACGGTACGGCAGGGCGACATCGCCCTTCGTGTGGCGGATCGTGATTGTGGTCTTCGCGAGGTTCTGGAGCAGCGCCTGTCTGGCGGAATATTTGACTTCGTCGGTGATCTGCGGGTACGCAAAGTCCGGAATCGTATCGCGGTTGTCACCCCGCTCAAGGGCTACGACGTCGAGCCCGGCGTTCGCCAGTTCGATTGCCATGATTGCACCTGTCCAGCCGAAACCGACAATCACTGCGCCCGTGTGCTTTTTTCTGATCGTTGCCATTCGCTTAGCCTCGTTTCCCATACATGCTTACCGGCCCGTAGGGGTAAGGCTTCGATTCGACGACCCACTCCAGATAGTCGGCGCGCACGCCGGGGTAGCCGATCATCTTCCACGCCGCCATGTTCATGTTGCCCCCGTGCATGGGGTCGCAAAAGTACCCTTCCATCACGTTCTTCAGGAGGAAGCCGTTAAAAAACGTCCTCAGATTGAACTCGTCCTTGACCTTGCCTGCTTCCATCTGCTTCAGGAATTGCGTTTGTTGTTCAGGAGGCAATTCGGCAAAGGTCTTGCCGCCGAAGTTCGTGCGGCAATAAGCGTTGATGGCGCGGATGCCGAGCCGGTATTGCTGCCTGGGTGTGAGGCTCGACTGATAGCCGAACTCGGGTGCGGCCTTCACGAAGGGTCCCTCCATATACCAGCGCGATGCATCGCCGTAGGGCGTCTGCATCTGACGGTCGATGTACTGCGGCGCCCCCAACTCCACTGCACCGGGCCCCACATGATCTCGGGGGATCAACCGGTCGCAGGCGGCATTCACAAAGGCCCATTCCTCGGGAGTGAAATAGCCCGGCTGGTAGTTTTCCTCGGCCGGCTGGTTCGGTGGCGGCGCGCTCAAGGCACGGTCTTCGTCCGTGGGGAGAAGCGCCGTCGCGGAGGACGAGATCGCCGCGATGGGGGCAATGGCGATCGTTCTCTTGAGAAATGAACGCCGGCTGTTTTGCTCAGGAGTCTTCATTGATTAGATCGGATGAGTGGGGTGAGTCGCGCTAGGCGAGCTTGAAAACATCCACGAAGGCATGCAGCTGGCTCGACTGCTCGCTGAGTGCCTGCGCTGCCGCGCTCGCCTGCTCGACGAGCGCAGCGTTTTGCTGGGTGATCGCATCCATCTGGCTGACCGCAATGTCCACCTGTTGAATACCCGCGCTCTGTTCGATGGCTGCCGCCGAGATCTCGCTCATGATGTCGCTCACCTGTCGCACGGCGCGCAGCACTTCGGCCATCGTGTTGCCGGCATCGACGACAAGCTCCGTGCCGAGCGTGACGGTCTCGCCCGATTCGGCGATCACGTCCTTGATCTCCTTCGCTGCAGCCGCTGAACGTTGCGCAAGACTCCGCACTTCGGAAGCGACGACGGCGAACCCCCGCCCCTGCTCGCCTGCTCGCGCAGCCTCAACGGCCGCGTTCAATGCCAGGATATTGGTCTGGAATGCGATGCCTTCAATGATGCCGATGATGTCGGCGATCTTGCGGGAGCTCGCACCGATGTCATCCATCGCGCTAACCGCGCGATCAACGGCTTCGTTGCCTTTGGCGGACACGCGCGACGCTTTGTCAGCCACAGTCATCGCCGTTCGCGCGCTTTCCGAGTTCTGCTTCACCGTCGCTGTCAACTCGCTCATGCTGGACGCGGTTTCTTCCAGCGACGCGGCCTGTTCTTCCGTGCGAGACGACAAGTCCATCGTGCCCGACGCAATCTCACGCGTGGCGGTGGCAATGGCTTCGCTGCTGTCGCGCACGGCACGCACCGTCTTCGTGAGGCTTGCCTGCATGCGCTCGATGCCGCGCAGCAGCGTACCCATTTCGTCGTTCGTGGCAACGTTGATGCGGCGTCCCAGATCACCAGAAGCGATGGCCTGGAAATGCCCGAGCGCTTCGTTGAGCGGGCGCATGATCGCGCGGCGCAGCGCAAACCAGCTCAGGCAGGCTGCGATAGCGCCGACGAAGATCATTGAAATCGACAGGGCGAAGAACGTGTGGAAGCTGGCCTCAGCCGCGTCGTAGTTATTTTTGGCGTTCGTGTAAAGCGTCTGTTTGACCTTCGCGTTGGCCGCACTCATGTCGTTGTAGAGTGCGCTAAGTTGCGTCATGGCGATCTTGTCGACCTGCTCCCGATTGTTGGCCTTGACCGCGTCGATGAAAGCCACCACCGCGTCACGCAGCGCCTGGCGGTGTTGCGTTGCGTCGCCGATCAGGTCCGCTTCGTTAGCCTCGTGGGCCTGTTGAACGAATTTCTGCCACCAGTCGTCGGAATCGTTAAAGAAGCCGCTTGCGCGCGCCACCTCTGCGGCGGCGCCGGGAGCATCTGAATGCAGCGCGACGCGGTCGAGCACAAGCCGCGTGCGGGCAATATAGATTTCCGCGTTGCCAATATTGGTCGCGGCAGTGAGCTTGTTCTCAAACGTGTCGCGGTTCGCGCGGTCGGCACGAGACGCGCCCATCAACCCCAGCACGCCGATGATCAGCATCAGTATCGCCAGAAAACCCATCGTCAGCGCGATGCGCGCTTGCAGCGAAACCCCTGCTTTGCTCGAATTCATTGGAACTCCCCGAAGTCCTGGTTAGAAGTTGTTCTATCAACACGAGGATGACCGCCGCTGCCGCCCTCCCTTGGAACCAGGGGACGGTGAAGCCTGTGCCTCCGCGATTTTTGTTTTTTGAATTCAAAATACTAAGCATATCATCTTTCGATAAGCTGTTGCATTGCGTTCATCCGGGCGCCCTTCTCCTTATTGATTACGGTTCACTGTCGAGTCAGGTTCTTCTTCCATTTCCTCAAATCGAGTGATAGAGTTTTTTGAATTCAAAATTCACCTGGAGAAGACGCATGCTTAAGCTAGACTTTCACCCCGCAGGCCGCCACTTTCTGCAGATCCCAGGACCCAGTCCGGTACCCGATCGCATCCTGCGAGCCATCAGCTATCCCACCATTGATCATCGCGGACCTGAATTCGGCGAGCTGGGGCTGAAAATCCTCGCGGGCATCAAGAAGATCTTCAAGACGCAACATCCGGTCGTGATCTATCCGGCCTCAGGAACGGGGGCATGGGAGGCCGCACTGGCGAACACGCTCAGCCCCGGGGACGCGGTGCTGATGTACGAAACGGGCCACTTCGCGACGCTGTGGAAGAAGATGGCCGAAGGCCTTGGACTGAAGACCGAGTTCCTTGGCCTGCCGGGTATCGAAGGGTGGCGGCGTGGCGTGGATGCGCAAAGGATCGAAGAGCGTCTGCGTGCCGACACGCAGCGTTCGATCAAGGCGGTATGCGTGGTGCACAACGAAACGTCGACCGGCGTCACGTCGAACATCGCTGCGGTTCGACAAGCGATCGACGCGGCCGGTCACCCAGCGCTGCTGCTGGTCGATACGATCTCCGGCCTTGCGTCCGCTGACTATCGGCATGACGAATGGGGCGTCGATGTCACCGTCTCCGGTTCGCAAAAGGGCTTGATGCTGCCGCCCGGGATCAGCTTCAACGCGTTGTCGCCGAAGGCGATTGAAGCCAGCAAGACAGCCAGACTGCCGCGCAGCTTCTGGGGCTGGACGGAGATCGTCGAGATGAACAAGAGCGGATATTGGCCGTACACGCCGAACACGAATCTGTTGTACGGCTTGTCGGAAGCGCTCGACATGATCCTCGAGGAGGGTCTCGACAACGTATTTGCACGCCACGAGCGACTCGCCGAAGCCTGCCGCAGTGCGGTCCGCGCGTGGGGCCTCGAAGTCCAGTGCATCGATCCCGCGGTGTATTCACCGGTACTGACGGGTGTGATGACGCCGGAAGGCATCGACGCGGACGCGGTGCGCAAGACGATCTACGAGCACTTCGACATGTCGCTCGGCACTGGGCTAGGCAAATTGAAGGGGCGCATGTTCCGTATTGGCCACCTTGGCGACTGCAACGACCTCACGCTGATGGCGACGCTCGCGGGTGTCGAGATGGGGCTCAAGCTTGCCGGGGTGCCACTCGCGGCGAGCGGACTGCCGGCGGCCATGGCTTCGCTGACGTCGCAGCCACGGGCGAACACGCTCAAAGCGGTCGCCTGATTGACCTCTTGACGTGTCACGCACGTGAGGTGGGAACTTCCCGCCGGCCGTTTCCAATGGCATCCGCAATCGCAAAGGCATGGTGCGCTTCTGTCACGCGCCATGCCCAGGCATTGCGTATCACTGAATCGCCAGATTCAGCCAGAGCTACGCACAGGTCATAGTTGCCGCAGCGTCATGCTCGTGAGTGAACGCTCATCAAGCTACACCCGGCACGCCATTTATTTCGGCATGCCGATAGAAAGCAATGGAGACAGATAATGAAGCGGTTTCGTGCGCCCCGCGCGACCAGCGTTGTTCTCGTGATGCTATGCGTCATGTATTTCATCACCTACCTTGACCGCGTCAATGTCAGTACGGCGGCGGTCGGTTTCGGCAAGGAATTTCATCTTTCTCACACCGAGGTCGGGCTGGTTTTCTCGGCGTTCGCCTATCCCTATCTCCTGTTTCAGATCATCGGCGGCTGGATTAGCGACCGGTTCGGCGCCAAACGCACGCTCATCTTTTGTGGTGGACTCTGGGCGCTGGCTACCATGCTGACCGGTTTCGCGACCGGCCTGACGTCGCTGCTCTTCGCGCGTCTGCTGCTAGGGCTCGGCGAGGGGGCAACATTTCCCGCCACGACCACGGCCGTGGCACGCTGGGTAGCGAAGGAAAAGCGCGGCTTTGCACAGGGCCTCACGCACGCTGCGTCGCGCATCGGCAATGCGATCGCGCCGGCCATTATCGTTCTCATCATGGTGCGCTGGGGATGGCGCGAGGCCTTCTACATCAGCGGTATCATGAGCCTCGTCTGGGTCGCAATCTGGGCACTGACCTTTACCGAACGTCCGATAGATCATCCGCGCATCACCCGCGCCGAACTCGACGTTCTGCCCATGCCGAAGCCGAGGGCTACCCAAGTACCGTGGGGGCGGCTCTTCAGACGCATGATGCCCGTCACGATCGTCTACTTTTGCTACGGCTGGACGTTGTGGCTCTTCCTCAGCTGGATTCCCCAGTACTTCCTCCACAGTCACCACCTCGCTCTGGCGAAGTCTGCGCTGTTCGCCTCGAGCGTCTTCTTCGCGGGCGTAGTGGGTGACACGCTTGGCGGACTAGTGACCGACAAGGTCTTCAAGCGTACCCGTAGCCTGAAGCGCGCACGTAGCTGGATGGTGTCGACCTGCATGGTGCTGACACTCGCCTCTCTGGTGCCGATGATCTTCACGCGCAACCTGTACCTGTCAATGATGTGCCTTGCCGCCGGCTTTTTCTTCTCGGAGATGACGATCGGACCGATGTGGGCCATTCCGCTGGACATTGCGCCGGAACATTCCGGCATCGCAAGCGGCATGATGAACATGGGTTCGGCCCTCGCCGCGATTATTTCGCCCGTACTGTCTGGCTTGCTGATCGATCGCTTCGGCAACTGGGAGTTGCCGTTCATGGTCAGCATGGTACTGATGGCGCTCGGCGCAGTACTTGCATTGCGCATGCAGCCGGAAAGCAAGTTCCAATCTGGCGCGACTCACGGCGCTCAACCGGTGCAACCAACCGGTGTGTGACTCCATGTTTGCGCCGCGACCGACCATGAACTGCCAGACGATTCGGCCGAGCGCGTATCCGAACGACGCGGTCGAACTTGCTCTCGATCGAACCTATAACTGAAAGGAAATTCATTATGCTGACGAAACCCGTATTGACCGTTGCCGAAACGACGAAGATTCTCGACGCCGCGCGTGCCGAGGCCGAGAAGAACAACTGGGCGGTCACGATCGCGGTAGCCGATGACGGTGGCCATCTGCTGAGCCTGTTGCGCCTTGACGGCTGCGCGCCGGTCGGCGCCTACATCGCGCCCGAGAAGGCCCGCACGGCCGCACTCGGCCGGCGTGAATCGAAGGTGTACGAAGACATGATCAACGGTGGGCGCACCGCCTTCCTGAGCGCGCCGCTCGCAGGCACGCTCGAAGGCGGCGTGCCGGTGATCGTCGACGGCCAGGTGATCGGCGCAGTCGGCGTCTCCGGCGTGAAGGCGGATCAGGACGCGCAGATCGCCAAGGCGGGCGCCGCCGCACTCAACGGTTAAGCTGAGCCCGCAATCCAGGCAGACCGACCGAGCAGAACGCAGCAATCGGTAGTGAAGCAAACGAAGCAACAAGCCGGTGACCCCGCACCGGCCCAGCCAATCAGATGGAGCAGTCGATGACTCAGATGACCAA
>Ga0302178_10000380_pt1 | contig 41502 bp, 43 predicted proteins | sample I_Palsa_E1_3_FD_198790 | JGI IMG/M metagenome (GOLD analysis project Ga0302178, IMG submission 198790) | Peat permafrost microbial communities from Stordalen Mire near Abisko, Sweden - I_Palsa_E1_3 | ecosystem: Environmental > Terrestrial > Soil > Palsa > Peat permafrost | place: Sweden... | reverse complement strand
GCAATCCTTATAAATTATCATATAGTTATCTTTATACATAAAACGATGTATCGCACTCTGACATCCAGAGATCAGAACCCGCAACACAAGTAATATCAAATTTTATAAACCGCTATGAAACGCCCATTACGATATCGCGCGTGGCGCATGTGGTGGATGGTGAACCTACTGACAGCCCTGCCGGTGCTCGCCGACACGCCGCTAGTCAATTGGGGCAACGATCCATTTTTTCGGATATCCCAAGCTATTTCAGACTGCCAAGAACCATTAGGACCACTACAGACAAACCAAGCATGGCTAAGTGAATCTCATTACCGGGTCGAGCGCGGCAACAGCTGCTGGGTTGAAGGGCGCTGCCGCTTATCTAACGCCTATCGCTACGATGGGGAAATTGCCGAAACCGTGCAGCGACGGCTCGCCACCTTGGAGGTGACCACGCATCTTCGCGAGCACACTTCGCTCTGGCTCATCTTGCAGCGGCGCTTTATTTATGTGCAAGGCTGTGTGTCACCTGATTTCGACAAGAAGACATTTCTGCTCGAACTAGGCAAGACCGCCGATGTCGACAAAGTCATCGACAATACAACCACCGATCCCAAGGCGATTCCTTTGCCGTATCGCACGCAGGCGCATCCCGATCGGCCTGCATTGGAACCGGAAAATCTGGAGTAGCTGTTGAAATGGAAGTGCCGTATACACTTCGAAAACATATTATCGGCTATGGTGTTTATCAGCCTTCCTGATCATCCATGCTTTCAGCTAGTGCGGCAAAAGCCAAGGCTGCAGCATTTTGATAGGCGTCTTTGCGACGTAACAGCGCGACCGTGCGATGCGGTAGCGCCGGAGCAATCCGAATTGCTTTCAATGCCGCGTTGCCCTGTGCAATCGCGTCGGGCAATATCGTGACAGTTTCCCCATGCCGGACAATTTCCACAATCGCGTTGATGGTGTTGGCTTCAATCCGAATAATGGGGGTAATTTTCTGCTCACGTAAATAGGCATCGACATAGCTGCGCGTGGCAAAATCGCTGGATAGTAGTGCCAACGGCTCGCGCGCCAAATCCTCGGGTGTAATGGCTGCGCGACGTCGCGCAAGCGGATGCTGCGTGCCGACCACGACGCTGAGTTTTTCAATAAATAGCGGGCGGCTTTCAATTTCTTCGGAGCGCACGTCGCTGAAGGCAATACCCACGTCGGCCTCGTCTTCAGCCAACGCCGAGGCAATCCTATCCAAGGGCATTTCAGTGATGAGCAAGGCGATGCCCGGATAACGGGCGTTAAAGCTTGCGACCAGCGGCCCGACCAGATAAGACGTGAAAGTGGGCGTGGTCAGCAAACGCAGCGTGCCGCGCGACAAATCGCGTACGTCGTGTATGGCGCGCTGGCCCGCATCCAATTCCCGCAACGCCCGGCGTGCATATTCGACATAGGCGGCGCCCGCATCGGTGACGCGTACCGTGCGGCCGCTGCGATCCAGCAATTGCGCGCCCAACTGCTGTTCCAGTTGCATGATTTGCTGCGACAGAGTCGGCTGCGAAACATGCAGCGCCGCGGCTGCGCGCGTGAAGTTACGATGTTCGACTACGGCGAGCAGGTAGCGGATATGGCGCAGTAACATGGCGACCAACTATAGGCATTAGTTATTGACTTTATTATATATTGGTCTTGGACCCTATAAATAAATAGCTTCATCATGGCCCCATTGCTTCCATACCTGGAGAGTCACAATGAAGTCGATTATTGAAGGGGTCCTAAAATTCCAACAGCAGGCGTTTCCCAAGCTGTCGGTGCTGTTTAAGGAACTAGCCAGCACCCAAAACCCCAGCGCGCTCTTTATTACCTGCTCCGACAGTCGCGTGGTACCTGAACTACTGACGCAACAAAATCCGGGCGATATCTTCGTGATACGCAACGCCGGCAATATTGTCCCGGCCTATAGCTCGGAGCCCGGCGGCGTTACCGCCACGGTCGAATACGCTGTGGCTGTATTGGGCGTCACCGATATCGTGGTCTGCGGGCACTCGGATTGCGGCGCGATGACCGCCATTTCAAATTGCACTTGCCTCGATCATTTACCGGCGGTGGCAAGCTGGTTGCGCCACGCCGATTCGGCCAAAGCGGTGAATGCCTCGCGCACCCATATCTCGCCTGCGGCACGCTTGAATTCCATGGTGCGGGAAAATGTGATTGCGCAGTTGCTCAACTTGAAGACGCATCCTTGCGTGGCGCTGGCGCTGGAACAGGGCCAGCTTAATCTGCACGGCTGGGTCTATGACATAGAAACCGGAAGCATACTGACGCTCGATGGTCAGACGCATCAATTTGTCTCACTGGCCGAATTCCCACACGCCTTAGCAGTCGCATCGAAACCCCGTGTTCGGGTCGCCTAAACGCGAGCCCGCTGCAATCTCCGACGCCCACCATCGAAAGGAAAACATCATGCAACATTCTCACGTCACTCAAGATTCTCGCCAAGCACTGACCGCTCGCGTGATTACCGCGAAGGCGCTTAAAGATTTGTCCTGGGCGCAATTGAGCGCAGGCACCGGCCTGAGTCTCGTCTATGTCACTGCCGCCCTCTTGGGTCAGCACGCTTTACCGAAGGAAGCCGCGCAACTGGTTTGCGAGCGCTTGGGGCTGGACGCCGAAGCGGCCGCGGAACTACAAGCGATTCCGCTGCGCGGCAGCATTGCCGGTGGTATTCCGACGGACCCGACGATTTATCGCTTCTATGAAATGATTCAGATCTACGGCACCACGCTAAAGTCGCTGGTGCACGAGCAATTTGGCGACGGCATTATCAGCGCCATCAACTTCAAGCTCGATATCAAGAAAGTCGACGACCCCGAAGGCGGTTCGCGCGCAGTGATTACATTCGACGGGAAATTCTTGCCGAATAAACCGTTTTAAGGCGCTGCGGTGTGCCGGCCTAATGCTCATCCCGGCCTGAGGTCCGGGCTTGCACGATGATTCGCGCGATGCCCGATCCGTTCAATTCGAAGATGGCGTCGGGCGCGCGCCGGCACATCGCGCGCACAAGCAGGCGACACCGCGCATGTCCTGCGGCACGCGCGCGAGCACGACTGGGTCGATGGCCACAGTACCACTACCGCACCAACACGGGGTTGCAAAGCTGCCGCTGCGCGCCGGGGCACATTGGTTCGGGCCGCCACATAGCGGGCACAGAAGGTTAGCGATAGGCTGCATGGCTTGAGTTAAAGTCTAGGACTTGTTTGCACTAAAAATGGGCCGGCGAAGCTAGCCTAGTCAACGCAAGAATACTTTAACCAGGAACTGCAATGCACATGTTTAATTTTCGGGCTGGGCTGACCCTGGCTGTACTGCTTGTCGGCATGCTGCCGCCGGTGACTCGGGCACAGCAGGTCGGCCAGGTCGATACGGCCTTCCAACTCATCGGGCCGGATCATAAAATCGTGGTCGACGCGCATGACGACCCCAAAGTCTCCGGTATCACCTGCTATGTGTCGCACGCCAAGACCGGCGGTATCAAAGGGGCGCTAGGCGTGGCGGAAGATAAATCCGCGGCGTCCATCGCCTGCCGTCAGGTGGGTCCGATTATCTTTAGCAAGCCCCTACCCACGCAAGAGGAAGTTTTCAGTGAGCGCACCTCGCTGATATTCAAGCATCTGCGCGTCGTGCGCATCGTCGACACGGCGCGTAATACGCTGGTTTATCTGACTTATTCCGATCGCTTGATCGACGGCTCGCCGCAAAATAGCGTGACGGCCGTGGCGGTTGACCGTGCAACGCGTATTCCTCTGCAGTAACGGGCATGATTCAATAAAAAAATCCGCGTTCCGATTGATGCGGAACGCGGATTCCTTGCTACGGCCAAGCTTAGGATTAAACTAACACGCCGCTTGTGCGGCGGGCGCGGTCGGCCAGCGGATAGTCTCGCCGATTGGCTTTTCAGCCTGCGCGGCCGGTCCCGATTAAGGGTGTGCAAAGGTCGTCTGACCGTTTCCTTGAGCCAAGGCCGTGTTGCGTGCGGCCGGTGCTTGGCGAGCAATGGCGGCATCCGACGGGTCGACACGATTGCCTGCAGGGGCAATCGACTTTTCTTGGACTGCGGCCACCAGTTGTGCCTTTACGTCTGCACGGCTTTGGGTGCTCACGCCCGGGAAGGTCGTGAACGGTGCATTCGATGCATTGTTACCAGCAAAAGCGGGGGAGGCGATAACTGCGCCGGAAATCAACAAGGCTGCGATCAATTGGGTTTTCATGGTCAAGCTCCATTTATCATTGCGGTTTGGGGACGTTGCCAGCACCGGGTGGTGTGTGCAGCGTCGACAGAACCTATGGTATTCCCTAGGCTATCAATGATAAATGCCGATTACTGGAATTGATTATTCCACTTCGCTTACTAATCTCCGGGCCGATCAATATGGCCCCAATTTACCTCAGTCCCGCTCCTGCATTTTTCCCAGGGCAACAAGCAAGCGGTCGCGCACAGGCACGTCTGCATCCAGTAGAATGGCGCCCCCGTCGTCGCAAGTTGAAGATCGCTTGCAACACGCGAAATGCCCGCAGCGGCCGACATGTGTGCTCGACCGCCGCCGCTCTCAAAACTCCCGCTTTTGCCCAGGACCCATGGCCAAATTACTTTCCGACCAAGAACTCAGCCGCTTTGACGAACTCCAGAAAAAACAATCGGACTTCTCGATCACGATAGAGGAAGCCGACGAACTGCGCGAGATCGTGCTGCGCGCCCAGCAAAAGCGCGAAAGCCGCGCGGCCGCCATGACGGCTATCGACGGCTATATTGTGCAATTCGACGTCAGCCCGGAAGAACTCTTCACGCGCGATCAAATTGCCGATGCGGCGCGCGCCTTTGGCTTGCTGTCTCAAGTGAAGAAGAAAAAATCCGAGACCTCGATTCAAACCGAGGCCGGCTCCGGCCTGGCTTGAAACCTCGGCCGGCAACATGAGCCGGCTGACTATACCGGCTGACTATACCGGCTGACTATACCGGCTGACTATACCGGCTCACTACGCCGCCTGACTACACCTGCACCAAGCCGCGCTTTTTCAACATGGAAGCGGCTTGCGGATCGCGCCCACGGAAAGCACGAAACGCCGCACCTTGCTCTCGCATGTCGCCCGAGCTGTAAATATAACGATGCAGCTTGTCGGCTAGCGCCGGATCGAAGGCATTGCCGGCCTCTTCAAAGGCTTCGAAGGCTTCGGCCTCCAATACTTCGGCCCACATATAGACGTAGTAACCCGCGGCATAGGAATCGCCCGAGAAAATATGCCCGAAGTGCGACAGGTGATGGTTCATGCCGGCCTCGGCCGGCACGCCCAGCCGGGCCAGTTGCTCCGCTTCGAACGCCGCAAGCTCCACGCCATCGACGTCGCTGCGCTGATGCAAGGCCAGATCGACCAGCGCCGACGCGGTATAGCGCACCGTCTCGTAGCCTTGATTGAATTTCTCGGCCGCACGGATCTTGTCAAGCAAGGCCGGTGGGATGATTTCACCGGTATCGATATGGCGCGCATGGCGCTCAAGCACTTCAGGCACTTTGGCCCAATGCTCGAATAACTGCGACGGCAACTCGATATAGTCCTGGGGCCCATTGGCGCCGGAAAGACGATTGTAGGTCACCGCCGATAACAAGCCGTGCAAGCCATGGCCAAACTCGTGAAATAAGGTCCGCACATCGTCGAAGCTCAGCAGCGTGCGGCCCTCGCTGCGCTTCGCGAAATTATTGTTATTCACCACGATCGGCAACACCGCGCCATCGACCAGCGATTGGTTGCGATAGTTGCTCATCCACGCGCCGCCGCGTTTGCTGGCGCGCGCGAAATTGTCGCCGATAAAATAGCCGATCAGCCGGCCGTGGCGTGCTACATCCCAAAGCCGCACATCGGCATGGTAAAGGGGCACGTCATGCCGCTCGGTGAAACTCAGGCCGAACAGGCGCGAAGCACAATCGAACATGGCAGCTTGCATCGCATCCAGACTGAAGTAAGGCTTGACCTGCGCGTCGTCCAGATCGAAACGGGCGGTGCGTACCTTCTCGGCCAGATAAAGCCAGTCCCAGCCGGCTATCGCTTCGGGCTCGCCCGATTCACGGGCCGCTTCAACCAAGGCCGCACGCTCGGCCGCCAAGCTTTGCTTGGCCGGTTCCCAAACTTGCTCAAGCAAGGCATAGACAGCCTCCGGCGTGCCGGCCATGCGATCGGCCAGGGCGTAGTCGGCGTAATTTTTATAGCCGAGCAGACCAGCCTGCTCGACGCGCAAGGCCAAAATCTCGCGCGCCACCGGGCCGTTATCGCGTTCGGCATGGGTGCCGCGTGCAAGTCGTGCGCGCCAGATCGTTTCGCGTAAATCGCGGCGCGTCGAATAGGTCAGGAAAGGCGTGATCAAGGAGCGCGACAGTGTAATCACATGCCCCTCGACGCCGCGCTCAATCGCGGCCAAGCGCGCCGCGCCCAACACAAACTCCGGCAAGCCGGCCAAATCGGCGTCGTCGTTGAGGACTAAGCGATACTCGGCCTCGTCGCCCAGCACGTTCTGACTAAATTGCGTGGTGAGTTGGGCAAGACGGCTGGTAATGGCCGCATAACGGGCTCGCGCCGCGCCTTTGAGCATCGCGCCGGCTCGGACGAAATCCAAATGCAGCCGTTCCAGCAGGCGTTGCTGCTCTTCGTTCAGTTCGCGGGCCGAGTTGGCCTGCGAGTTGGCCTCATACACCGCGTTAAGTCTCTCGAAAAACGCCGCATGCAAAGCAATCGCGCTGTAATGATCGGCCAAGCGCGGCGCCATCGCCATTTCGACGGCCTGCAATGCCGGCGAGGTTTCCGACAAGGCCAAGTTGCTTAACAGGAGTTCGACCAGATCGAGTCGGCTGCCGGCCCGATCGAAGGCCTCGACCGTGTTGGCGAACGTAGCCGGTTGGGCCTGGTCGGCAATCGCGTCTATCTGCTGCAGATGCTCTTGAAACAGGATCTCGAAAGCCGGCGCAAAGTGTTCGGCTTGCACGCGATCGAACGGCGGGAATTGCGCGGCAGCGCTCCAGGCCTGCAGCAGCGGATTATCGTTAGCGGTCATAGTTAGGTCGTCGGCGAGGATGATAGAGCGCGCGGCGGTCCTGACTCAACACAGCAATCGGCGGACCGGGCAGTCCGCCAATATAACGTAAAACTCAATACACTTCAGGCACCAGCAAACCTTCGGAAATCTGCTGGCGAATATAGTCGTCATGATGCACCCGCTCAGGCAGCGTCACGGGCTGGCGCTCAATCTCGTGATACGGCATCTGCGACAGCAAATGGGCGATGCAATTCAAGCGCGCTTTCTTTTTGTCGACCGCCGGCACCACCCACCACGGTGCTTCGGGAATGTGCGTGCGCTCTATCATAATTTCCTTGGCCTTGGTGTAGTCCTCCCAGCGACGGCGAGACTCAAGATCCATAGGGCTTAGCTTCCATTGCTTCAGCGGGTCGTGAATCCGCCCCAAAAAGCGCAGATGCTGCTCCTCGTCGGTGATCGAGAACCAGTACTTGATCACCTGAATACCGGAGCGCACCAGCATTTTTTCGAATTCCGGCACGGTGCGAAAAAACTCTTCATACTCGTCGTCATTGCAAAAACCCATGACACGTTCGACCCCGGCGCGGTTATACCAACTGCGATCGAAGCAGACGATTTCACCCGCAGCCGGCAGATGGGTGGCGTAGCGCTGGAAATACCATTGCGTGCGTTCGCGATCATTGGGCGCCGGCAAAGCGGCAACCCGGCATACGCGTGGATTCAAGCGCTGGGTGATGCGCTTGATCACGCCGCCCTTGCCTGCTGCGTCGCGCCCCTCGAAAATAATCACCACCTTATGCTGCGAATTGACCACCCAGTCCTGCAGTTTCACCAACTCGCCCTGCAGCCGAAATAACTCGCGGAAATAATGGCGGCGCTCGTCGCGCAGCGATGCAGCGAGGTCGCCGTTCAAGCCCAGGGCATCGGCGGTGTTATCGCCAAACCTGCGGTCGTCGATCTCCATTTCGAGCTCTTCGTCATAGCTGTCGATCAGATCGTCGCGGATACGCTGCATCAGCAGCTCGTGGTCACTCGAGGAATTTTGGGTCATGGCAGGCGTGTGTGATTTAAATCGGGGACGATTCAACAACATGCAGCAGCATGATGACACTACGGTGACAAACGAATGAAAAGAGCACTCAAAACACCACGCCCGCGCACAAAATAATATTCGCATACGGCGTATATTCGCCGGTACGCACAATAGCGCGCGCGCTGCGGGTTTTGAGCTTGAAATCGTGGTGGCTGAGCACTTGCCGGCTACCCAGCTGGTTTTGCTGAGATAAGCTATCGACGGCCTCAAGCGGGCTCGACGCCGCAAGTAGAAATTCGGACGCGATCATATGTTGCTCGACCTGCATTTCCGACACGATGGCGCGCAGGGTTGCGGCAAAATCGGGAATGCTGCGACTCAGTGCGAGATCGATGACCTCGACGCCGGGCGGCGTCGGCAAGCCGGCATCGCCGATCACCACGCGATCGCCATGTCCCAGCGAGGCAATCAAGCGCGACAGTGCAATATTAATGAGCAGGCCTTTTTTCACGTGGGTCTCACTTCGTTCAAGTAGGGGATGGATGGCTGGGCGCCGGCACGGGTCACTGACAACGAAGCCGCCGCCTGCCCGAAATGGATGGCATCGGGCAAGGCCCAGCCCCAGGACATGGCAGCCGCCAAGCCGCCCAAAAAGGTGTCGCCCGCGCCCGTCGTGTCGATCGCGTCGACCTTGCTGGCAGGGTAATGCGCGACACCCTCATCGGTCACGCAGACAATACCACGCGCGCCCAGTGTAATGATCACATTGCGCGCGCCGCTTTGGCGCAAAGCCTGTGCGGCCAACACGGCCTCGTCCAGCGTGCCGGCGGGCATGCCGGTCAACGCGGCCGCTTCGAGTTCGTTCGGAATTAAATAATCGACCACGGCCAACCATTCGGGCGGCAGCGGACCGCATACCGGCGCCGGATTCAGCAAGACCCGCTTACCCAAGCGATGCGCCATGTCCAGTGCGGTCTTGACGGTCGCGTTCGGCACTTCAAGCTGGCATAACACCACATCGGCTGCCGCCAGCACCGCTTCGTGCCGGTTCAGATCGGCCGCGGACAACTCGCCATTGCTACCCGGCACCACCACGATGGCATTTTGACTGGTGTCGTCGACCACGATCAGCGCAACCCCGGTCGGTGTCTGTGCACACACCGCGATACCCGAGCAATCGATGCCCTCGGCTTCAAGACCGGCTGTCAATACGCCGCCGTAAGCGTCGGCGCCGACCCGCCCGATCATCGCGACGCGCGCGCCGAGCCGCGCCGCCGCGACCGCCTGATTGCCGCCTTTGCCGCCGGGCACTGTCATAAAGGAACTGCCTGACAAGGTCTCGCCCGGAAGCGGAAATCGCGCCGCGCGAACCACCAGATCCATATTGAGGCTGCCGACCACGACAACATGACTTGAGCCTGGAATGGGATGAGCTTCCACGAATTAAATCCTATTATTTGCTGCAATCAATGTAACAGCGCGCCGGGTTCAACTACCCGACGGCACTGGACCGGTCGATTCGCGCACAGTCAAGCGCGGCGGCATGATCTGCCGATGCGGCTCGCCCAATAAAGTCCCGTTGATGCGAGCCAGCAAGGTTTGCGCGGTGGCTTCGCCGAGCGACAGAATCGGCTGCCCAACCGTGGTCAACGCTGGAAACACATAACGGCCCAGTTCAATATCGTCAAAACCGACTACCGAGACATCTTGCGGCACCCGCAGGCCCAACTCGGCCGCGGCGCGCAGGGCGCCGATGCCCATCATGTCGTTGCTGGCGAAAATAGCGCTGGGCTTGACGGTCTGGAACAAGCGCTTGGCTGCCGCATAGCCGCCGGGGCTGGAAAAATCGCTCTGCACAATCGCCTCAAGCGCCACCGGCAATTCGCGCTCGGCCATCGCACGCAGAAAACCATCGACGCGCAGCGTGCTGACATCCATCCCCGCCGGGCCACCTATGCAAGCGATGGCGCGATGCCCCAGTTCAAGTAGATGGCGGGTCGCCAGATAGGCGCCGGCCTCGTGGTCAATCTGTACGGCGTCGGCGAGCAATCCGGTGATTTGACGATCCACCATCACCACCGGCACACGGGCGGCTTCCAGCAACTCGGCCAACGCCGCGTCGTCGCCGGCTGACGCGACGATCAGGCCGTCGATACGTTTTTCCCTGAGCACGCGCAGATAATTTTTTTGCTTGCGTATATCGTCGTCGGAGTTGCACAGAAACACGCAGTAGTCGTTGCGTTCGCAAAAATCCTCGATGCCGCGCGCCAACTCGGCAAAGTAGGAGTTGGTATTATTCGGCACCAACAGGCCAATCGTGCCGGTTTGGCTGCCGCGCAAGGAGCGCGCGACCCCCGACGGCACGTAGTTAAGCTGCTTGATGGCAGCATTGACTTTCGCGGCTACCGGCTTGCTGACCGGACGCGTCTGATTCATCACGTGAGACACCGTGGTGAACGAAACACCGGCCAATGCTGCTACATCTTTAATGGTTGCCATAAACCATGCCTGTTAGATGATCACTTTGAAGAGTCTCGTGCTTAATGATGTTAAACACTGCGTTAAACAAGACGTTAAGCACGGCATCAGGCGCGGCGTTGCGCTCGGCGGCTGCGATAGGTATCGAGCACCACCGCCACGACAATCACCGCGCCGGTAATAATCCGCTTGGTCGGCTCGCTGGCGCCGATCTGCGCTAGGCCGGCGGCCAGCACCGAAATAATCAGCACACCGAAAAACGTGCAGATGACCGAGCCGCGGCCGCCCATCAGGCTGGTGCCGCCGATCACCACCGCCGCAATCACTTGCAACTCCAGGCCGACGCCGGCATTCGGGTCGGCGGCTTCCAGGCGCGACACCTGGAACAGCGCCGCCAGCCCCGCGAGCGCGCCCATCAGGGCGAACACCATGATTTTATAAGGCCGTGGGTCGATGCCCGCCAAACGCACCGCTTCTTCATTGGTGCCAATGCCAATCAGATAACGGCCGAACACGGTACGCGTCAACACCGCCTGCGCCACAACCATCACCACCAAGGCCAAAATAAAGGCCGGCGAAATCCCGCCGGCGATCGGGTTCGATAACCAGTCGAAGGCCCCGCCAATATAAGAGGTACGCGAATTGGTCATCTGATAGGCCACACCGCGCGCCATCTCCAGCACACCCAGCGAAACGATAAACGATGGAATCCGCCAGGCCACCGATACCGCACCCGTGATGGTGCCCGCGACGGTCGCGGCGGCGATGCCGAACAGCGCCGACGGCAACACGCCCCAGCCCCATTTCAGCATGGCCACGCTGACGGCCGACGCGGCCAGCGCCAGCACCGACCCCACCGACAAATCGATGCCGGCGATAATCAGCACAAATGTCATACCGACCGACATCACCACCAAATCGGGAATCTGATTGGCCAGCGTGCTAAAAGTGTCGTAACTGAGGAAATGCGAACTCAGCAGCGAGAACAATACGATGATGGCCAGCAAGGCGCCGGCCAGCCCCAGATAACTATTGAGACTGGTGCGCAATGTCGCGGGGCGGGCAGCCTGATTGGCTGCATCCTCGGCGGACAGCACAGGCTTAGCCTGGGCGGAATGTTGTGTCATAAGGAATCCTTTGCATAAAGCGTATAACGTCCCTGCAGCAGCAAGGTTCTTTCGTTTAAAAGCGCCCCCCGACCTAGCGCCGCGCGCATCCTAAGCTGCTGCCGCTTGCGCGGTATCGGCGCGCTCATAACCGGAGAATGCCGCCGCCAGCAAAGCGTCCTGGGTCCAGTCGGCACGCTCGAAGGTTTGCACCAACTGCCCGGCCGACATCACGCCGATCCGATCGCAAATCAGCATCAATTCACGCAGATCGCTGGACACGACGACCAGCGACCGACCTTCGCGCGCGAGCGCGCCCAGCAGCGCATAAATTTCGAACTTGGCGCCGACGTCGATACCGCGGGTCGGCTCGTCAAACAGCAGGACCGCACAGTCGCGCTCCAGCCAGCGGCCGATCACCACTTTTTGCTGATTGCCGCCCGACAGCTCGCCGACGGTTTGGGCCGGGCCGGAAGACCGAATTCTCATTGCCTCGATCTGCCGCTGCGCGAGCGCATGCTCGCGCCGCCGGTCGATCACGCCATAGGAGGCCAGCTTGCTGATATTGCCGAGGGAAATATTGGCCGCGATCGATTGCGTCAGCAACAATCCCTCACCTTTGCGATCCTCGGTAATCAGTGCAATACCGTGCTTGACCGCGTCGCTCGGCGAGGCGATGGCGGCGACTTGCAGCGCGCCGTCCGCGCCGCACACCGACACCGTGCCGTGGTCGGCCGGATCGGCGCCATAGATCAAACGCATCAATTCGGTCCGCCCAGCGCCGATTAAGCCGCTGATGCCGAAAATTTCGCCGCCGCCCACTTCGAACGAGACGTCGCGCACGGCCTTGCCGCGGCTTAGGCCGTCGACCTTCAATTTGGGTGCAGTGAGGGTGCGCGGCCCCAAGTCGATTTGTTCGCCGAGTTCGCGGCCAACCATTAAGGTGACCAATTGATCGCTGCTATAACGGCTGATCGACTCGGCGCAGACCAGGCGCCCATCGCGCAACACCGCAACTTGATCGGCCACCCGGGCCAATTCTTCAAGCCGGTGGGAGATATAAACCAAGGCCACGCCGCGCTTTTGCAGCAGCGCAATTTGGGCAAACAATAAGTCGACTTCGCGCGCCGTCAGCATCGCGGTCGGCTCATCGAGTATCAAGACGCGGCAATCGCCGATTAGATTACGGGCAATCTCCACCATTTGCTGATGGCCGATACCGAGCTCGCCGACCAAGGCATCGGGATGAATCGCCTCCAGCCCGACCTGCCGCATGGCCTGGCGCGCCTGCTCGCGCAACGCGCCACGCGAGATCCAACCGCCGCGTTGCGGCAAGTTATTCAGAAATAAATTTTCGGCGACCGATAAAGTCGGCAGCAAATTCAACTCTTGCATCACCATCCGCACGCCCAGCGCTTCGGCTTCGGTACGGCTGGCGGGCGCATAAGCCAAGCCGGCCAGACGCATGGCGCCCGCCGTCGGCGTCACCAAGCCGCCGATGATCTTCGATAAAGTACTTTTGCCCGCGCCGTTTTCGCCCGTCAGCGCCAGCACTTCGCCCGCGCACAGCGTCAGATCGACATCGGCCAGCACCGGTTCGGCATAGGTTTTACCAATGCCGCTCACGCTCAATATTTCGACACGTTCGGTCACAACAGGAGTAGCACACATGACTCGGTTCTGTTTCCTATGCTTTATCACACTCAAATCAAGTTCCGGCAGACGCGCCATCGAGCGCCCGATGCATGGCAAAGACGCGCAACACGATTGACGGGCGCCCGGCGCTCGCCGGGACCTGTTTTCTCATCAAACAGGCCCGGCCCAGCGCCTTGCTTACTTCGTCACCAAATCAACCGGCGTTTCCACCACACCGCTCAACTCGGATTGCTTTTGATGATCCTTGATCGCTTTCAAGGCAGTCTGAATGCCGAACACGGCCTGCTTGGCGGCATACTGATTAGCCGTGGCCAACACGCGGCCATCGTCCAGCATCGGTTTAATGGCGTCGATATCGTCATAGCCGACCACCAGCACCTTGCCTTGACGACCCGCTGCACGCACTGCCGACACCGCGCCGATGGCCATATTGTCGTTGCCGGCCAGCAGGGCTTTCAGGTTCGGATATTCGTTGAGCATGGCTGCCGCCACCGCATTGCCTTTATCGATTTCCCATTCGCCCGATTGCACCGTCACCACCTTGGCGCCTACCGCCGCCATCGCGTCCTTAAAGCCGGCCGTGCGTTGCTGAGCATTGGTGGTGGTCGACACGCCTTCGATAATGCCGACTTCATCGCCGGCCTTCAGTTTCTTGGCCAATACCTCACCAATCATCTTCGCGCCCTTGCGGTTGTCGGGACCGACGAAAGGCACTTTGATGCCCTTGTCTTTCAACACGCCCGGATCGAGCTGATTGTCGATATTAATCACGATAATGCCGGCGTCGATGGCTTTTTTCACAACCGGCACCAGGGCTTTGGAATCGGCGGGCGCCAGCACGATAGCGTCGACTTTCGAGACAATCATCTGCTCGACGATGCGAATCTGGTTAACCGTATCGGTTTCATCCTTGATACCGTTGGTCACCAAGTCGAATTGCGACGGGTTCTGCTTTTGATAATCCTTGGCGCCGGTTTCCATGGTCAGGAAAAATTCGTTGGCCAGCGATTTCATCACCAATGCGACCTTAGGCTTGGCCGCCGTTTGCGCGTTAGCAACTGAGAACGGGATTGCGGCGCTGGCCGCGACCATCAGGGTGGCCGCAAGCATGCGACGGCGAATAGTGAAGCTCATTGCTTGTCTCCTTATAGCGTCATATTTGACTGTATTTTTACATGCGCAAACGTTTGCGCTTACAGATTCTCGGACTATTGCCCGATCCAAGTCAATCGATTTGTGTGCTGCGATGCAGCATCGAACCGCGCCGAATCGTATTTTGGGCGCCGATCGATCCGACCCTCTAGGCGGGGAAATGTCGCCTTATGGCGTGCTGGCCCGGGTCCAACGGATATTTCACGCACCGGGCGCTCAGGCCTGTGTTCGCATCTGAGGTTTAATACTGAGGTTTTACACTTAGCGGACCAAAGGCAACATTTCAGGCATTATTCACAGACACGCCGGACGTCCGTTGAAAAATCGGGCGCCGGCTCATCTTTTGGGGGAGACAAGAAAGTGCGAGATAAGTACAAAGTTTTACTGATGGTCTGGTTATTGCAGTTTGTGAATTACCTGGACCGTATCAATCTGTCGATCGCAGCACCGACCATGATGAAAGAACTGGCCTTCAACACCAAGCAATTCGGCTTTGTGTTGGCCGCTTTTACCTTCGGCTATGCGATTGCGCAAATTCCCGGCGGCTACCTGGCCGATCGCTTCGGCGCCAAGCGCCTGCTGATCGTCAGTCCCATACTCTGGAGCGCGTTCACCGGTATGACCGGCTTGGCGGCATCCTTGATTGCGCTGATCGCGGTCCGCGTGTTGTTCGGCATGTCCGAAGGGCTGTCGAATGGCCCCAGCTTCAAATTTATCGGCGACTACTTCCCTGCCGAACAGCGCTCGGCCGCCAATGGCGCGTATCTGTCCGCCTTGGCGCTTGGGCCGGCCTTTGTCGCGCCGCTCGCCGTCTGGTTCCTGGGACGGTTCGGCTGGCAAGGCATGTTCCTCTGGTTCACGATTCCCGGCCTGTTGATGGCGCTGCTTATCTGGCTCGTGATCCCCTCGAAATCGCCGAATCAATCGCGCAGCCACGCAAGCGTCGAGGCCGATTTTGCCGCCGCCGCGAACGCCGTGCCGGCCGAAGGCGCGACCAATTTGGGCGGCGTGATCAAGCGTCCGGTGTCCTGGTTGATCTTCTTTGCCTATATGGCCTTTAACGTCGCGTTCTGGGGTTTCCTGGGCTGGATGCCGAGTTACTTATCGATGGCCCGTCATATCGATCTGAAGAGCCTGGGCTTTGCCGCGTCGGTCCCTTATATGGCCGGCACCGTCGGTTTGATCGTATTCGGCTGGTTGGGCAGCAAGGTGTTTTACCGCCATCGCTGCCTGCTGGTCGCCACACTGTATTTGCTGGCCGGCGTCAGCCTCTATGTGACCTATAACGTTTCGACCGCCGACCAAAGCGTGATCGGTTTGTCGGCCGCGGCCATGTGCTTGTATGGCGGCTTCGGCCCGGTCTGGTCGCTGGTGCTTGATTTGACTCCGCAATCGGCACGCGGCGCCTTCTCCGGCTTCGTCAATACCGGCGGGCAAATCGGCGGCTTCTTCGCGCCTATTGTGGTCGGTTATATCGTCAACGAGACGGCGTCGTTTACCGGCGGCTTCTTGTTTATGATCGGCGCACTGGTGGTCGGCGCCCTGTGCTTTATCGCGCTGCAAGCGTCGAATCGAGACTGGGCTAACCGCAAGCTGAGCCCCAGCGCTGCTTGAACCTGGCCCTAACCTGGGGTGAGCCCCTGGCGTCACCGCCAGGGGGCCCAGCGTCAAGTTACGGTCTGACGATTCAACTTCAAACCATCGGCTCGACTTCAAGCAGCAGATCGGATTGCGGGTAAGCGACGCAAGGCAAAATCCATCCTTCGGCTTTTTCCTCGGCGCTCAAACCCGGCCATTCGATCTGGTAGTGAATTTCGCCACGGAGCATACGGCACATGCAGGTGCGGCAGGTGCCGTTGCGGCACAAGCGCGGTAAGGCAATGTGCGCCTCGCTCGCCGCCGCCAGCACCGTGGTCTCGGCGCTATTTTCAAATTTCAAGCCGCTGGGCGTAAGCGCTACGGTGTAGCGTTCTGCTGCGAGGCCAAACGGCTTGGCGTCGGAATTCACGCGCTCACCCGGTAGTGGTATTGATACGCCGTGGAAAATCCCATTTTTTCGTACAAGGCCAGTGCCGCTTGGTTGTCCGACTCCACCTGCAAGTAGGCGCTGCGTGCCCCCTGCTGCTGCCCCCACGCCAGTAAGCTAGAGCACAAGCGGATCGCCGCACCGCGCCGGCGCGCTTGCGGCAAGGTCACGATTTTGAACAAACCTACCGCACCGCGCTCATAGGCCGCCATGCCATAGGCCAGCGGCATGCCGTCTTCGAATAGCGTGGCAAACGCAGTCGGTACGCGTTGCGCGGTAAGCATCGCTAACTGAACCTGGCGCGCGCTGTCGCCCAACTGCGCCGCGTCATCGACACCACGCAACCAATCGCCGCTCGGACGATCGCTCCAATGTACCGCTGGGTCGTGCGGTTGCGACAGGCTCAAGTCACGTGTCATCACCTGCACCGAGTCAAGCAATCGGAAGCCTTGCTGCTCAAGTCGCAGGTCAAACTCATGAGGTATCAACGGCGTCACCCGGAAGATAAGCGGCAGGTCCAGTTGCCGATAAAACGGGCCGGCGAAATCGACAATCTCCTCAAGCTCAACCGATCGCGACAGCGCATTGACCGAATTCGCACGCCGGGTATGGCCCTGTGCAAAACGCAGCAGCCAGCCGCCGGCGATCAAGCTCTGTAGGGCCGGCCAGGCATTGAAACTGCACTCTTCGTAACGCTGGATAGTGGATTCGATCAACATCGTTTTGTATGGAAAAGGTAAATTGACTGAGGGACAACGCAGATTTAAGTCAATTTTTTATGAATATCGCTTTGGCGCATAGGGGCCATCGTAGTGGGCGTAATAACTCACTTCATGCAAATCCAAAATTTCTCGTATCTGACTGTCATTCCGGCTGAAACAGAATGCTACAACGACATCGCCGGTTCCTTGCAAAAATCGTGTGATTTGCTCTCTGGTGAGACAGTTAATATTCAGGACATCTACCGCTCCAGGCTTCCAGCAATGCTTGAAATCCGCAACAAAGCCGGCAGCGAAGTCATCTGAGCGTGTTCTGATACCACTTATATTTCCATGCGAGCCCGACAGTAGGGTGACTTTCCGATTTTGACGTTCGGCTTGACCAAGAATGCTCAGCACATCGGGGCCCTCAACCTCACAATCTGTCAGCCAAATGTTGGCGCCCTGGAGATTAACGATAGGGTGATAAGCACCTCCAGCAATATGCTCGGCAAAACTGCTGTCATTGAGATAACGAATTTTGGCACGCCGCTCGCCGGCTATCGGACGAGTGCTTTCCGAAGCCATAGCCGCTCCTTGTCTTCGGGCAAGCCAAGGGTCTTCAGAATGATGATCGCTGCGCGATATGCCGCGGAAGCCCGAGCTATTTTTTGTTTTTGACTCGATCGATGTACCGGCATGCGTGACAACGGTTGCGATACCCAGTCCAAACGCCACCCAACCTAGCGCCTGGGAAGCCTCGGGGTCGGCTTCCCGGGTCGCTGTACTGGCAATCTGGGCCAGACTGGACACAACGCCCGAACCGGTGGCAATCAGATCGGCCATCATTGCCCCCGTCAACGCCTCCGCGGCAACCGTCGCAGCAATCGACTGCCCAAACGTGACGACCGCGCCCATCAGGCCCAAAATTTCCAAGCCGATCCGTAGTCCCGTCGCCGCCCCTGAACCCATATGCCCACTCGGGTCAGACCGGTTAATCGGGTCTCCTTCGCAATAGGCATATTGATTGAGTCCGCCGTTGCCGAAAGGGCTCCAGCTATCCGGCGCGTTAAAGCGCATCAGAATCGGGTTGTAGGTTCGGTAGCCATTACCCAGTTGGTAGGTCTCGCCGACCGGGTCCAAGCGCTCGCCATTGAAACCCGGCAGTAGGCTGCCGCCATCACCGCCGGCAGATTTGCTGCCGAATGGCGAATAAGCGAAATCGTGTAAAACACCATTGGCATTTGTATAAAGAATACTGCCCATGCCATCCAACGCGCTAATACTGACATTCATCACGCAATTCCAGTTTGATTAATCACCAAATAAATCGGACTCCTAATGTTTTAGCTTACGGAAAAATGCCGTTGCGAAGAACAATGAGCCTCACTCTGCCGACCTGGCTTAGCCTTCGCAAGGAAAATAAAGTCAAATTTGATCGAGCGTATCTGCTCGACGCCAAGAAATGGCCGCTTAAAACGGCGTTTCGGCCCGTCATCGAAAAAATTAGATGCGGCGTGCCGGCCGCCTACGTCTTACCGCGCGCGGCCTGCGACTCAGCGCTTGCCGCCCACACCGCAATACAAGGCCAAGGCAGCCGCTTCGGTCTGGTGAACTTCGACCGGAAAGCTCGTGGCGCCGGCATAGGCCAAATAGCGCGCCCGGTGCTGTCCATTGCGAAACGACACTACGCCATCATGCGCGAGTCCGAGCAAGCCCAGGAAATTACGCTTATGCCGCGTGGCGAAGGTCACATAAGGCATATCGGGAATACGCGCCTGATTCGGGTCGAGAAACTCGCGGATGCCGCGGATCTTGCCGGGATGCCAGTAAGGCACGTCGGGCAAGACGTAATCGGTGGTATCGCGATCGGCGCACTGCAGCAATTTTTTGGCGTCGACCACCACCACCCGATGGCGGCTGCCCGGTTCCGTGAAAACCGCTTTCAGGCGGCTTTTGCTGTAGTGGTCGTGCTCAGGTAATTCAACCTCCCAGACGCTGTCCTGCGCCACGGCTTCCGTTGACTGTTCCATCACTCTCTGTTCATTGTACGTAGGCAAATCTAGTTATTCGGCCCCGGCATCGGCCTGGGGGCGAGTCTACGCTGAATCGCGCTGCCAGATAATGCATCAACCAGATTGACTCTTCAACAAAACTTCAACTCAGTTAGCGCTAACTGGGAAAATAAGCGCTAAACGCGTGCTGTGTCATATCGCCGTGGCGATACTGCGCGACAAACGCCCGCACGTCCGCCAAGACCCGGCGCGACCGGCGCTGAAAATCGCCCCTTGGCCAGCGCAGCCAAGGCGTCATTGCGAAGACGTGGTCACGCTGCGCAGCTCGAAGCGCCCGTCCGAATTAAATAGCCAGGACTCCATCAACTGAACTTGGCCATTGCGATCCAGTAGGGCCGCCGGCGGCGCCGGCAGGGGCGCGGCGCGGCGCAGGCTAGCCAGCGCCGTGCCTTCGACTTCGTCGTCACCGTTGGTTCGATATACCGAAGCGCCGAGCAGGCGGCCGGTGCGGTCGACGGTGAACGCCACCACCACCACCGAGCGCAACATAGGCTGTAAGCGGTCGTTTGAAACGCTGGCGCGATTCGCCGCCAGCACGCGCTTATCGACCAATACCTTGTACTCGTCAGCCGTCAAGTTGTACTGCTTTTGCTGCGGGCTAACGCCCACCCCGATAGGGCTAGTGGTCGGCGCGACACCACAGGCGCTAAGCAGTGCGGCGGCGCCGGCCAGTATCAGGGTCGAACGAATCGAAAGGAGCTTGATCATTGGCGCGCGTCTCAATAGCGATGGCATGGATGAGCTGATATAGCTATAAACAGGGTAACGGATACGCGTGACATTGGCATGAGCATTCGCCCTAGCCCGGCTCACTGCAAACCCGGCACGCACCCACGGCGAAATCCCGCTAAAATCCCAGGCGTTATTATCCCAACTATATAACGCTACCGGGGAATTGATGAAACACCGCGCCGCCTCGCCGCTCAGTTGGCTCGCCTTATTGCTGGCGGCCTATCTGTGCGCGCCGTTTCTGGCCGCGCTGCCGCAAATCGGGCAGGCTGACTGGCAGGGTATGGCGGGCGGAGCGCTCACCCACGCCCTATGGACATCGATTGCCAGCGCCTCGGTCGCCACGCTGGCGATCGCCCTGGGCGGAATTCCGCTGGGCTATCTGCTGGCGCGCTCAAGCTCGCGAGGCATGGCGATACTGGGCTTTGTGGTGCAATTGCCCTTGGCGCTGCCGCCGCTGACCAGCGGCGTATTACTGTTGTTTATGTTCGGGCCTTATAGTCCGCTGGGCAACGTATTGGGCGGTGTGACCGATACCTTTGGCGCCATCGTGCTGGCGCAGATTTTTGTGGCCGCGCCCTTTCTGATCATCGCCGCACGCTCCGGATTCGGCGCGCTGGACGGCAGTTATGAAGACGTGGCCGCCACGCTGGGCCATGGCGCCTGGCAAAATTTTATCGCGATCAGCCTGCCCTTGGCCTGGCCGACGCTGCGGGCCGGTATGCTGCTCTCCTGGCTGCGCGGCTTCGGTGAATTCGGCGCGACCATGATGGTGGCGTATCACCCTTATTCATTGCCGGTGTATACCTATGTCGCCTTCGGCAGCCAAGGCTTGCCGGCCATGCTGCCGTTGTTGCTGCCGACGCTCGGGATCGCCGTGGCGGTCGCGCTGCTCGCCGCTTGGCGACGCAAGACAATACCGGCCCACATCGCCGACACGCCATTGGCGCAAAACAATTTGCTGGTGCCGCTCAGCGCCTCGGCGGCCAACGGCATGGTCAGCGGCATTGCGGCGGGGACCTCAACCTCAGACGCCGCGGATGTTGCGCCAGGCGAGCATCTGCGGATTCAAATACGCCAGCGTATCGGCACTTTCGAACTCGATATCGATTGGCACGCACACACCCGGCGGCTGGCCATAGTCGGGCCTTCCGGCTCGGGAAAATCGCTGACCTTGCGACTGATTGCCGGACTCGACCAGGCCCGGCTCGCAGGCGCGCCGGCGCCCTCATCCGGCCTTGCACGCCTGTCGTTCAGCCTGGGTCAGCAGATTTTTTCGTGCTTGCCGCCGCATGCGCGGCAACTGAGTTATGTGCCCCAGGACTACGGGCTGTTCCCCCATATGACGGTGGCGCAACAACTGGCCTTTCCGGTGGGCGCGCAAGCGACTGCTGCGCGTGACTGGCTGCTGCATCTCGGTCTGGCCGGACTTGAGCTGCGCAAGCCTGCCGCCCTGTCGCTGGGTCAACAGCAACGCGTTGCCTTGGCGCGAGCGCTGGTGCGACCTTGCCGCCTGATTTTGCTCGATGAACCGTTTTCGGCGCTGGATACGCCGCGCCGCCGCCAACTCCGGCAAACGCTGCGCGCGGTGCAAAACGAGATCACCGCGACCACCATCCTCGTCACCCACGACCCCGACGAAGCGGCCTTGCTGGCCGATGAAATCATGGTGCTCGATCAGGGACGCGTGTTGCAGCTCGGCGCCACCAGCGAACTATTCAGCCGCCCCGCCAATTTGCAGGTCGCAGCACTCCTCGGCATCGAAAATATCGGCCGTGGCATCTACCTGGGCCAAGGCGCCATCGACATCGGCGCGGACCGACCGCTGCGTATCGAGCAGAGCTTGGCGCCCAGCGAGATCGATGCCGGCACGCCGGTGTTGTGGCGAGCCTCGCGTCGCACCATCGCCATGGTCGCGCAGGGCGGCTATGCAGTACGGTACTTAAGCGATGCGCGCCAGGCCGGCACCCGGGTACTGACCGTGGATCTGGCCGGCACGCCACTGAACATCGAATCGGACGCGCCGTGCTCGCCCGGCGCCGAACTGCACATCAGTATCGACGCCGCAGCGCTGGAGATGTGGCGCGAACGCCAATAAATGCCCTCCCTCATCGTCGCCAGCCCCCATCCCACGCCTTGCGCAGCAAAATTTCCCAGCTTTAGTTAGAATATGTCATCCCGCCCTACAACAGGGTCGGCATAGCGGTCAATCCGGCGTAACACTGTATTCGTAGGTTTCGCCGGAACCTGCGTTCCTTATTTTCTTCGCCAGCCACTATGCCTTTACCCTTGCTCGCCCTCGCCATTGCCGCTTTCGGCATCGGTACGACTGAATTTGTCATCATGGGGCTGCTGCCCAATGTGGCCCGCGACCTGAGCGTGTCGATCCCGGCAGCCGGCATGCTGGTATCGGGGTATGCGCTGGGCGTCACGATCGGCGCGCCCATTTTGGCGATCGCCACGGCCAATATGCCGCGCAAACGCGCCTTAATGAGCCTGATCATGTTGTTTATCGTCGGCAACCTGTTGTGCGCGTTGGCGCCCAGTTACACGCTGTTGATGATCGCGCGCGTGATCACCGCCTTCTGTCATGGCGCATTCTTCGGCATCGGCTCGGTGGTCGCCGCAGGTCTGGTGCCGCCGAACAAGCGCGCCCAGGCCATCGCTCTCATGTTTACCGGGCTGACTCTGGCCAATGTGCTGGGCGTGCCGCTAGGCACCGCCCTTGGTCAGTTCGCCGGATGGCGCGCAACGTTTTGGGCCGTCACAGTCATCGGCGTACTGGCCGCGATTGCCTTGGCGGCGTGGTTGCCGGCTCAAATCGAAATGCAGAAAACCAGCCTGGTGCACGAATTTATTACGCTGCGCCACCCGCAAGTGCTGATGGTGCTGGGCATCAGCGTGTTGGCCTCGGCCAGTCTGTTTACGGTGTTTACCTATATCACCCCGATCCTTGAGGACGTGACGCACCTGACGCCGCACCATGTCACCCTGGTGCTATTGCTGTTCGGTCTTGGGCTGACCATTGGCGGCACCTTGGGCGGCAAGCTGGCCGACTGGAAACTGATGCCCACGCTGCTTGGGGCACTGGGCAGTATCGCCGTGGTGCTGGCTGTCTTTGCTTATACCTGCCACTCGCCGATTGCGGCTCTGGTGACGATTTTTATCTGGGGGATACTGGCTTTTGTGATTGTGCCGCCGATCCAAATGCTGATTGTCAATCGTGCCAGCGATGCGCCGAACCTTGCATCGACCTTGAATCAAGGCGCCTTCAATCTTGGCAATGCAAGCGGTGCATGGTTGGGCGGCATGGCAATCAGCGCCGGTTTTGCGCTGACCACCCTGCCTTATATTGGCATCGTCACGGCTTTACTGGCGCTGGCCTTAACCTTGTGGTCCGCGCATGCCGAGCGCCGCGACCAGCGCAAAACGCTCGGCCTTAATCTAGCCGATGCGCCGGCAGGATCGTCGCGCTGACCTCGCCAAACCCGATCCGATAGCCCTCGCCCTGGCAGCCTCCCGTCAGGGTCAGGGTGTCCCCGTCTTCGATAAAGCTGCGCGTTGCACCACCCGCCAGTTGCAAAGGCTTCTGTCCGTTCCAGGTCAGTTCCAGCAAACTGCCGAAAGAATCGGCTTGCGGACCGCTGATCGTGCCCGAGCCCATTAAGTCGCCGACCCGTGTATTACAGCCCGATACCGTGTGGTGCGCAAGCTGCTGCGCCATGCTCCAGTACATATGCCGGAAGTTGGTGCGCGCAATGGTGCTGGCCCGCTCGGCGCCCGCCGGTTTCAAATGGACCTCCAGGCCGATATCGAAACCATGGGCGCCCGCATGGCGCAGATACGGCAAGGGCTCAGGTTGCTGCACCGGTTGCGCGACCCGAAACGGCTCCAAAGCATCGAGCGTCACCACCCAGGGTGAAATACTGGTTGCAAAGGTTTTTGCATTGAACGGCCCCAGCGGTACATATTCCCACTGCTGGATATCGCGCGCGCTCCAGTCGTTGAGCAGCACCATGCCGAAGATATGCGCCTCGGCATCGTCGGCCGAAATCGGCTCACCCAGGGCATTACCCTGGCCAACAATAAAACCGGTTTCAAGTTCGATATCGAGCTTGCGGCAAGCAGCGAACACCGGGCGTTCCTGGTCGGGTAATTTCAATTGGCCGTTGGGGCGGCGCACCGCTGTGCCGCTGACCACCACCGATGAAGCACGGCCGTTATAACCTATCGGCATTTCCAGCCAATTCGGCAACAGCGCATTCTTCGGATCGCGAAACATCGTGCCGACGTTGGTAGCGTGCTCTTTCGAGGAATAGAAGTCGGTGTAGCCCGGAATCTCAACCGGCAGATGCAGCGTGGCGGTCGCCAGCGGCACCAGCGCCCGGCGGCGCAAGGTCTCGTCATCGCGCAAAGCCGCTTGGCTCGCCTCGAACAGCGCGCTCAATTGCATACGGATCTCGCGCCAAACGGGACGCCCCAGCGCGATAAAATCGTTCAGGCGCGGCATATCGAAGACCGGCTCGGCCAGTTTCAACAAGCCGGCTTGCTGCAACACCGATAGATCGGCGATCTGGTCGCCGATTGCCACACCAACGCGCGGCGCAGGATTTTCAGCGTGACTGAAAATACCGAAGGGCAGGTTTTGTAACGGAAAGTCGCAGCTTGCATGGTTGGCCGCACTGATCCAGCTTTTACGTTGCGGGTCGCGGGTCACATCGAGGTTCATGTTATCTATGTCCGGTAGATTGATTAATTAATTAGCGACGCGTCGGGTCAAAGTGCTTTTTCAGACCCTGCCAGCACTCGACATAATCGGCTTGCAAGGTCGCGCTTTCGAGAGCCGCTCGGCTCGGACGAATCACGGTTTTGGTTTCGAACATAAACGCCATCGTTTCACCGACCTTCTGCGGCAGGCTGGTGTCGCTATGCGAGGCCTTCTCGAAAGTGGCGGCGTCGGGGCCGTGCCCGGTCATGCAGTTGTGCAGACTTGCGCCGCCCGGCACAAAACCGTCCGCCTTGGCATCGTAAACACCGTGGATCAAACCCATAAATTCGCTGGCCACATTGCGGTGGAACCAGGGCGGCCGGAAGGTGTCTTCGGCCGCCAGCCAACGCGGCGGGAAAATCACAAAATCGATAGCGTCGACACCCGGCGTATCGGTCGGCGAATGCAACACCAGGAAAATCGACGGATCAGGGTGATCGAAACTAATCGAGCCTATGGTATTGAAACTGCGCAAATCGTATTTGTAGGGCACATAATTGCCGTGCCAGGCCACCACATCGAGCGGCGAATGGCCGATGGCCGCGCGCCAGAGCCGACCGTCGAATTTGGCCAGTAATTCGAAATCGCCCTCAATGTCTTCATAGGCCGCATGCGGCGCCAGAAAATCGCGCGGATTGGCCAGCCCGTTGGAGCCCAGGGGCCCGAGGTCCGGCAAGCGCAACAGTGCACCAAAATTTTCACAGATATACCCGCGTGCCTCGCCGTCCGGCAATTCGACCCGCATCCTCACGCCACGCGGAATCACCGCGATCTCGTAGGGCTCGACCTCCAGCACGCCAAGTTCGGTTGCGATGCGCAAGCGCCCTTGTTGCGGCACGATCAACAACTCGCCGTCTGCGCTATAGAAAAAGCGCTTGCTCATCGAGCGATTGGCGGTATACAGATGGATCGCGCAGCCGCTTTGCGATGCCGCCGAGCCGTTACCGGCCATGGTCAGCCAACCGTCGATAAAATCGGTCGGCGCGCTCGGCATGGGCTGCGGATCCCAACGCAATTGGTTAGGCGGCGTCGGCGTATCGCCGAAACCGTTTTCGATACCGGCGTGCCTGAATGTTTCGAATGACGCATGGACCGCGGCCGGCCGGATTCGATATAACCATGAGCGGCGATTATGGCTGCGTGGCGCTGTAAACGCCGTGCCCGACAACTGTTCGGCGTACAAACCATAGGCCACTCGCTGTGGCGAGTTGCGACCGACCGGCAAGGCGCCCGGCAACGCTTCGGTGGCAAATTCATTGCCAAAACCCGATTGATATCCGGCGGGCGCCGGATGCTCGCCCCCCACCTGCGCCTGGCTTGTGGCCGGCTGAATCTGAGTCATTGTGCTCTCCTGTCCAATTCTGTTCAATTCTGTCTAATGCGATGTCATGCGGTGTATCGCTACCTGTTTATGCAAACTCGGTCCTATGCGCCACCACCTGCGCCCACGCCACGGCGAGCCAAGGCCATGGCTTCACGCAGTACCGTGAGATCGCCAATCTGATTGCTCAGCAGCAGTATCAATTTGGCATTGACCATTTGGCTTTCTTCAGCCGTCAGATCGCGATGCATCTCGATCAGCGCTTCGTAAAACGCGTCGGGGTTCTCAAGTAAAGGGGCGGTGTTTAAGTGGGTCATTGCGCGACCTCCTGCTGACTGCGCTCGTCTTCAGCCGGCGCTAGTTCGGCGCCCAAAGCGCGTGTCAGCGCGGTCTTGACGCGCCCTGCGTCGAAATGCCGCCAGCGCGCGCAGACGTGCTGGTCCGGGCGAATCAGATAAACGGTTCCAGGCAATGCATCGAAGCGTTGCACGATCAGGCCGTCGCTATCCTCCACAACGCGGAAGCCGTGAAAAACCGCAGGATGCGGGATGCCCGGCGGGGCAATCAAGATCGGCAGCAGTAAGGTAGGCGATGCAGAATCGACAAGCGCCAGCAGATCGTGCATCAATTTGGCATCGAGCCCCTCCCGCACCTGATCGTCGCTGAGAAACATCAAAGCCACGAATTGCGTGCCTAAGACATTCAACAACCAGTCACGCTGCCCACCGCTATCGAGCGGCGCATCGCTACACGGTGCACCCGGCGCCATAGCTCCGGCAAACACATCGATGTCGGCGCTATTCAAGGGCGACTCGCTGAGCACCGACGGTATCGACAAGCGCCCGCTGTTGACAATACGGCGCGCAAACGGGCAGTCCTTGGCAAGCCCGAGCACGGCGTCGCGAAACAATCGACTGACTTCGCTTTTGGGGGTGATGAAATCGGTCGAGCGAGTCGAGTTCAGAATATTTTCGTCGGCGGCAAATTCACGCTCGCAGGCGTAGGTGTCGAGCAAACTGTCAGGTGCAATACCGTTGACGACCATGCGCAACTTCCAGCCCAGGTTGTCGGCATCCTGCACCCCGCTATTCGCGCCGCGCGCGCCAAACGGCGAGACGCCATGTGCCGAGTCGCCGGCAAACAGAATCCGGCCCTGGCGGAATTTATGCATGCGCTGGCAGGCAAAGGTGTAGACGCTGACCCATTGCAAGTCGAACTCGGCATCGTCGCCCAGCAGCGCCCGCACACGCGGGATCACGCGCTCAGGCTGTTTCTCCAATACCGGGTCGGCATCCCAGCCCAGTTGAAAGTCGATACGCCAGACATTGTCGGGCTGGCGATGCAGCAACACCGATTGATTCGGGTGAAATGGCGGATCGAACCAGAACCAACGCTCGGTCGGAAACTCCGCTTTCATTTTGACGTCGGCAATCAGAAAGCGATCTTTGAAAATGCGGCCCTGAGTATCCAGTCCCAGAAATTTGCGCATCGGGCTGCGCGAACCGTCGGCCGCCACGCAGTATTGTGCGCACAGCGTGTAGGGGCCAGCCGGTGTTTCAACCGTCAAGGTGACGTGGTCGGTATGCTGCACCACGCCGATCACACGGTTGCGCCAACGAATCTCCAGGGCCGGCAGTTGCGCCGCCCGCTCGGCCAGATAACCTTCAACATAGTATTGCTGCAGATTAATAAACGCGGGCCTCGCATGGCCGGCTTCCGGCAGCAAATTAAAGGTATAAAGCTCTGCGTCGCGCAAAAACACCCGGCCGACATTCCAACTGACACCTTTATCGACCATACGCTGGCCGCAACCCAGACGGTCGAAGATCTCCAATGTGCGCTTGGCAAAACAGATCGCGCGCGAGCCGTTGGACAGCGCGCCGTCGTCGTCCAGCAAGATCACCGGCACGCCGGATTGGGCCAGATCGATCGCGGTCGCGAGACCCACTGGGCCGGCGCCGACAATCACTACCGGATGCCGCGCGGGTAGCGTCGCATCCTGGTCGGGTGAGCGGCGATATTCGAAGCTCAAGGCTTGGTAGTCGATATCCATCATATGTCGCGGCATGCGCCCCGCAGAAAGTGCCCTTGGGGTAGCGCCCTCAGGTAGCGGCCAAATGGGCACTCAAATCGAACGAATTCGTGCACAGGGCGCAGGCCGCCCTGTGCTACGTGTTGTCGGCAACGCTGCAGTCCTTGTTAGCCTTCGAGCGTCTGCCACATCTCTTTGTCGCGCTGGGCCGTCCAGATGCGCGGGTCCGGGTATTGCGTGGCTTCGTCATAGGCGCGCGTGACGTCGAAAGGCAGGCAGTGATCGAAAATCACCCAGTCGCCGAATTTCGGTTTGAGTGCCGCATAGGCTTCCTTATACAGCGCGTTCAGATCGCGACCGGCCGCAGCGCCCTGTTTGACTTGCGCATACAGCTCGCTGACAAAGGCGCGCGTGCCGGCCAGACCTTCGGCCACTTGCTGGGGCGTCTTCAATGCGGCGCCGCGACCGGGCACCAGCTTCTCGGGTTTCAGCGCGGCAATTGCGTCCAGCGTGTGCGGCCAATCCTGGAAGTAAGCATCGCCGGCATACGGCGTCGCGCCATACTCGACCAGATCGCCCGACAACATCACCTTATCCTGGGGTAGCCAGACGACGGTATCGCCCTTGGTATGACCACGCCCCAGCTGCATGATTTTGACTTCCAGCTTGCCCAGATACAGCGTCATTTCGCCTTTGAACGTCAGCGTCGGCCAAGTCAAACCGGGCACCGACTCCACCGCCTGGAACAAGCGCGGGAAACGCTCGATCTCACTTTTCATATCGGCTTCGCCGCGCTCGACGATCAGGTCGTAGGTGTCCTGACTGGCAATAATATGCTCGGCCCGATAGGCGCTGGCGCCCAGCACACGGACCGCGTGATAGTGGGTCAGCAAGACATATTTGATCGGCTTGTCGGTAACTTCGCGGATTCGGCGGATCACGTCTTGCGCCATGATCGGCGTGGCCTGGGTATCGGCCACCAGGACCGCGTCGTCGCCGATGATGATGCCGGTATTGGGGTCGCCCTCGGCGGTGTATGCGTAAGCGTGTTCGGACAATTGCTCGAACGTGACTTTTTTGGCTTCAAGGTCGGCTTGTGAGGCAAATTTCTTTTCAGTCGTCATAGCAAAAAACCTCTTGAGAGAGTTACTTAGTTCGTGGATAGGTCAGCGCTTGAGTTACGTCACAGCTCGTCAGAAAATACGGTTGCAATGTAAAACTTTGCAATCCTTATTATTTTCAGCTTTATCTACATCATCGCCAGACCTAAATATCGCTTTACCGTCAAAGACATACTCATGCGCCTCTCCGTTTAACCAGCGATAGCACGCGCCGCAAATCACCGTCGACAACCCTGTTGCGTAGCATATCGAATTGATAATCGACCGATCGATGGGAAATATCCAACAATCTACCGACTTCCTTATTTGATAAGCGCTCGGCCTTGGCAAGGAAAATCCGAAATGGCGCCTCGGTCGGAGCAATCGTAAAACACTGTTCTATGCCGAGGTACCCAAGCATGCGCTTGATGGCTTCTGGCGCACTGTAAAAGTACCGATATAACTCATACACCCCGCTATATGAGAGTTCACTGGTCAAATCGCGCTGGCGGCTTACGATGCCAAGAATCTTATTTTTGTAGCCGAACACGGGTGATTTGGTGACCTCCTCAAATCGAGCATCAAGAAAGGGATGCTTGCTGTACGCAAATATTTTTTTGTCGCGTACATGGAAGTCCAGCTTTTCCATTGTATTGGCATGCTCGCGGCCCCAATCTGGTTGGAGAAAACTCATATCATGAATCGTCAATCCCACCATACTATTTGCATTTTCCATACCAAGTTGCCGCGCATTGCTTGCGTTGGCGACAACATACTTGCCAGTATCCGCTTCCTTAAAATTAGCAGGGCGCGGGTCATGTTCAATGGCACTGATCAGCTTGCTGTCCGAGTTCATCCTTCCTCCAATATAGTGAAACGCCCTCTCGGAGCAAACGGCACGACTTGAGATTCTTCGTGACGCGGCAATGCTTGGTAAGCAGAGAGCGATATGGCACTCACGTTCTTCTTAACGAACGTGTTGGAGAAACTAAGTCCGTCTCATATTAAAAAACGCACCCACTGAAAAATCAGACGAAAAAACGAGTCTGATACACATCATCTCGAATCTAGGCACCCACCCAGAGCTAAACCCAATCTTGACCATCTCGATCCGATCAGCCCCTAGCGCAGCATGAGCTACACCTCAGTCAATTCAGTCTATATTTACGAATAGTACAATCAATTACGATTAGTATAATTATTGTTAACCCTAAGTTCCCCTATTGGGTGCCGATTGTGCAAACCTCTTCCTCACCGATATTGAAATGTTATATCATTGTGATACTGTGTTTTCACATAGGTTTCCTTACACCTTCTTCCGCCGATTGCGTCGCGTGCTGAGGGCTCCACAAAAGTAAATCTCCTGTACAAAACAAGATATTCCATGAGAAAACTACTGCCCTTGTTTACCTCGCTGTGCGTCATCGCAACGCCAGCGCTCGCCCAGAGCACAGCCAACCCGAGCAAGTCAACGCTAACCATCGTGGCGGCAGAAAATTTTTACGGTGATGTCGCCGCGCAATTGGGCGGCTCCCATGTCGCCGTCACCAGCATCCTGAGCAATCCCGACCAAGATCCCCATTTGTTCGAAGCCGATCCGCGCACGGCGCGCGCGCTGACCAACGCAAAGCTTGTGATCTATAACGGGGCCGACTACGACCCCTGGATGGAAAAGCTGCTGCAAGCCGCCAACTCGGCCCAGCGCACCATCTTGATCGCCGCCGATCTGACCGGCAAAAAGGCCGGCGATAATCCGCACCTCTGGTATGCACCACAGACCATGCCCGCTGTTGCGCACGCCATCCATGATTTTCTTGACAACGCCGACCCCGCCAATCGAGCCGACTACGATCGCCGCTATCAGGTCTTCGTCGATTCGCTGAAACCCATCGCGGCCCAAGTCGCCACGATGCACGCGCACTATGCCGGCCGCCCGGTCACGGCCACCGAACCGGTCTTCGGTTACATGGCTGAAGCCATCGGCTTGACGATGCGCAATCCTGAGTTTCAACTGGCGGTGATGAACGATACTGAGCCGAGCGCCAAAGATATTGCGGCCTTCGAAGGCGATCTGACAGGCCGCCGGGTCCAGGTGCTGATTTATAATAGCCAGGCCAGCAGCGCCTTAACTCGCCGTATGCAAGCGCTGGCCAAGACCGCACGTATTCCCGCCGTACAAGTCACCGAAACCGAGCCGCTCCATATGAGCTATCAAACCTGGATGTTGTCGCAACTGACGGCGCTCGATACCGCGCTGAGCCACAATACCCCATGACCACGGCCGCAGTTGAACTGGACCAGGTTACGCTGACGCTGCCTGGGCGCACTGTGTTGCGCGAGGTCAGCCTGCAGATCGAGACCGGCCAATTTATCGGCGTCTTGGGACCTAACGGCGCCGGCAAGACCACCTTGATGCGCGCCCTGCTGGGCCTGGTGCCACCGACATCGGGCAGCATCCGCGTGCTGGGCGAACCGCTCAATCGCGGCAACCCGCGCATTGGCTATATGCCGCAAATCCGCACCACCCCGGCCGGGCGCCGACTGCGCGGGCGCGATTTCGTCGCCTGCGCGGCCTACGGCCAGCGCTGGGGCCGCCCTTGGGGCGACGCAGCGGTACGCCATGCGGTCGACCAGGCGCTGGAAAAAGTCGGCGCGCAGTCACTCGCGCGACGCCCGCTAGCCGACATGTCCGGCGGCGAACGGCAGCGCCTGCTGCTCGCGCAATGCTTGCTGGGCCAACCCGAAATCCTGCTGCTTGATGAGCCGCTGATCAGCCTCGACCCCACCCACCAAAAAAGCGTGGTCGACCTAGTGCGCAATCTGCAGCGCGAATTGAATATCACCGTGCTATTTAGCGCCCACGAACTCAACCCCCTGTTGGGCGCGCTCGATCGCGTCCTGTATTTGGGGCATGGGCGCGCGGCGCTCGGTACCGTCGATGAAGTGATTACCGGCCCGGTTCTGTCTCAGCTATATGGCGCGCCGATCGAGGTCGAACGTATGCATGGCCGCATCTTTGTGATGTCGGGCGCCTATGAAGTCGAAAAAATGGATCACCAGCACGATGTTTGAATACGAGTTTATGATCAACGCCTTCGCCGCTTCCGGCGTGGTTGCTTTGGTCGCCGGCATAGTCGGCTTTTTCCTGGTGATGCGTGAACAAACTTTCGCCGGTCACGCGCTGTCGCACGTCGGCTTCACGGGCGCCACGGGCGCGGTGCTAATCGGCCTGTCGCCGCTCTATGGTTTGATCGGCTTTACGCTGGCGGCCGGGGTCGGCATGGGCATGCTCGGCGAGAAACTGGCCGGGCGCGATGTGGCGATTGGCGTGGTGTTGTCGTTGTCGTTGGGGTTTGGTTTGCTGTTTCTGCATTTCTATACTGCCTACGCCACGCAGGCCACCGCCTTGCTGTTCGGCAATGTGCTCGGGGTCGATCGCACCACGCTGAAAATTTTGGTGGCGCTCGGCACGTTGTGCCTGGCAGGGCTGGCTTTTATAGTACGCCCGCTGGTGTTTGTCACGCTGCAACCTGAGTTAGCCGAAGCCAAAGGGATTTCGCTGCGGGTGGTGTCGGTGATCTTCCTGGCCATCGTGGCGCTGGCCACCGCGGCCTGCGCGCAGATCGTCGGCGTATTGCTGGTTTTTACGCTGATGGTAGGCCCAGCCGCCGCCGCACAAAATCTCAGCAATCGACTGGGCACGGGTATCGCCATTGCCGCCGGGCTGGCCGTCGTGCAGGCCTGGGGTGGGCTGACCCTGGCGTTTTACACCAACTGGCCGACGAGTTTCTGGATCACGGCTTTGAGTGCTGCGGTGTATGGCATCAGTGTCGTGGCGCGCCGGCGTTAAATCGGCCGCGCTCACGCTAAGCTTTGCAGCACGGCACCCGCAAGCGCTGTTTAAGTTAAATAGCCGGGATAAGCCACATCAGTTGGAATTCGAATACGATAGCGTGAAATCATTCATGTAAGACCCGGTCGGAATGACGTTGGCATAAAACATATCGACATTTTCGCCAGACTTAACTCATCTCGTTAAGTGTTGCTGGTAAACGAGTTTGAATTTTGTTAACTTCGGCGAACCCATTGTGCCGGAGCCCCCGATGAAGTGCGTTGTAGACCTGAGCGCCCGAGTTCGACATCTTGAGCCGATTTTCGGGTTGATTTTGACTCTGGATCCTCGAAAAAACAAGCACTTAGGCTGACCATCGTGAAGCTTCTTGTAGTGACACGATATTTTATACAACCCATTGCAGAGTTAAAACAAATCGCCTAAAGTGGCGACATGTTCATCAAGATCACAACCTCAGATAATCGCCAGTACGTCAAGCTTGTGGAAGCCTACCGCGATGAGCAGGGTGTATCGCGTCAGCGCGTGATTGCGACCTTGGGGCGACTGGAGACCGTGCGCGCCGGCGGGAACAATGCGCTGATCAACGGCCTGCTGCGTGCGGCCGGCAAACCGACTCTTGACGAAGGCACGGGCGACGCCGCCTTTACCTCGGGCCTGTCGGTGGGCGACACCTGGATGCTCACGGCGCTGTGGAAAGAACTGGGCTTCGCCGAGGCGTTCCGGCGCGTGCTGCGCCCCCGTCACCAGTTCGACGCTGAGCGTCTGCTGCGCGTGATGGTGTTCAACCGGCTGTGCGATCCAGAATCGAAACTGGGCATCGCACGATGGCTCGAAGGAACCATGGTGCCGGGCGTTGAGCCCGAAATGGTCACGCATCAACGGCTGCTGCGCACCATGGATACGCTGGTCGAGTGCGCCGACGCCCTGGAGGATGTGTCCGCCGCGCTGCTGCGCCCCCTCATCGACCAGGAGCTCTCGATCGTCTTCTACGACCTGACGACGATCCGCACTGAAGGCCACTCGGAAACGGCGGGCGAAATTCGCCAATACGGGCTCGCGAAGGAAGGCGACATCGCACGCCAAGTGATGCTCGGCGTGGTGCAGACCGCCGATGGCCTGCCGATCCATCATGAGGTGTTTGCCGGCAACGCGGCGGAGACTCACACTCTCGTGCCGACGATAACCAAGGTGCTCGCACGTTATCCGGTTCGCCGCGTCGTGCTGGTGGCCGATCGAGGCCTGCTGTCGCTGGACAACCTGGAAGCAATCCAGTCCATCAAGGTCCATGACCGGCCACTGGAATTTATCCTGGCCGTCGCGGCCAGGCGCTATAGCGATTTCGACGAGCTGCTCGCTGACTTCCATGCCAATACCTGCCTGAAGGCCAGCACTGAAGTCTTCGGCGAATTCAAGTGGCAGGGCCACCGGCTTATCGTCGCGCACCGGCCAGACTTCGCGACAGAAATGAGTGCCCGGCGCGATAAGCATATTGCTGAACTTGAACAGGACGCGGCGCGCTGGGCTGACAAGCTGGATGCGCAGGACGGCGGTGCCAAGCACAAAGGCCGCCGCCTTTCCGACAGCGGTGCCAAGGCACGCCTCTATCAGGCAGTGTGCGAGGCGAAGCTCGCGTCGATCGTCAAGGTCGATCTTCAATCGGATCTGTTCACCTACGAAATCGATGAGCGAGCACTGGCCCGCGCCCGTATGATGGACGGCAAACTGATTCTCGTGACCAATGTGCCCGAGCTGAGCCCGCCTGAGACCGTGAGGCGCTACAAGTCGCTAGCCGATATCGAGCGTGGCTTCCGCGTGCTGAAGTCCGAAATCGAGATCGGTCCTGTGTTCCATCGCCTGCCCAACCGAATTCGGGCGCATGCGATGATCTGCTTCCTGGCGCTCGTGCTGTATCGCGTGATGCGGATGCGCCTGAAGGCCCGCGATAGTGCCTGCTCGCCCGAGCGCGCACTGGAAATCGTGCGCCGCATCCAGTTTCATCAGGTCACGCTTCATCGACGCCAGAGCGCAACCGGCCTGTCCACACTGACGCCTGAACAGAAGGAACTCTTCGATGCCCTGAACCTGCCGATACCGACAATTCGTAGCTTGTAGTGCCAAAAACGCCACCCTGATTCCTTTGGAATAAATTGGTTATACGAAATATTGTCGAACTCGGGTGAGCGAAGCCGAGGAGAAGACCTTGCAACAGATGTCGTTGAACCACCAGCATCGCGACGTGCGCATCCGGGCAGCAGGCGTGATGATGCTCGGCCGCAAGATCAAACTGACCGGGGTGGCCGCGCAGCTCGGCGTGAGCGGGCAGTCGGTCTACAACTGGGCGCACGCGTGGCGGGAATCCGGCATATTTGGGCTGCTGGTCGGTCATAAAGGCGGACGTCCCCGTTCGTTGTCTGAAGCCATGATTGCCAGCGCCGTCGAGGCGGCCAGCGCCGAATTGATGACGCTCAGACAGATTGCGCAGCGCGTTGAAGAAGCTCATGGTGTGCCGTTTCCCTGCCGCCTAGATACCTTGTCGACTGCGCTCAAACGCGCTGGATTTTCCTATAAGCGCGGTCGGTACTCGCTCAAAAAAAACGCAACCCAGAGGAGTTCGCCGTGAAGGCCGCCACCCTCGCGAAACTGGAGCAGGCCGCGCGCGATAAAGCGTGTCAGCTGTTCTACTTCGATCAGTCCGGTTTCAGTGCTTCTCCCCCGGTGCAGCGCGGCTGGTCGCCCATCGGCGAACCGCACCGCGTCTTCCCGCAACCGCATTGCAGGCGCTCAGTCCTCGGCGCACTGGATTTCGGCGCTAACGTGCTGACACATCACGCCAGCAAGACCACGATCAAACGTCCCGATGTCGTGCAGTTCCTTGACCAGATCGCGCGGGAAAGCACGTCCGGCCTGACGACGGTGGTGGTACTCGACAACGCAACGATCCATCACAACATCGATCAGGAAACCATCGACCGATGGTTTCTCGAACATCACATGGTGCTGTTCTATCTGCCGCCTTACAGCCCCGAACTGAATCGCATCGAGATCCTCTGGAAGCACGCCAAATATCACTGGCGACGCCTCGTTACCTGGACAAAGGAAACCATCGATGCCGAGATCGAAAAACTGCTCAACGGATTCGGCTCAGAATTTCAAATCAAATTTCCGTGAACACTTACCTCGTGCGATTCATATTTTTGCTACCAAAAACAAACGTTTGAACGGCAGCAAAGTGTGACCATCGGCCTCGCGTGGGTAATAACCTTCGAGTGCGGTGGCGTAAGCACTTTTAAAACTCTCTTGCATCTCGGTCGGCAAGGCATTGAGATAGGGTCGCAAACTGGTTCCAGAGGCCCACTCCATCACCGCATGAGGTCCTTCCAAAACATGCAGATAGGTGGTTTCCCATAGATCGAGCGAGCTGCATAGTGGCCGCAGCAGCGTGTAATACTGCTCCATCGTCAAAATCGCCGGCTGACTGGGCACAGTCGCCAAATGACCGGCAAAGCGCGGATCGCGCGCCAAGATCACTTGTAGACGGCGCAGCGGTGCATCGTGCATGGCGGGCATCTGAATCGCCATGCACCCGCCAGGCCTTAATGCCGTCAACAAGCGTGGCAGCAAGGCCGGATGATCGGGCAGCCACTGCAAAGTGGCGTTCGAATAAATCACGTCGAACGAAGCGCGTGGCGCCCAGTTGTCGACCTCGGCCGCGGCAAATCTGCAGTCCGGATAGCTCTCGCGCGCCTTGGCCAACATATTTTCGGAGCGGTCTAGGCCCAACACGTCGGCGTCGGGCCAGCGGGTTTTCATCAGTGCGGTCAGATTGCCCGTGCCGCAACCGAGATCGACCACGGCGCGCGGTGCGTCGGTCGTGACATAAGCCAATAAATCCAGGGCGGGTCTAAAACGCTCATTGCCGAAACGCAAATATTGCGTCGGGTCCCATACGTCGTTACGCTTTTGCATTGTTTATCTCCTGCTCGCGCCGGGCATTCAAATACCGCTTTGCCGACATGGCAAACTTGCCTCACCGGGCGTTGCTTGAACCGGCCCATGTGACCCGCCCGCTTTCCACACTGCTAGATTACGCCATCGGGAATGCGGTACAAAACGATTTATATCTCGCCTATTTGTGATTTAAAATCACAAGCATGTCACGCAAACTTCCTCCGCTTATCGCCCTGCGCGCTTTTGAAGCTCCGGCCCTCCATGAGAATTTTTCGGCCGCTGCGGAAACGCTGCACGTCACCCATGGCGCCGTCAGCCGGCAGGTTGCCGTGCTGGAAGCCTGGTTGGGTGTGCAAGTATTTCATCGACACGGCAAGCGGGTTCAATTGACCGACGAGGGGCGGCGCTATTTGTACGCGGTGCAAGCCGCCTTCGACAGCATCGCCACAGCCACCGCACATCTGCGCGAATCGGGCACGGTGCGCGCATTGCGTATCAACGCCTTGCCGACCTTTGCGATGCGTTGGCTATTACCACGCTTGAGCAGCTTTCAGCGCCTGTATCCGGCGGTAGAATTAAAACTCTCGACGGCAGACCACTTAATCGCGGAATCCAACGAAGTGTTCGATGTGGCGATTCGCCGTGGCCCCGGACATTGGCCGAATTGCGACAGCGGCGAGTTTCTCGCCGAAAGCGAGATTCCGGTGTGCAGCCCGGCGCTGATGCGCCGCGCACCGATCAAAGTGGTCGAGGATCTGGCGCAGCACACACTGCTGCACTCGGATACGCGGCCCGATGCCTGGCAAAAATGGCTGATGGCGGCCGGTGCGCGCCCCAACGAATTCAAACGCCGACAATCGTTCGATCACTTTTACCTTGCGCTGCAAGCCGCCGTCGATGGGCTCGGCATTGTGCTCGGGCCGCTGCCACTGATTGCCGATGAATTGGCCAGTGGCCGCTTGATCACCCCGCTCGACGCGCCCGTGGTGCAGGCGCGCAGTTACTGGTGGGTGGTGCCGCGACAGCCGACCGAAGTGCCCGTGATCAAGGATTTCTGCGCCTGGCTGGAACGCGAAGCCGCGGTGCTATAAAGCACCATCCGCCAAGCCTATTCATTCAGCACGGCGTCAACGCATGCGCGCCTCCAGCCGTCACAGCTTGCCGGCAAGCCCATACCGATGTCGCGGCTGATGTTACAGGTTAGGTGCGGCGCACAAAGAAAGCGCCTCGGTATACTCGGGCTGATAGGTCATGTCGGTACTGAAAGCCTGAGCGGAGATCTTGTGATCTGCCGCATACTGCGCCACGCAGATATCAAGACTGTCTTTCATCATTCGCGGTGCTTCAACGCAGACCAAGATGACCAGCAATGCCAGTGTCGCAAAGCCGATTAACTGCTGATAAAGGCTGTAGCGCGGCTTGATGCATAACCCGGCGTCAAGTTCGGCACTTGCTCCGGCGTTGGTTAACTCGACTTCCGAAATGTCAAAGCGGCGATTTTGCATGATAAGCATCCTCAGGTTGTTGGAAATGACGGCATATCGCACCTGCTCGATATTTCGCATTGCGAATTAAAATACAAGCGCTTTAAATGATTAGCTAGACAACTATATAAATACCAGACCAACACGACATACCGATCGAACTATTTAAGCCAGGGTGCGACGAATTTGACTCATGGACCCCACCACTTCGTTAAAGCGCGCCTCGCCGATGTGCGCGCGCATGCGCTTATCAACATCGGCACTAGCCTTGTTGATCGGCGCTTTCAACGCCGTGCCGGCCTCGGTCGGAAAGATGTTCCATTCGCGCCCATCGCCTTCTGAGGGACGACGCTCGATCAATTTCTTGGCATCGAGGTTATCGAGCAAGCGCGTCGCCGTTGGCCGGGCAATGCCCAGCAACTCGGCCAGCTCCCGATTCAGCAAACCCGGCTTATTCAAGACCACACGCAACACAAACCCCTGCGGCGGAGTCAAATCGAACGACTTATACGCGAGCGTCCATTCGCGCTCGACCAGGCGAGCGAGGGCTGTGGTATTGAAATAGAGGCAGTGATCGAACATGGGCCCAGTATAAAAGGATATAGTTAGCTATGCAACCATTAAATGCCGCCCCAAGAAATGGGCCAAATCATACGCGCACCTTAGGTGCGTATCTCAACCCCGCCAGCGCCACACTGTCGAATCTTCTGAAGGATAGTCGCGCGATCAGTGGGATAGCGTTTTAGCGCAACGTCAGCGGCTCAGGATCGCCGCGTGATATCGCAGATGGTCCTCGATAAACGTCGAGATAAAGTAATAACCGTGATCGTAGTTCGCATGGCGGCGCAAGATCAAGGGTTGGCCGGCTTGCTCGCAAGCGGCCTCGAAGAGGTGAGGCTGCAATTGCTCAGCCAGAAAACTGTCGGACAAACCCTGGTCGATCAAGATGCCATCGGGAAATACGCACCCGGTCTGCACCACCAGCTCGCTTGCATCATACTGTTTCCATGCTTCGCGATCCGCGCCCAGATACGCCGAAAAAGCTTTTTCGCCCCAGGGGCTGCGTGCCGGGGCCGCAATCGGCGCAAAGGCGGACACCGAGCGAAACAAGCCGGGATTGCGCAAGGCTAATGCCAATGCCCCGTGCCCGCCCATCGAGTGGCCGAAAATGCCGATGCGCGTCGCGTCCAGCGGTAGTTGGGCCAACACCGCCGCATAGAGCTCGCGCGTAATATACGAGTCCATGCGATAGTGCGCGGCCCACGGCGCTTGTGTCGCGTCAACATAGAAGCCTGCGCCCACGCCCAAATCCCAAGCCGCAGTTTCCCCCTCGATACCAGCGCCGCGTGGGCTGGTATCGGGGCTAATCAAGGCAATCCCATAGTGTGCGGCTAGTCGTTGCGCCCCGGCCTTGATCGCAAAAGTTTCTTCGGTGCAGGTCAGCCCGGCGAGATAAAACAGGGCCGGGACGGGCCCCTGTTGTGCTTGCGGCGGCAGATATACCGCAAAGCGCATGGCCAGCCCGATCTCCGTCGAAACATGCCGGTAAAAACGCTGGACGCCACCAAAGCAGGCGTGTTCCGAGATTAATTCGAACATGAGAAATTCCTCAATGTGGCCTTAGTTGAATCATCCTCACGCGGGCTTGCAGCCCTGAAGGATGGCGCGTCAAATCGGTGTCAGTTTTTGCTCAAGCAAGGCGCCAGACAATAAGATTTCGGGTGACAATGCAAGGCACGATGATCGCTCGTGCCGTCATCGCATCGCATTGCACGTGAAGCGTTGCGCCAGGATTGCTATGATGCTGGCTATTCTAAACAAACCCGACCCCTTCTGCCGATGAACGCCATGACCGCCGTAACTTCCGACCTGCCCCGCTTGCTGGTATTCGGCGAAGCGCTGACTGATTTTGTGCGCGACAGCGCAGCCACGGACGCCGCCGACAATGCCGTCGGTACACCTTGGCGCAGTGTCGCGGGCGGCGCCTGTTGGAATGTGGCCCGGGTGGCAGCCACACTGGGCGTGCCTACCGGGTTTGGCGGCTCCGTCAGCGATGATTTATTCGGACAAGAAATTGTCGCCCGCTCACGCACGGCCAATCTCGATATGCGTTTCTTACAGGTGGTGTCGCGCCCGCCGCTGATTGCGATGGTGCACCAAGCGCACCCGCCGCAATATTTCTTTCTGGGCGAAGGTACGGCCGATCTGGCGTTTGACAGCGCGCAGTTGCCCTCCGGCTGGCAAAGCGCCTGCGAAATCGCGCACTTCGGCTGTATCAGCCTGGTCAGACAACCCTTGGGTGAGCGCCTGTTTGCGATCGCGGCGCAGCTTAAGGCGCAAGGCACGCGCATCAGCTACGACCCGAACTACCGTAATCTGATGGGTCCGGACTATCCGCGGTTTTTCGAGAAGATGATGGCGCTCACCGACATCGTCAAAATTTCAGACGAAGACTTGCTGCAGATTTATCCGAATCGCAGTGCCGCAGAGTCGCTGGCCTTTGTGCGCGAACTTAGCCCCGGCGCCTTGATACTCTACACGCAAGGCGCGGACGGCATGACGCTGTACACCGCGCAGGAATCGCTCACCCAAGCCTCGTTTAAGGTAGCTGTCGCCGACACGGTCGGCGCCGGCGACTCCAGCATCGGCGGGTTTATTGCCAGCCTGCTGGCGGCACCCGACGCGCCACTTCAAACACACTTGCGTTTTGCTTCGGCAACCGCGGCCGTGGTGTGCACGCGAACCGGCGCGCATGCGCCGTCACATGCGGAAGTGGAGGCTTTGCTGGCCCAAGCGGCGAACCGATAGAGGGTATGCGTCACCGTGGGCCGGGGCGCTATGTGCCCAGCCCAAGTATCGAGCCGTTGACGCACCGTGCCTGTGCAGCCCGGCGCTTGGCAACATTATGATGCTGGCGGCAACACTTTAAGCACTTCGTAACACGCGCCCATGGTGTGATAATCGACCTTGCCGGACGGGCTTTTTT
>Ga0302178_10000377_pt1 | contig 41639 bp, 38 predicted proteins | sample I_Palsa_E1_3_FD_198790 | JGI IMG/M metagenome (GOLD analysis project Ga0302178, IMG submission 198790) | Peat permafrost microbial communities from Stordalen Mire near Abisko, Sweden - I_Palsa_E1_3 | ecosystem: Environmental > Terrestrial > Soil > Palsa > Peat permafrost | place: Sweden... | reverse complement strand
CCGGCGATATTAGAACCTACGAATAAGCCCCCTGGGGCGACAAGTCCTTACATAATCTTTCCGGACCTTTCAGAAGGTAACGGGCGGTCCCGAACCCAATCTGGACCGCGCTATAGCGACGTTCAATCGCCACAATCGAAATATCCAACTATGCACACGCTGGCGATCGCCCAAATAATGGGTGCCCCGCCCCTCCTCCAGCGCAATGTATCCGATGGCATCCACTTCAACCGAGGTTTCGTCCGCACGGCAGTGCGACGGACAAAGCCGCGAACTTCATGCGGCGCCCGCAATTCTTTCAACCCCGATCCAGCCACAAACGAAGCGAGCAAGCGTAGCCCGCATTGCGTTCGGTGGGGCCTTCGCTACGCTCGCGCTGATCTTGAGCGCTGAGGTGCTCGGCGCTTCACCTGCCTTTGCGACGCCTCCGCCTGCAACCGATCTGCATGGCGGTCTTGTCGCCACGTGTGCGGCGTGCCATGGTGCCGCTGGAGAAGGCTCGTCGACTCGCGCGATACCTCGGCTCGCCGGGCAGAACGCCGACTATCTGGCGCATGCCTTAGCGATGTTCAAGGACGGCACGCGCGCAAGCCCGGTGATGCAGCCTGTCGCGCAGAACCTTTCCGATAGCGACATGCGCCAACTCGCCGACTACTTTGCGGCACAACATCCGCCGCTCGCGCAGGCAGTCACGGCGCCAACAGCCGCCCAGATCGAAACGGGACGGCAACTCGCCCAGGCTGGCGACGGCGCGAGTGTGGCAGCGTGTTTCGCCTGCCACGCAGCGGGCGGAACAGGCAATGGCGCGCGCTTCCCGAGTATCGCAGGACAGCCAGCCAGTTTTACGGTGGAACGTTTGCACGAGTTTCAGGATCGCGCAAAGAAAGGTGCCGTGAAACCCGGGACGATGACGGCAGTCGCGGCGCAAATGTCGGATGCACAGATTGAAGCCGCCGCCGCATACCTCTCGACGCTTCCGCGTTGAGCGCAAGCCACGGCTTCAACAGACAGAGTCGCCTCGTCATTCCGACCTGAATCGCGCCATGCCTCTTATTGGAATTGTGTTTTGCGCAACCGGGGCATTCATGTGTTACCCGCGAGCCGTTAATGTATCGATGCGCCTACCGTGTGGTGGCGCACTCCAAAAGCGATTTGCCCCGCCCGTTCCGGGTGGGGCGTTTTTCGTGGCTGCGTCTGAAGGAATTCGTCTCCGGTGCCATTGCGCTGGACTTCCCGCAAGCATACCGGGCAGCATGTATAAGCGAACGCCGCTATGATGTCTGGCGGCGATTTGCCGTCGAACCATCTCCGGAGAATGCTCGAATGATCCATGTCTTTGCCACCATCACTACTCAACCCGGTCAACGGGAGGCCGTGCTCGCGCTCTTTAACAAGAACCGTCCAGCGGTGCTGGCGGAGACCGGCTGCATCAGCTACGAAGCAGTTGTCGACGTACCCGACTTTGGTGGGTTTCAGACACCGCTCGGAAACGATACGTTTGCCGTCGTCGAGCGTTGGGAAAGTACTGAAGCGTTGAAAGCGCATGCAGCCTCGGCGCATATGGCCGAATATGGGCGCAATACCGCCTCGCTGCTGGCGAAACGCGTCATCAACGTACTTCACGCCGTCTAAACGCTGCGGCTCGCGTCCGCGTTACGACTGGCGATGTCCTTCGACCCGGTGCGCGTCAGCCGGTGGTTGCCACGCTCGCAAGTGATCAACCGCCGCTGACGGCCGCGCGTACTACGGTGCACTAAATAATTTAGTCACATGTCGTTTCATTTTGTGGAGCTATAGCCAGATGACGAACATTAAACGTAGACGCTTTAACGCCGCGCTAGCCGTCGGTGGACTATTTCCTGCGACAGGCACCGTCGCCTTCGCCGATACATCGAAACCAGGCGTCGTTCAGCCCGAAACGCTCAACTTCGCTGCTAACGGCTGGATTCCAAACAATCAGCGCCTGCCGGTACTCGTCTACCGGTCAGCAATCAAACCGGTCGGTGCCGATCCGGCGTCCCTGTTCGAACACGCATTCGCGACGAACGGCTGGCCGCCGCAATGGCGAAACGGCATATATGACTTTCACCATTTCCATCCATCGACACACGAGGTGTTGGGATTCGCCGCGGGGCAAGCGCGGCTGATATTGGGCGGACCGGGTACGATTGGCCGTGAGGTGACAGTGCAAGCCGGCGACGTGGTCGTGCTACCCGCTGGCATCGGACATTGCAAAATTGAAGCGAGCGCCGATTTTCTCGTCGTGGGCGCCTATCCTCCGAATGAGGATATCGGCATCAGTCGTGTCGCATTGAATGCAGACGGGTTACAGCAAATGCGCGAGGTGCCCTTTCCACAGTCAGATCCACTTTCAGGCACAAACGGGCCGCTTGTTAAGCGTTGGCACGCGTAGGTGATGGGCTCGGCGCGGCATTTGTGCCGGACCGCTGCGCTGGCTCAGGATGTCATTACTGCCCTTTCCCGCTGACTACATTTGTCACCGGCATCAGTTGCTGGAAGACCCGGAGCGTGCATCGGAAGCCTTCATATGCTGACCCGATTGCGATGCGGGATCATTCGAGCCGCCATATGACTCATTGGCATCTGCCTCGGCACGCTCGGCCGCAACCGTTTGTGCGCTTTGCCCTTGTTGCGAAGCCGGTGCGCCGATACCTGGCCGATAAAACGGCGCTGGGCCGTAGCCGCTAGCGAAAGCGGGAACTGCAAGCAAGGTGGAAGCGGCGACCAGCACAACGGTTAGAAGCTTACTTTTCATGAGGGGACTCCGGATATATTCCAGCTTCGAATTGGCAACACACTGAAAACCAACTGACTGCGATGATTTATCGATGCTTACCTAAGTATGGTATTCGTTAAAAAAAGGCGCATTCGGCGTCAATACGAAAATCAGTATTGATCGAAGTGCCATAGGCCCTTTTCCGCACAACTGTTTTGCGTAACGAGTAGCTTTCGCAATGCTTCGTCAGCCGCTACCCTGCCTCGTTTCGGCGCGCTGCGTGTCCGGTACCGCATGCTGGGTAATTCGGGCAGCGCGTCTATATCTTTCAGTGGCAATACGCGGTTCAAGGAGAGGGCATGGCACAGGCTAACGGGATACTCGCGTCGGACGCAGCATCGTCGGCCGCGGGTGACGATTCGGTCTATGACAAGGTGACGCGGCGTATCGTACCGTTGCTGTTCCTGTGCTACGTGGTGGCCTATCTCGACCGCGTCAACGTTGGCTTTGCGAAGATCCAGATGCTCGCGGATCTGAAGTTTAGCGAGACGGTTTATGGGCTCGGTGCCGGCATTTTCTTTCTCGGATACTTCCTGTTCGAGGTGCCGAGCAACATACTGCTGCATCGCGTTGGCGCGCGACTCTGGATTGCGCGAGTGATGATCACCTGGTCGATCGTCTCGGCAGCCACGCTGTTCGTCAAAACCCCGACGACCTTCTATGTGCTGCGCTTCGTGCTGGGTCTCGCCGAAGCAGGGCTATTCCCCGGCGTAATCCTGTATCTGACGTACTGGTACCCGGCACGCCGGCGCGCCGCCATCCTCGCGCTATTCATCACTGGCATTCCGGTTGCTGGATTAGTGGGTGCGCCCCTCTCCGGCTGGATCATGAATTCCGCTTCCGGCGCGCACAACCTGGCCGGCTGGCAGTGGCTGTTCCTGATAGAAGCGGTTCCGTCGCTCGTGATGGGGACTGTCGTGCTGCTCTTTCTGGATAACAGCGTCGAGAAGGCACGCTGGCTCAGCGCCGATGAAAAGGCGCTCCTTGCACGCAACCTGGCGGACGACCGCGACGGCGCGCAGTCCCACCGGATGCGCGACGGCTTCACGAACCCGCGCGTCTGGCTGATGTGCGTGCTGTATTTCTTCATCATGATGGGCCTATACGGCGTGGGCTTCTATTTGCCGACACTAATCAAGAACACCGGCGTCAGCAATCCGCTCAGCGTGGGGCTGCTTACCGCGTTGCCCTATGCCGTTGCAGTGGTCGCCATGCTGATGGTGAGTCGCCATTCCGATGCACGCCGCGAACGGCGTTGGCATATCACGATTCCGGCATTGGCAGGCACGCTGGGCTGGATCGCAAGCGCCGCATTTATGCACGAGGCCATGCTCGCCACGATCGCGCTTACCGTAGCAACGGCAGCCGTGCTCGTCACCATGACGCAGTTCTGGGTTTTGCCGACTGCAATGCTGACCGGTGCCGCAGCCGCGTCAGGAATCGCAGTGATCAATTCTGTGGGCAATCTTGCCGGTTTTGTCAGTCCGTACCTGATTGGCGGGATCATCGATGCGACCCATTCGACCCTACTGGCCGTCGTCGCACTCGCGGTCAGCATGCTGGCAGTGGGCGCGCTTGCGCTAACGCTGCCTAAGCGGCTGGTGAACCGCTGAGCAATCGAAAGTTCGCGGCACAGTGGGCGGTCAGCCGACAAGCCGATGACAATCGCTCACCCGCTTAACTACCACTCAAAGAGGTATCCCTATGAGCTTGAAAGACAAACGTGTCGTAGTTGCCGGCGGATCGTCCGGTATCGGCTTCGCGACCGCACTGGCGGCTGCAAACCAGGGCGCCGAGGTCATCATCGCCTCGCGCAATGCCGAGCGCGTGACCGCGGCGCTTGCGCAACTGCCGTCCAGCGCCCAAGGTCAGTCCGTCGATTTCACCGATGAAGCCCAGATCAAAAGCTGGTTCGAGAAGATCGGACCCTTCGACCATCTTGTGTACACCGCAGGCGAAACCCTGCAGCTTGGCACGCTCGCCGAGACCGACGTCGAAACCGCACGTCAGGCGTTCGAAGTGCGCTACTGGGGCGCGTTCAAGACCGTAAAGCACGGTCATGCCTTGATCCGCAAGGGTGGTTCGATCGTGCTGACCACCGGCATCGCCAGCTTGCGGCCTAACAAGGGATGGACCGTACCGTCGAGCACGCTTGGCGCAATGGAGTCGCTGACGCGCGCATTGGCTGTCGAGTTGGCGCCGCTGCGTGTCAACACGGTGTCGCCCGGTATCGTTCGCACGCCCCTGTGGGACAACATGAGCCAGGCCGATCGCGAGGCGATGTACAGCCACTTTGCTGCGGCACTGCCGACCGGTTTCATCGGCGAAGCTGAGGATATCGCCGAGACCTATCTGTACCTCATGCAAGAGCGGTTCAGCACGGGGCAGATCATCGTCGTCGACGGCGGCGGCGTACTGGTTTGAGTGTTGTAGCGGATCTTTCCGTAGCAATGTGATGACGATGTACCGGGCCACGGGCCTGGTACATCGTCGTCTCTTTCTCCACTCTCCACGCGCGACGTATATCACATTCCCTTCATCACATTGCTTTCACTTTTATTAATTAAATAGGATTACAGAATTAAATTGCGCTCCTATTGAAATGATAGAAAATGGAGATTGGTGATTTAAACGCCTGAATCATAGGATAGCTACGGGCTTCCTCCTGACTCAGGGTTACGACATGAAATTACTGAAGACAAAGATCGCAGCAAGCATTTTCTCAATCGCCTCGGCGATCGCCATCGCCCAACCCGGGTATGCCGAAGACATGACGCGCGACACAGGTGCGCCTGTCGGCGACAATGAAAATTCCCAGACCGCGGGTCCTGACGGTCCCGTCCTTCTGCAGGACTCGAGTCTCACCGAGAAACTGCAGCGCTTTGATCGGGAGCGCATCCCGGAGCGCGTCGTCCATGCGCGCGGCACGGGTCTTTTCGGCGAGTTCGTTCCCACCGCCGACATCAGCTCCCTGACCACCGCAAAGGTATTCACACCAGGCACCAAGACCCCGGTCTTTGTTCGCTTCTCAACGGTGATGGGCTATCGCGGCTCGCCCGAGCAAGCGCGCGACCCGCGTGGTTTCGCAATCAAGTTCTACACCCAGCAAGGCAACTGGGACATAGTCGGTATCAACTGGCCGATCTTTTTCATCCGCGACGCGATCAAGTTCCCGGACTTCGTGCATGCGAACAAGCCATCAGCTGTGACAGGTGTGCAGGATCCAAACCTGGCGTTTGACTTCTTCGCCCACACGCCAGAAGCAACGAACATGCTGACGCACCTCTACACCGATGAGGGGATGCCTGATTCGTACCGTCACATGGACGGTTTTGGCGTGCATGCGTTCAAGTTCGTCAACGCTCAAGGGGAAGTTCACTACGTGAAGTTCCACTGGAAGAGCCGCCAGGGTATCGAAGGCATGCGCCCCCAGGATATCCAGCATTCAATCGGTGCGGACTGGAATCTGATGACGGATGATCTGTACAACTCAGTGAAGGCCCATTCATATCCGCAGTGGGACCTCTACATCCAGGTGATGTCGCCGAAGGATCTGGCCAAGTACGATTTCGATCCGCTGGATGACACGAAGGTATGGCCGTCGACGATTCCGGAGGAGAAGGTCGGCACCATGACGCTCAACCGCATTCCGGACAACTACTTCCAGTCCACGGAAGAGTCCGCGTTCGCACCGTCGCGCCTCGTGCCGGGCATCGAACCTTCCGAAGACAAGATGTTGCAGGGACGCCTGTTTGCCTACGCCGACACGCAAATGTATCGCCTCGGCGCGAACTACAACGATCTGCCGATCAATCGTCCTGTCATCCCGGTGAACAACAACAACCAGGACGGCAAGATGAACTACGGCGATCGCAAGGGCGAAGTGAACTACGAGCCCTCCACCGTCGGCGAAATCTCCCAGAACGCCAAGTTCAAGTACGTACAGACCCCGCTCAGTGGCACGACCCAGCAAACCGCGATCCACAAGACGCTCGACTTCCGTCAGGCCGGCGAGTACTACCGGAGCCTGTCCGACACCGACAAGGCGGATCTGATCACGGCGTTGTCGGGCGATCTGGGCCGCGTGACCAACGACACGAACAAGTACACGATGCTGTCGTACTTCTATAAGGCCGATTCGGACTACGGTACCCGTCTTGCGCACGCAACGAACGCGGATGTGAGCCGCGTGAAGGACCTCGCTTCGCACCTGAGCGACAACTGATGTACCGGGCCTGCGCGAGCAGGCTTCCACTTCTTGAATACGATTCCCGATGGAGAATGTAATGCGAGGATTTTCTACCGTGCAGCGGCTGGTTCGCAACGCAGCGGTCGCAGCTATAGCCGTGCTGTTGACGGCCGGTTGTGCGCAGCACATGTATCTGTCGGGAACGTACTCGGGCGCAGCTGACGCGCCAAGATATACCGACGACTGGTTTGCCGCTGCGCGTGCCGGACGTACCGATATCGTGCAGGCGTTGATCGACGCGCACTTCCCCCTTGAGACGAAGACGTCCGAGGGCTACACCGCACTTATTCTCAGCGCCTACGACAATCATCCGGATACGTTACAGGCGTTGCTCGCGGCGGGTGCCAATGCCTGCGCCGCCGATCGGAACGGCAATACGGCGCTCATGGGCGCGCTTTTCAAAGGGGAGACGAACATTGCGAACATGCTGCTCGATACCCATTGCGCTATCGATCAGACCAATAATGCAGGAGAAACAGCGCTCTCGTTTGCCGCGCTGTTCGGCCGGCTCGATATGATTCCGGTGCTCGTGGCACATGGCGCGAACATCAACCACGTCGATGCGCGCGGAGGCACCGCGCTGCAAATGGCCCTCGCGCAACGTAACACCTCTGCAGCGGATGCACTGCGCCAGGCGGGCGCGACACAGTGAACGCACGCACTTGCCGATCCGGAGCGATCAGGGATATCCTGCCCCTTTCCCGTTTGTGTTCCGGCCGGAGGCTTTAGCGCGGCTCTGTCTACGAATCGCCAATTCCGGTTTCAGCAAGTCAGAGTTGCAGCAGAATCAATGGACTACTTTTCAGCAGTACACGCTTTCGTTCGTGCGGCGGAGTTGCAGAGCTTCAGCAAAGCTGCGCGCGAAATGGCGGTAAAGACCTCAACCATCTCGCGGTATGTGAGCGATCTCGAGAAAGATCTTGGTATCGCCCTCTTCAATCGCTCGACACGGGGTCTCGTGCTGACCGAGGGCGGCAGGGTATTTCGTGAGCGCGCGATCCTGGCACTCGATGCACTCGATGACGCCCGGCAGGCCACGTCCTCCCTGAATAGTACGCCGCAGGGTCTGCTCCGCGTGACGATGCCATCCGCATTCGGGCGCCGCCACATCGTGCCGCACCTTCCAGCATTCATGACGCGGTACCCGGACATTGACCTCGACCTCGTGCTGACCGGCGAGACCCTGAACATGATCGATGCTGGGATTGACCTGGCTATTCGCACCGGGGTCCTGTCCGATTCTTCCTTAATGGCCCGACGTCTCGCACCACATCGGCGCATCGTCTGTGGCAGTCCGGAATATTTCGAGCGAAACGGGATGCCGTCTGTGCCTTCGGACCTCGAGGGTCATGAATCACTGCGCGTGGCGCTGCCGCCCGGAGACAAATGGTTTTTCACCCGCACGGGAAACCCAAAATCTGCCCTGGAGCAGACACTCGTCGGATTGAAAGGACGGTTGCGTGGAAACGACTCCGAGGCTGTGCTCGACCTCGCACTGGCGGGATGCGGCATCGCCCTCTTGCCGACCTGGCTCGTGGGCACAGCGCTACGCGAAGGACGCCTGATCCGCGCACTCCCAGAATGGGAAGCACGCGCGGGAAAGGCCGAACCGGCTATCTGGGCGGTCTATCCGCCGAAGAAGATTGTGTCTTCAAAGGTGCGCTCGTTTGTCGACTTCTTTGCGGAGGTGATCGGCGAACCACCGCACTGGGACGAGGGTCTCGCGGAGCAAGGGTGAGGTGAGGCGCTTGTTGCAACGTCATCCAGACGTTGTGAGCCCTCCCTTCCCATAAGAAGAAGACAGGAGAGCACCCGCATGTTCCGTAACAACGCCAGCAAGCCGAATAGTTAACTCTCCGGCAACCTCAACGGCGCAACGGTCCGTTCGTTGTTCGCCTCGACGAGTCGAATCATTTGCAGCATGAAGAAATCGCGCGCCTCGGGCGACAGGTGCTCGACGGTTCGATCATGCGCACGCTGCACCGCCGGCTTCATCTTTGTCACGAGGCGCCGGCCCTGCGTCGAGAGCCTGACGAGTCTCAGTCGCCTGTCATGCTCAGCCTGCTTTCGATTGACGAAGCCTCGCGCGTGCAGCCTCGGGATCACCTCCGCGACACTCGAACGTTCAAGACCGACCTCGATGGCTAACGTGTTCTGATCGATTTCGCCGAGCGCTTCAAGCGTCGTCAGCAAGCTGTATTGCACAGGCGTGATGTTGAACTCGCTGGTTTCCTCGGCAAACAGCGAACCGTGAATCTGGTGCAGACGCCGGATCAGAAAGCCCGGACGCGCGAACAAAGGGGATCGCGCCTGTAGGCGCGCAAGCTCGGCGCGGATGGATTCGAACTCCGTTTCCGGGGCGATCATGGTCGACATGGGCTGACTCCGAGGGAGCTGACTGGTGAGCAGAAGCGCATGAATGCACGGTGAATGACTGCATTCTATGCGAACAGCCGGCCTTTCAACAAATCCGTGGTACACCCCCAATTCACCAAAACGAGGCGTCGGGCAAGTACCCGGTGCATGCATCATGGAAACTCGTCATTTTGGTGCGGAGCGGTTCAATAAAATCCGTGGCATAGCACGCATTGGCTTGTCGCATGCCTGCTATACCACTGATATATAAGGGTTTTTCTCGACACGCGAGCAATCCATTCAAACCGGCACACTATTTGCGGTACACCACGCATCTCGTCACCGGAACCGCGCCCTGAACATGTCCCAGCTTCTTCTCAAAGGTGGCCGCGTCATCGATCCGGCTAACGGCATCGATGGCTTGCTTGATGTGCTCGTCGGCGGCAAGTCAATCGCTGCTGTCGGCCCGGGCCTGCAAGCCCAGGCGCCGTCGGCCGACGTCGTCGACTGCCGTGGCAAACTGGTCCTGCCCGGTCTGATCGATACGCACGGCCATGTATATCAATACGTGACTGGCCGCTTCGGCCTGAACGCCGATCAATGCGGCGTGTATTCCGGCGTGACCACCATCGTCGATCAGGGCGGATCGAGCTGTATCACGATTCCCGGTTTTCGCAACTTCGTCGCCGAGCAAGCCGTGACCCGCGTGCTCGCCTTTATTTCCGCGTACCTGGTCGGCGGTCTCGAAGGTCACTACTACCCTGATCTATATCGTCCCGATTGTCTGGACGCGGTGGCAACCGTCAAATCGGCGCTCGCCAATGCCGACCTCGTCAAAGGCATCAAAGCGCACGCCGAGATTGGCGGTTTCGCGCGCTGGGGGCTCGAAGTGATGAAAACTGCGTCGAAAATCGGCCGCGACGCAAACCTCCCCGTCTACATTCATTTCGGACAGCTCTGGCCCAAACCTGAACATGGCGCTCTGTCGGTGAATCCCGATTCGATTTTCAATCAGGTCGTCGAGACCCTGAAGCCTGGCGATATCCTCGCGCATCCGTTCAGCCGTCATCCCGGCGGGTTTGTCGAGCAGAACGGCAAGTTGCATCCGCTCGTCCACGAAGCCATCGCACGGGGCCTTAAGATCGATGTGGGCCACGGCTCGCACTTCAGCTTCAAGACTGCCCGTATCGTGCTCGACAGCGGCGTCATTCCCGACACGCTAGGCGCCGACATGCACGGCTACAACACCCACGTGCCGTCACCGGCGGGCACACCAGACAGCCATCCGGACGAAGAGCACTCGTTCCTCGGCCGCACGCAGTTCAGTCTCGTCAGCGCGATGACCAGCATGCTGACGCTCGGTTTGCCGCTTGACCACGTTGTTGCGATGACAACCAGCCATGCCGCAAAGATGATCGGCATGGAGGGTGAACTCGGCACGCTCAAGGTAGGCAGTGTCGCGGATATCAGCGTGCTGGACGACCAGCGTGGCCGTTGGGTGCTTGAGGACAACGAAGGCACGCAGGTCATCGCGGAGCGCATGCTCGCGCCGCTCTTCTGTCTGCGCGACGGCGTGCGATACGACGCCAATGCGCCCCAGTTACCGCTTGCGCGCGCGGCCTGACGGCCTCGACGCTCTCTATGAGTGACAGGATGAAACGTACCGCCACAATGAAATCGCCCGACCGGCCACAAGGCATCGGCGCATCGCTGCCGCGCAAGGAAGACGATCGCTTCCTGCATGGCCGCGGCGAGTATGTCGGCAACATCCGGATGGTCGGCATGGTCGACGTCGCGTTCGTGCGCAGCCCGATCGCGCATGGCCATATAGTCGGGATAGAGAAGCCGGCAGGTCTGGAAAAATCGGTCTATACGCTGGCCGATCTGCACGATGTCCAACCGATCGTCGCCAACTCCGGGCTGCCGGGCTTCAGGCCGTCCGAGCAGCACGTGCTCGCGAGCGGCAAGGTACGTCAGGTTGGCGAAGCCATTGCAATGTGCGTTGCGGCGACGCGCGCTGCGGCAGAAGACATTGCCGCGCAGGTGTTCGTCGACTTCGAGGAGCTACAGGCGGTCGTCGACATGCTCGAAGCGCGCCGCGAAGGTTCGCCGCTCGTTCACGAACACTGGAGCGACAACGTCTTCCTCGAAACCTTCGTCGACGCAAACCCCGACATCGATCTCGAAGCGATCCGCCGCGAAGCGCCCATCAAGGTTCACCGCAAGCTGCGCACCGCTCGCCAGAGCATGGCACCAATGGAAGGCCGCGGTGTCGTCGCGCACTGGGACCGGCGCCTGTCGCAACTGATTGTCCACACATCGGCGCAGATGCCGCACATCACTCGCACCGGCCTTGCGCACTGCCTCGGCCTCGATGAAGGCCAGGTTCGCGTGATCGCGCCCGATGTCGGCGGCGGCTTCGGCTACAAGGGCATCCTGTTACCCGAGGAAGTGTGCTGTGGCTGGCTTGCGATGCATCTGGACAAGCCGGTACGCTGGCTCGAAGATCGTCGCGAACAGTTGACGGCCAATGCCAATTGCCGCGAGCACGACTATGACATCACCGCGTACGCCACGCGCGACGGGCGGCTGATCGCCGTCGATTGCGAAGCGAATGTCGACTCTGGGGCGTATTCGTCGTATCCATTCTCCGCCTGCCTCGAAGCCGCCCAGGTGGGCAGCATCCTGCCCGGTCCATACAAGATGGACCGGTACCGCTGCCGCACGTGGTCGGTCGCGACGAACAAGCCGCCGATCCTGCCGTATCGCGGCGTGGCGCGCACGGGTGTGTGCTATGCAATCGAATCGATAATGGACGCGATTGCCGTCGAGGCCGGCATCGAGCCGTATCAAGTGCGCTTGCGCAATCTGGTCGAACCGCACGAAATGCCGTACGACAACATCACGAACAAACACTTCGACAGCGGCGACTATCCCGAGGCGGTGCGGCGCGCAATCGCCGCGATCGACCTGGCCGCCGTACGCGCGCGTCAGCAGCGCGGCGAACCGGACGGCCGCCGGATCGGTTTCGGTATGGCGATCTTCTGCGAACAAGGCGCGCACGGCACGTCGGTGTATCACGGCTGGGGCATTCCTATGGTGCCGGGCTACGAGCCGGTGGTGATTCGCCTCACACCCGACGGTATTCTCGAAGTGCGCGCTGGCGTGCATTCGCACGGCCAGGGCATGGAGACGACGCTCGCGCAAATCGCCCACGAGGTGCTCGGCATCGATACGGAACGCGTGCGCATCGTGCTCGGCGACACGGGCGTGACGCCCTATTCGACCGGCACATGGGGCTCGCGCTCCATCGTGATGGCCGGCGGCGCCTTGGGCAAGGCGGCAAAAGAACTCAGGCAGCGCTTGCTGCAAATCGGCGCATGGTTGCTGAGGGAACCGCTAGACTCCGTGCGCTGGGAGAAAGGCGCGGTAACCGGCGTGACGGGGCGCCGCAGCATCGCCGACATCGCCCGCACCTGGTACCTCGCGCCCCAGATGCTACCGCCCGACGTCGATCCGCGCGGCCTCGAAGTGTCGACGTCGTATCAGGCGAAACGCGACACCGGCACGTTTAGTTATGCGTGTCATGCGATCGTGGTCGCCGTCGACACACAACTCGGCAAGACCGATATTCTCGACTATGTCATCGTCGAGGACGGTGGCGTGCTGATCAATCCGATGGTCGTCGACGGGCAGGTGTTCGGCGGTGCGGCTCAGGGGATCGGCACTGCGCTCTACGAAGCGATGCCCTACAGCGAGGACGGCCAACCGCTTGCATCCACGCTCGCCGACTACCTGCTGCCTGGCGCGACCGAAGTGCCTGCCATCCGCATCGAGCATATGGAAACCCCCGCACCGTACACCGAGTTCGGCCAGAAAGGCATCGGCGAGAGCGGCGCTATCGGCTCGCCGGCCGCGATTGCGAACGCCGTCAATGACGCATTGCGCCCACTCGGCGTCCAGGTCAACCAGTTGCCGATCTCACCGCGCGTGATCGTCGAGGCGATGCGGACGGCTACGCCGACCCACACCGCCAACGGAATACCCGCATGAAAGCCGCCATTTATCAGTATGCAAAGCCCGCCACTGGCGAAAGCGCCATCGCGCTCGTCGCGGCCAGCGAAGGCATGGCGAAGTTCGTGTCCGGCAGCCAGTCGCTCGGTCCGATGATGAACCTGCGGCTCGCGCAACCGGAGATGCTGGTCGATCTGCGCGGTATCGCCGTATTGCGCGAATGCCGCAACGAAGGCGACACCACGTTGCTCGGCGCATGTGTGACGCACGCGGAGATCGAAGACCGCAAATTCGACGACGGCACGCAGGGATTGATGCCGTATGTCGCGCGTGGCATCGCCTATCGCGCGGTACGCAACCGTGGCACGCTGGGCGGCAGTCTCGCGCATGCGGATCCGGCCGCGGACTGGATCAGCACAATGCGCGCGCTCGATGCAGCATTCCTGGTCGCAGGACCGCATGGCGAACGTACCATCGCCGCCCGCGACTGGATGACCGGCGCTTTCACGACTCCGCTGGAGGCCGACGAGATACTCACCGGCGTGCGCCTGCGAAGGCTGTCGCCGGCCGCCCGTTGGAGCTATTACAAGTTCAACCGCAAACCCGGCGAGTTCGCGGAAGCAATCGCGATCTTTCTCGACGATGCGCCAGCCGGCGTGTGCCGCGCGGTGGTTGGGGCGATCGACGGTCCACCGCATCTGATCGCGAACGCGCGCGAGTTGATCGATCATCCCGACGTTGCGCGACTTGATCCGCACCTCGACGCAGCAGGCCTCGAATCCGGGAGTTACGAGTATCTAGTCCATCGCGTGGCGCTTGAACGGGCTGCAGCGATGATCCGCGAGAACAGGAAGCAATTATGACCGAGATCGTCACCCAGCAGATCAAACTGCGCATCAATCGCGAGGCGGTGTCCGCATCGGTCGAACCGCGTACGAGCCTCGCGGACTTCCTGCGCGAGCAACAGATGTTATGCGGCACCAACATTGGGTGCGAACAGGGAGTGTGCGGCGCGTGCACGCTGCTGGTCGATGGCGTGCCGACCCGCTCGTGCATTACATCTGCCGTCTCGTGCGTGCATGCCGATGTGCAGAGCATCGAAGGCTTCGACGACGACGCCCTGATGAACGAACTGCGCGCCGCCTTCACTGCGGAGCATGCGCTGCAGTGTGGCTATTGCACACCGGGCATGCTGGTCACAGCGCGTGACATCGTCATGCGCCTGCCTGATGCCGACGACGAACGCGTACGCCTCGAACTGTCCGGCAACCTGTGCCGGTGTACCGGTTATGTGGGTATCGTGCGCGCGGTACGGCGCGTGCTCGAAGCACGGCGCGCGCATCAGCGCACGCCGCTCGCCGAGGCTACCACCGCTTGAGCCCTTAGGCCCAGCGACACAAGACGGAAGACGCATGGAAATCGAACAGAGTTTTACTGTGCCGTACCCGCGCGAGGCGGTGTGGGCTTCGTTTCACGATACGCCTAGCATTGTGGCGTGTCTGCCCGGTGCATCGCTGAGCGCGCCGCCTGAGGGCAACCGGTTGAAGCTCGCAATGACCGTGAAGCTAGGGCCCATCGTGGCGAGTTTTGCCGGCGACGGCGAAATGACGCTGGACGATGCGGCCTGGCGCGGCAGCGTGAGCGGCGGTGGCGTGGACCGCAAGAGCGCCTCGCGCGTGAAGGGCGAAGCGTCGTTCTCACTTGAAGGCTCGAAGCCGGGCGAAACCCGCGTCGACGTCAAAGTGGACTATTCGATCGCCGGCAGCCTCGCGCAATTCTCCCGCGGCGGCATCGTCAAGGAACTCGCCACGCGGATGACAGCCGAGTTCGCTGCGAATCTGAAAGCAAGGCTGGACCAGCAGGCGTCGCAAGCGGCTGCGCCTGCATCTGAAGCTGAACCAGTCTCCCCGCCCGCCCCGCGTGCCAAACCTGCGGCAGCGGACACCGTCGCACAGGCTGCAATGCCCGCAATAATTGCGCCGACTCATGCGCCCGGCCCGTCATCCCCAGCGCCAGCGAACGCGCCACTCAATCTTGGCACCATGTTCTGGAAAATCCTCTGGTCGAGGCTGTGCAGCGTGTTCGGCGTTGGGGCCCGGCGATGACGCTATCGGCCAATGACGAGGCGCTGCAGCGCATGTATGCGGTTCGTCCGCAGTGGCGCGCAGTACGCTTTGCGCGCGAAGCGATCGACTTGCCCGAGTTCACACTGCTGCACGCGGGGCCGCCGTATGCGAATCCCTGCAGACCACCTGCCCCGGTGCTGTCGTCAGCCGTGTTGTGCTGTCTGTACGAGGGCTGGGCATCGAGCGAGCAGGAAGCCGAACGGATGATTGCAGCTGGACGCGTGAAGCTCGTTAGCGCCCAGTCCTATGGTGTGGTCACGCCGCTCGCTGCGGTCATTTCCAGCCGTACCGCGCTGGTCGAAGTCGACGATCCGACCGGCACAGCCTGGTCGCTGCTCGGCAGCGGTGCGGGGCCGCAGGTGCGTTTCGGCTCGCGCGACACGGCGATTCTCGATCGCATGAAATGGCGCGATACGGTTCTCGCGCCGGCACTCGGGAAAGCGATGTCGGACCGCCCGGTCGACCTGCTTTCGCTAGCCCGCACCGGCCTCGACGGTGGCGACGATCTGCATGCGCGTACGACTGCCGCGAGCGCGGCACTCCATGACGTGCTGGCGCCGCGCCTAAGCGATGCGTCGGTCGATGCCATGTTGCGTCAAACGCCACTGTTCTTCCTCACGCTTTGGATGGCGGCTTGTCGCCTGATGACCTGTGCTGCCGCGCGCAACGCGCATCCGGCTTCGACGCTCGTCGTGGCGCTGGCGGGAAACGGCGTTGATGTAGGCATCCAGCTGGCAGGCCGCGCATCGCACTGGCACACCGCGCCGGCCGCAGCACCAGCGGGACCGGCGATCAATCCCGCACTCGATCACCCGGCCGCAGCGCTGACCGGTGACAGCGGCGTCATCGACATAGCCGGCTTCGGCGCCCAAGCGCTCGTTGTCGCGCCCGAGCCAGCGGCCGCCTTCGCAGCCTGGTTGCCGGCCGGATGGCAACACGAGCAAGCGCAACTTTACGCGGGCTCCCATCCCTGCTTTAACGAGCTCCATTGCGGACTCGACGCCGCACAGGTCGCTTTGCACGGCACCGCACCGCTTGCCGCTATCGCGATGATCGGCGCCGACGGCCGTGCCGGTCTGCTAGGCCGAGGTCTGTTTGCCGCGCCAGTGAGTCTCTTTGCGGCCGCCGTCCGTTCTCTCGAAACATGATGCTCATCACCACCCCCGCAAGCGTCGCTGCCGTCGATCAGGCATCCTCGCCTTTTCGTGTCGATCCGCTGACCGGCGTTCGGCTGAGATCGTTGTTGGTCTCGACGAGCAAGGTCAGATAGACCATGAAGCGCGCACGATCGTCAGGCGGCAATGCCTCGAGCGTGCGTTCGTGGGCACGTGCCACCCCCGTTTCGAGCCGCGCCAGCAGCGCTCGTCCGACATCCGTGAGTTCTGCTACTTTCTTGCGCTTGTCGGTTTTCGACATACGCCTTTGCACAAAACGCCGCTCGACCAACCGCCCGATCACATCGGCCGTGTTGGCGCGGTCGAGACCGACTGCGCGCGACAACACGATCTGCTCGGTCGGCCCCATCTGTTCGAGCGCCGTCATCAAGCTGTACTGCACGGGCGTAATGCCTTCCGGCGCACACTCCTCGACGAACAGCGCGACATGGATCTGATGCAGTCTGCGAATCAGGAAACCGGGACGTTCACTCAACGCAGTATGACGCCAGTCGTTAATCGCGGTATTGCGCGCCCCTTCCTTCTCGGGCTTACCTCTATGTGGGCTAGCGGGCATGAGCTTTTTACTCCGTCTGCGATTTGCTGGTCAGCTGGGCGGCGTGCCACACCGCGACCTCGATCGGTGTGGGCCGGAACCCCGACGACGGATTGTTCTGCTGCGGGCAATTCGATAAGACGGCAATCACGGGCATCTCCGCGCGCAATACGACGTAATCACCCGCTTTGGACGGGCTCGGCGCGATCTCGACCGCACCTTGTTCGTCGAACGTCACGCGCATGAAGAAGTTGATGTTTGTCACGATCTCCGACGGCCCCAGAGACCACTTCGCCAGTTCCTGCACGAAGTTGCTGCGGCAGCTCAGCGCGTTGCGCACTCCGTAGCGCAGAAAATCCATCTCGTGACTGCAGCATCCCGCTAGCGTGTCGTGAAACCCGCAGGTGTCTTCGAGCACCGAAAACATCTTGCGTGCCCGATCTGAATAGATCGTCGTCCCCTTGCTCACGTACAAGGAGCGATTGAGTTTTACCGTGTTCGGCACGTTGAGGCGGTCGAGCGGCAGTTCGTCGGAGTAGCAGAGAAAATCGACGGCCTGCTGTCCTTCCAGATCGACGATACGCAACCGGTCGCCCGCATCGAGCCGCCTCGACCAGCGACCGCCCGGCTCAATGACTTCACGGCTAGCCGGCTCCTGCGAGGCGAAGTTGTCGTCTTGTTGCATTGGTCGGGCCTCCTTGTCCATCGTGCAGATTCATCAAAGTTAAAGTCTAATTCGTTAGTGCACATCGTATCAGCAAAAAATAGAAATTCTATCGTTATCGAATGCCTCGATTCCGGGTTGTCCTCGAATCGTGTCCGAGCCGATACACGAACGTCGTCTCCGATCCAAATAAGTGCATTCTCACCGGATATAGGCCAAATTTGACTATCTTTGGTGCGCGATCTGCCTTCTATCGGCGCACGCGTGCAGCCCGCTCTGCATGCGCAACGGCATCGCATGGCGTACTTCTGACTGGCATGCGATTTGCATTCAAAACGCAAACTTGTCAGTGTGCATACGAATTTTCGATTGCACGTGATAGAAGGGCCACCGGGCCAATAAAGCGCGCCTCGCGCGCCATCCACGTCGTATCAGCCAAGAGGGGTACACATGTCGTCTCTCACGAACCACCGCAACGCGTCGAAAAAATTGCGCGGTACCGGCTTAAGGCGTCTCGCGCGCTCGTCGTTTAGCTTGATGTTCGCGATCGCCGCTTTCGCGGGTGCTGCGCACACAGCGTCCGCCGCTACCGCTGACGAAATCAAATCGCGTGGCTATATTTCGGTCGCCACTGAAGACGACTTCAAGCCGTTCGAATTCGTCGACAACGGCACGGCGACCGGCTACGACAATGAGATGCTCGCGCTGGTGAAAAAGAAGTTACCCGTGCAAGTGCGGCAGCAAATCATGCCGTGGTCAGGTATCCTGCCTGGCGTGACGACGGGCAAGTACGACATGGCTGTCACGGCGGTCCTTGTCACGCCGGAGCGCAAAGGGACGTTCGATTTCACCGCGCCGCTGGCGGAATCGACGACGTTCTACGGAACCAAAAAAGGCTCATCCATCAAGTCCGCCGACGATCTGGTCGGCAAGGTGATCGGCGTGGAAACCGGCAGCGCGATGCTGACCGATGTGAAGGCCTTCGACGAGCAATTGAAGAAAACTCATGGCGGCAACGGGTTCAAGCAGATCATCGAGTATCCAGCGTATCCCGAGGCGTACCAGGACCTCGCGCTCGGCCGCCTTGACGCAGTCGCCAATACGCAGATCAACCTGAACTCACTCCTCAAAACCCGTCCTGATGCCTTCGTGCTCGGAGAAAAGATCGGCAGTCCGGTGTATATCGCATGGGCCGTCAAAAAAGGCGACCCAGGCGCGCTGCAGATGGTGAACAGCGTGCTCCTCGACCTGCGCAAGAGCGGCGAAATGTACCAGATGCAAAAGAAATGGTTCGGTGCCAGTTTTGAATCGATGCCGCAGTCCATCAACTGATCGCGAAAGCGAGCCCGCTTTATGACCGCTTACGACTATTGGAGCATCACGCAGGGCGCGCTCGCGACGATCTCACTGTCGCTCGTCAGTATCGTACTCGGCGTTCCGCTCGGGCTCGCCCTGGCGTTGATCCGCTGGGCGAAAGTGCCGGTGCTCGACCGTTTCGTGTATTCGTATGTCAGCATCGTCCGGTCGTGTCCGACCGTGACGCTCACCTTGCTGGTGTATTTTGCGTTACCCCAGCTTGGCCTATCGCTCGACCCGGTTCCTGCCGCGATCGTGGCGCTGACCGTCAGCACCTCGGCCTTCAACTGTGAAATATGGCGCAGCTCCCTGGTCGAATTCCCACGTGACCAGTACGATGCCGCGTTGTCCTTCGCGATGCCTCGTTTGACCCGCATCCGACGTATTGTCATGCCGCAGGTCTACCGCGCGAGCCTGCCGGCGCTCGTCAACGAAATGACCTTGCAGATCAAGTCAACCCCAGCGGTGGCGGTGATCGGGATCGTCGAGATCACACGTGCTGCCTTGCGGGTCGGGTCGAATACCTATCAGCCGCTACCGCCATTCATCTTCGCACTCGTGCTATATGGCCTGATCGTGTTCGCCCTCATCCGGCTGCAACGCACGGTCGAGAAACGCCTTCGCTCGGGAGGACTCGCGTGACCCATAATTTCCTGATCATCTGGCAACAGCGCGACGTGGTCCTGGCCGGCCTGCTCAATACTCTCATCCTGCTGGCCGTTTCCGGGCTGGCGTCGCTTGTGCTGGGCGCGCTCCTCGCGCCATTGCTGGTGTCCGGTAACAAGGTCGTTAGCCGCGTGGCAGCAGCCTATGTTGATGCGATGCGATGCGCACCCTTCCTGTTGTTCGTCTACCTGATCTACTTCGGCTTGCCGACACTCGGGATAAACCTGTCTAACTGGTCAGCGGGAGCGCTCGCACTCATTCTTTACAACACGGCGTACATGGGTGAACTGCTGCGCGGTGCCTGGCTCGAACTACCCGCATCGCTAATCGAGTCAGGGAAGGCATTCGGTTTCCGTGGCCTCACGCTGTTGCGACGCATCATCCTGCCGCCGGTCTTGATGCGCGCCACGCCACTGATTGGCAATCAGTTGATCCAGATCGTCAAGGACAGCGCCTTCCTGACCGTCATCGCCGTTAGCGAACTGACTCATGAAATGACCGGCATCCAGGCCACCTACTTCATTCCGTTTGCGGCGTTTGTCGCGGCGGTCCTGCTTTACTGGTGCATCTGTCTTGCGATCGAAGCTGCCACCGGAATGCTGAATCAATTCGCCGAGGAGCGTCGAGCGTGACTCCTGCCCTGCCTATCACCGCACCTGAAACCGACCAGCCAGCATCCAGGAACACATCGGTGAACGTACTGAACCTCGTCGGCATTTCCAAATCATTCGGCGACAATCAGGTGCTGCGCGACGTGTCGCTGAAGGTCGCGCAAGGTGAGACCGTTTGCCTGCTCGGTCCATCGGGCTGCGGCAAGTCCACCCTGCTACGCTGCATTAACTGGCTCGAAGTTCCCGATGCCGGCAGCGTGCACGTATCCGGCCAGCGCATGGGCGTGCGCGACAACACCCGCATCCGGATGAGCGATGCCGACCTCGCGAAAATGCGGGCGAAGATCGGCATGGTCTTTCAGCATTTCGCTCTCTGGCCACACCTGAGTGTCATCGAAAACGTCATGGAAGCTCCCCTGCACGTGCTCAAACATGACCGCGCGACGGTACGGGCCGAAGCAATCGAACTGCTGGCCCGCGTTGGCCTCGCCGACAAACACGACCAGTTTCCATCGCGCCTTTCCGGAGGACAAAAGCAACGAGTGGGGATTGCCCGCGCGCTAGCGATGAAACCGGATGTGTTGCTGTTCGACGAGCCGACCAGCGCGCTCGATCCAATGCTGGTGGGTGAAGTACTGGGCGTGATGAGAACACTTGCAAGCGAAGGTGCAACCATGGTGATCGTCACGCACGAAATGGAATTTGCTCGCCAGGTGGCGGATCGCATCGTGTTCATGGATGATGGCCAGGTCGTCGAGACAGCCGCGCCGCAGAAATTCTTCGGGTCACCGGAGTCGCTTCGCGCGAGACAATTTCTCGCCCGCTTTCATGGACATGGCGCTAACGCTCCCGGTTAACATCGGGACCACGCCGGTTACCACCTGTATTTCAAGGATGATCGCGCCCGAGCGACGAATCGCCGCCTGTGTCGCCCTCACCTTCCTTCCATCGCTTGACGATATCCGTTTCTATTTCGAACAGGTCAAGTAGTCGGCCAACCGTATGATCGACGATATCCTCGATCGATCGCGGACGTGAATAAAAAGCCGGAACCAGCGGCGCGACCACCGCTCCCATGTCGGACAGTTGCAGCAGCGTGCGCAGATGGCCGCTATGCAACGGCGTCTCGCGCACGCCAAGCACCAGCCTGCGCCGCTCCTTGAGTACCACGTCGGCTGCGCGACTCATCAATGTGCCGGTCACCCCGGTTGCGATCTCGCTCATGGTCCTGATCGAACACGGCACAATCAGCATGCCCATTGTCCGGAACGATCCCGAGGAAACCGCCGCACCGATATCGCCGGCCGAATACCAGACAGACGCCTTCGCGCGCACGTCAGCAGCCTTGAGGTCGGTCTCGCAGGTCATCGTCAGTTCGGCTGCCTTGCTGAGAACGAGGTGTGTCTCCACGCCGGCCAGCTTCAACACTTCGAGTGCACGAATGCCGTAGGCGACTCCCGACGCTCCGGTTATGCCCACAACCATGCGTCGCGCTGCGGTATTGCTCATCGTCGTCCCGTTTCAGAAGCGTGTGTGCAAGCCAACCCGGAACACCGCCTGGGTCGGGCCGCTCGACGCCGAACCGGCCCCGAGCAAGCCGTCGATGTTAGCCTGCATGCCGTGGTTCGTGCGCTGCACCGACGCCAACGTATAGACGGAGGTGCGCTTGGACAGCGCATAGTCGAGGATGCCGGATACCTGGTTCGCATGCTGGTTGCTCAGTACGGCATTGCCTTTCTGATACATATAGCTGAGACCCAGTGACCACAGCGGCGTGAAGTGATACATCGCGCCACCCGAGTACGACTGGGCGGCGGTGCCGTTCGCCACGTTGCGCACCGTAGTGATTAGCGCCGTCATGAATACCGGTCCCCATGTATACCGCGAGCCGAGGGCCGTGTTGCGAATCGAGACGCTCGGCGCCGCTGCGGTCGCAACGGACTTGGTACCCGTATAGTCCGCATCGATGGAAAAGGTACCGCGCTGGTAGCTCGCCAGAAAGCTAGAGGCATTGCCCGCCCCGATTGAACCCGCGACGTTGCCAAATCCATACAGTGCACCAAACCGGAATCCGCCCAGCACAGGCGTCGCATATTTGACCGAGTTCGATATCGGGGTACCGGTCAGACGGCTCCAGTCGAAGCTTCCCGATGGATTGCCGGGAATCGCGAGTTTCGTGAAGATGCCCCCCGGATACGCATAAAGGTGGCCGGAAATCTCGGCTGGCGAATCGAGCACCAGGTCGCGCATGAAATCGTACTGCTCGCCGAGCGTGAGCGTACCGTAGCGATCGCTGTCCAGCCCGACATAGGCCGACTTCGACCAGAGCTGCTGACCCGCCAGAATTGAACCCGTACCGACCACGAACTGATCGCGCAGCATGAATATTGCCTTCAGCCCGCCGCCAAGATCCTCCGTTCCGCTGATGCCCCACAGGTTCGGATTGTTCTGGCCATCCTTGAACTGTAGCGTGCCGTGTCCGTTCTCGTTGCTGATGTACGTCAGCCCGACATCCATCAACCCGTACAAGGTCACGCTGCTTTGCGCGTTCGCACGGATCGAAACTGCGGTGAGCGCAGTCGCCAATGCAACCCATGTCCATAACTTTTTCATTCGACGTCTCCTTTTTTGTATTTCTTCACACCTCAGCAGGTGCTGTGCATCTCATTGCGCACGTTTTTTCAATCATCCTATTTATTTCGCATTACGAACTAATGTAAATATGGCAACGACAAGCCACGTGGCTGCCGTGTCGATGCTTCCATCACGAGAACCTGGCCGCTCCGTCAATGCGATACCAGTCGAGCATGCGCAGCAACGGTTCATCCGACACGCGCAGGAGCAGCGCATCGCTGCCAGACTCGAGGCTGTAGTCGTACCAGCTCGGCAGCGCGAACATGTCGCCGGCATGCCAATGGAATTCGCGCCCCGCCACTCGCGTCACGCCCTTACCCTCGACTACCGTGAAAATCCGGTTGGCCGTGCTGCGCGGACAATGCCATTGCGTGCCGGCGGCGAGATGCAGCACGACGCGATCGAAGGTCACAAGTTGCGGCGGCCCGAGTTCGAGGCTGCGCACGCCCGGCGCGATCTCGGACGACTCGAGCAGGCGCGGCCGGTAGTCGGCATAGGCGAACCGCATGGGGGAACGTGCGTCGACGCGGTTGCTATTCTCGAGCGTGTCGGGATGCACCTCGAAAAACATCGGACCGAGATGCTGGACGAGCGGCGCGTCGAGGAAATCGACCCAATAGCCTTCCTGGTCGGTTTCGCTGAGATGGCCGTGCCAGGAACCATTCGGGGTCAGCAAGATGTCGCCGGTCAGCATCGGAATTTTCAAACCGTCGACGATCGTGTGCATGTCCGGTGATCCTTCGAGCACGATACGCATGGCGTTAGGCGTATGCCGGTGGCTGCGCGCCGCTTCATGCCCCTTGATCATCTGGTACGCACCCACGAGTGTGCGTACCGTCGCGTAATCGTTGCCCGGAATCGGGTTGGCCATGATCAGGTTGCGGCGCTCGGCCCATTCGGTGCCGACAAGCCGGCCCGCGGCATGCAATGCGGCTCGCGCGTCGCGATAGCGCCAATGTGCCGGTACAAAAACCTGTTTTGGGCTCGGATACAGCGAAGGCGTGGGCTTGGCCCAACCGTTCTTCATCTGCACATGCTCGAGCAGTTCGTGTAGTGCGGGGAGATCCTGCGCTGACTCGAAATCGACTTCGGCGTGTTCGGTATGCGACATGGGAGCCATCCTTTGGGACCATTTAGCTCTGATCTTCGCCAGCACCTTATAATTCGCACTGCGAATTTCAATCTGTGTAGCAAATTATATAGTTTCCACCTGCCTTGTCAATTCGTTTAGGTGAAGTCCCCTACGAACCGATTGCACGAAGCGCGGGCAGAACCACAAGGCGGTGCGAGCTGGCTTTTCCGCAAAAACGACCGAATTCACGTTGCGAGTAACCTATCCTCTATGCGAATATCTATCTGCCCGTGCCGGGCGCGACGTTGATGCGCGCGCTGCTTATAATTCCGCACGGTAAAAAAACAGACACGCTACCGAGGGCGGCCACCGTGTCGCATTCTGCGATCCGGGGGGTGCCATGCGCTCGACAAGGTTCGCGTCTAACAGGATTGCCAAATTGACAGAACGAAAACCAGCCAAAAAAGCCGCCGCCAAGGCGACGAGCGAAATCGCTCCAGAAAAGGACCGCCAATTCGTGACGGCACTGGCAAGAGGCCTCGACGTGTTGCGTTGCTTTACGCGTGCGACACCGGCACTGGGCACTGCCGATATCGCGCGTCTGACTGGCCTCGCGCAGCCAACCGTCTGGCGGCTCTGCTACACGCTGATTCAGGAAGGCTATCTGGTGCAGACCGACCGCGGCGGCAGGTTGCGCCCTGGCATATCGGTGCTCGGCCTGGGGCAAGGGGCGATCGCGAGCATGCCCATCGCCGAACTCGCGCGTGCCGACATGCAGGCGCTCGCGAGCCGCTATCAGTGCGCCGTTTCGCTCGGCATGCGTGACGGGCATTACATGGTCTACATGCAGCGCATGCAAGGCTCGCAGATCATCCTGCGCGATCTCGAAGTCGGCTCGCGCGTGCCGCTGTCCTCGTCTGCAACAGGCTGGGCGTACCTTGCCGGACTCCCGGAAGACGAACGCGAGAAGGTCTTCAAGGAACTTCAGGAAATTGACAAGAAGCGCTGGCCGACCCTGCTGCCGAAGATCAAGCAATCGATCGCGCAGTACAAGCGCACGGGCTACATCCTCAACAAGGGGTCTTTGCATGCACAGATCAATGCGGTGGCAGTGCCGATCATGTCATCGGACGGCAGCGTGTTGCTATCTCTGAGCGCGGGTGGCATCAGTCTCGTGTTCGACGACGAAACGCTCGTCAAGGTGGGCACCGAACTGAAGCGGCTCGCCGAACGATTTGCCGCGGCACTCGACGCGATGAAATGAGCATGGGGCACCTCGATGGCCGCTCGCGTGCAGGAACGTGGTGGCCCGGATTGTCCGCGCCACCACGCCGCTTCATTGCTGTGTCGCGAGCGCGCTGACATTGTCGTTGAAGCGCTGAAAAAAGGCGGCGGCCAGCTTGTTGGCCACCGACGCGACGAGTCGCGTGCCGATCTGCGCAAGCTTGCCGCCGACTTCCGCATAGGCGATATAGGACAGCACCGTCTCGTCTCCGGCCTCGGTGAGCGCCACCTCGGCGTTCATCTTGCCGAACCCGGCGATACCGCCCTCGCCCTGGCCGACGATCCGGTATCCCTCGGGTTCGACACGCTCGGACAGCTTCAGGTTGCCCTTGAAATTGGCCTTGACCGGGCCGACCGCGACGATGACCGTCGCGAGGAACTCATCTTCGCCTGCCGCGGTGAACGACTGGCACCCCGGCACACAGTTTTTCAGCACCTCCGGGTCGTTCAGGCACTTCCACACGAGGCTGCGCGGCGCCTTGATCGTTTCAGATCCCTTGAAATCCATGTCGGGCTCCTGTCTCTCTTTCGTTGCTTAATGGTTGTTTAACGGACGTCCAACGTCATTTCCCCGACGTGGTCGATGGCGATGCGCATGCGATCGCCGGCCTTGACCGGGCCGACGCCAGCCGGCGTGCCGGCCGCGATGATGTCGCCGGGGTACAGCGTGGCGACACGCGAGATCAGTTCGATCATGCCGGGTATGTCGACAATCAGATCCTTCGTATTCGAGTCTTGCCGCAGTTCGCCGTTGACCCACAGGCGCGTCTGCAGATTGCCTGGGTCCGGCACCTCGTCTGCGGTAACGATCCAAGGTCCGAACGGGCAGAACGTGTCGTACGACTTACGCATCACACGTTCTTCCTTGCCGCGCACCACCATGTCGATCAGACATGCATAGCCGAATACGTGCTTGTACGCGTCTGCGCGGCTCACATTGCGGCCGCCCTTGCCGATCACAATGCCGAGCTCGCACTCGTGATGGATTTCGCGGCCGGGCAGATCGGGCAGCACGACAGCGTCGTTGGGACCCGACAGCGAGGAGTTCGCCTTCAGAAAAAAACCGTTCAGATCCGCACGATTGGCCGAGTTCATTTCAGCGCCGTGCGCGACATAGTTGACTGGCATCGCGAGCAGCTTGTTGGGCCATTCGATCGGCACCAGCAGACGCACGGCGTCAAGATCAATGCGACGGGTCTTCGGATGCTCGAGCACGGCTGGCGCCGATTCGCAGAAGTGCCGGATCACCTGCACCATCTGCACCGGCGGCCACATTTTCGTGTCGATGCCTAGCGCGTCGGTGATGTCGTAGCTCTCCTGACCGGCTTGCATGCCGATCCGGCCGTCGTCAAAGCGAAACAGTTTCATCGTTCTTCTTCCTTCCAGAAATCGTTGCGAGAAGCGCGGCCGGATCGACCGGGAGTGAGTCACCGCGCCAGGCGATGTGTCCGTCCGGGCGCACCAGCACATGGCGCTTTTCATAGAGGGCGGCCACCGCCGGTTCGTCGAGCGAATGCAGAGCAAGCGGCACGCGGGCGTCGCCCGCAGCGTCGGCGAAACGCCGTGCCCTGTCGTCCGCGGTGAAGCTCAGCAGCACGTAGCCGCGACCGAACAGGTCGAGCGTCGAGCGCCCGTCGGCAAGCCACGCATGAGGCGCGCGGCAGCCAGGGCGAGTGGTAGGCCGGTAATTGACGCCGTCGTTGTACTCGTCGACGATCTGCTCGCGGTCCTCGTATTCCGGATAGACGCAGATCGGCGAGTCAACATAGCGATTGCCGAGATGCATGTTCAGCGAGAACCATTCGCGCTTCAGACCCTCACCTAGCGCTTCGCCCACCTTGTGCCGTTCGGCGGCGCCCGTCGCACTGTCTTCGTCGAGCCGGCTGCTGTTTCTCACCCGCTTCATCGTTTCCAGGTTGCCGGTCGAAAAGCGCGTGATGCGTTCGGCGATCGGCTTGCGCTCGATCTCGTATGCATCGAACAGGGCTACTCCCCCCCATCCCTGCAGCGCGGCATCGAGCTTCCACGACAGGTCGACTGCATCGCCAATGCCGGTGTTCATGCCCAGGCCGCCGGTCGGTGACGTCAGGTGGCAGGCGTCGCCACAGATGAACACGCGTCCGCGGCCGTAGCTCTCGGCAACCAGCTCCTCGCGGGTCCAGTTCAGCACGCTGATGATCTCCGGCTCGAATGAACGACCCAGCGCCCGGCAGGCGAAATCTTTCAGTTCGTCGTTGGTATAGCGTCTGCGCTCCTCTGCACTGCCGACGATCGACATGCGCCAGCAGTCGTTGCCATTGATCGCAACGATGGTCGCCCAAACGCCTGTGACGTCGACGAACATATACCGGTAGCCCGGCGCCTTGTTGTGCAGACGGTTGAATTCCGCGCAGCGGAAAATCACGTTGGTCGTGTACGTCAGCACGCCCTTGCCTTTCATGCCAAAGCCGAGCTGGTCGCGCACCGTGCTTCTGCCGCCGTCGCAACCAACCAGATACCGTGCGCGGATTTCGAAGGCGTGGTTGTCGGACTGACGCACGATTTTCGCCCTCACGCCGTCGCCGTCCTCATCGAACGAGACATACTCGTGCTGGTACAGCAACCGTACGCCCGGCTGCGACTCGGCGAACTTCCGCAGGATCGGATCGAACATGTTCTGCGGACAGCGCTCGCGCTTCTGCGGACTCTCGGGCGGCGGTAGTTCCGCCCGCATCGACGGCATGGCCTGGCGGCCCAGTTCATAGCCATTGAGGGCCGTCAGGTAGACGTTGTCCTGCGGATAGTCGCGATCGTAGGGGCTTCCCTCCACGTCGCCGACGATTCCCCAGCGGCGGCAGAACTCCATCGTGCGGATACCGACGAGGTCCATCTTCGGCTGAAAGATCGAGCCGTCACCGCGATCGACAACGATGCATTGGCGGTCCCGCCAGCCGAGGTCTCCGGCTAGCGCCAGTCCGACCGGGCCCGCGCCAACCACCAAAATTTCGCACTCCAATAAGTCTGGTTTGGCTGTCATGTGAGTTTGATTTGTAGTTGCGTCGACTTCAACTGTTGCGAGATCGACGAACCCGAAGCCGGGCAAAACATCGACTACTCGCACTGCAAATATGTATTTGCAACTAGTGTATGGGCGAGCCTTTGCGTTGTCAACGTGTTGCGAACGGGTTCAGCAACGAACATTCACCAGGACTTACCACTGCTCCAAGCCCCCATTGACAGTCCACTCGCTCGCCTCGTACTATTTGCTATGCGTTTTGTTATCCGCCTTGCAAATTGAAGCGATGCAGGCAGGCGACGCAGGCAACATCGCCACCCGGCGCGGTTTTCCAATCGCTCGGCTACCGCTTGTTTGTCGTGCTCGCCCAATGACGTCGCACTCCGGAGGAGCACATGCCTCAAATTAATTTGACGGTGAACGGGCAGTCATCGTCGGCTGAAGTGGAAGGTAGAACACTGCTGGTCGAGCTGCTGCGTGACAAGTTAGGTCTAACCGGCACGCACGTCGGTTGCGATACCAGTCAATGTGGCTGTTGTGTCGTGCAACTGGACGGTAAATCAGTCAAGTCCTGCACCTTCCTGGCCGTTCAGGCCGATGGCGCCACGGTCACGACCGTCGAGGGGTTGACCGCACCGGACGGTACGCTGCATCCGATGCAGGAGATGTTTCGCAAACACCACGCCTTGCAGTGCGGATACTGCACGCCCGGCATGATGATGAGCGCGATCAACCTGGTGGAGACTCATCCGGATGGCCTCACGGCGGAGCAGATCCGTCATGCCATGGAGGGCAATCTTTGCCGCTGCACCGGGTATCACAACATCGTCAGGGCGATCGAGGCGGCGTGGCCGCTGATGCAGGCTGGCGCGGCGCAAACCGCGACATAGCAGGAGGCAGACATGTACGATTTCCAATATGTGAAGCCATCCGCGCTGGAAAATGCGGTCAAGATCCTGTCCGATAACGATGCGGCCAAGGCGATCGCGGGCGGCATGACGTTCATCCCCGTGCTGAAGCAACGGTTTAGCCAGCCCTCCGTCGTGGTGGATCTGAGCGGCCTGGGCTTGTCCTACATCCGCCGCGAAGGCGACACGTTAGTGATCGGCGCGATGACTCCGCATGGCGTGGTGGCGGCCTCGCCCATCGTCCAGCAGGCCATTCCGGCTCTCGCTTATCTCGCCGGCCACATCGGCGATCGGCAGGTGCGCTACCGTGGCACCATCGGCGGGTCTCTGGCCAATAACGATCCCTCTGCCTGCTATCCGTCCGCGGTGCTCGCGCTGGATGCCACCATCAGAACTGATCGGCGCGATATCGCCGCCGACGATTATTTCCAGGGCATGTTCACCACCGCGCTTGAGCCGGGCGAGTTGGTCACCGAAGTCCGGTTGCCGGTGGTCGAACGCGCCGCCTATGTGAAATTCCCGAGCCAGGCATCGCGCTATGCTCTCGTCGGCGTGTTCGCGGCGAAGACCGCAGCGGGTGCACGTCTCGCCGTGACCGGCGCTGGCCAGGATGGCGTCTTTCGCCATCGCGCCTTCGAAGAAGCGCTCGAAAAGTCGTTTAGCGCATCATCACTCGACGGCATCGATACCCCGATCGACATGATGAACACCGACATTCACGCCGGTGCGGCATATCGTGCGCATCTTGTTAGTGTGATAGCCAGGCGGGCCGTCGATATCGCGAACGCCTGAGGTGGCTTCGTAGCAGCCTCGGAAGCGGCTTCACGGCTCGCCATGAAGCCGGCCCCGAGGATTACGACGACGCCGGCAAATCCAGCACGTCGCGTAGCATCGCCAGTGTCCGTGCGCCTGCCTCGGCGGCAGCTTCCTGATGATGTCTGTCGGTTCGCGACGGATTGAAGAACCCGTGCTTCGCCTCTGGATAGAGGCGGACATCCACCAAGGGGTTAGACCTCGAAGCCGCTTCAATGCGGTTGACGAGCGCGAGCGGTATTTGAGCATCCTGTCCGCCGAAATGAAGCAGGAGACGCGACTTCGCCCCCGCAATCTCGTCAACGTAATCGTTGAGCTGCACGCCGTAGAACGAGACGCCGCCATCGATCTCACCTCGCGCGCCCAGCAGCGTTGCCAGTTTGCCGCCAATGCAAAAGCCGATGGCGGCGAACCGGTGTTTCGCGCCGGAGTGCTGCTTCAGCCAGTCGATTAGACGGCCAACGTCAGCCAATCCAAGATCGGTGTCGAAATCGCGCATGATCTCCGTGGCACGCGTACGGTCCGGCTCGATATAGCCAAGCGAAATGCGTGGCTCGACGCGCCAGAACAGGTCCGGAATCAGCACTTCGAAGCCTTCCCGGGCCAGCCTCCCCGCGACATCGCGCATCGCCCCGTTTACGCCGAAGATTTCGTGCAGCACGATGACGGTCGGCGCCGCCGCATCGCCCGGCGGACCGATGCGGTAGGCCTGCATGCCGAAATCGTCCGCGCCGGGCAGCGCAATCCATTCGCCCTGCATGATTACCTTCCCTCCCGGTTGTCCGTATCGTGCTTGCCGCCGCAGCAAGCACATGTCGCCGCGCCGGAAAGCTTGACGCGATTGGTCCAGTATTCCCATGCTCGGGTATAGGCGGGCGAGTCGATCGGGGTTTTCAGGCGGATGGCGATTTCGCCCGGCGACAAGGGCTTGATCTCGCCGCCGAGGCTGAGTGCCGCCAGCATGACGCGGGCGTTGAGCGGAAGGTAAATAGCCGACTTCACCGCTTCGACCAGTGTGCGACCGACGGCCGTGAAGCCATGCCCCCGCATCAGCGTGACGCTGTTGTCGGCCAGCGTGCGTGCAAGGTCGTTCGCCTGCGCGATGCTTTCGACGAGGATGTTCGTGTCGCCGAAGTTGTCGCGAATGTCCCAGACCGGCACTTTCTCGCCGATACCTGAGGCCGTATTGAGCACCGGCTGCAGTGGCCGGGTGCTGATGGTGAAAGGCAATACGTCGGCGGCGTGGCTGTGAATGACGGCATGCACGTCAGGCCGCGCCGCATAGACGCCCGCATGAATGAAGCGCTCAAGATACGGCTTCTTGCCCCCAGGTACGGTCGGCTCGCCGTCGAAGCCAAACTCAAGAATATCGTCCGTCGTGACGAATTCCGGGCTGCGCGAACAGGAGAGCAGGAAGCGCTGCGGGTTCTCCGGATGCCGGATACTGACGTGCCCATAAGCGTCCACGATGTTTTCATTGGCGAGGATGTGATTGGCCATCACCAGATCCTGTATCGCCGCGTCCAGTCCATTCATAGATTGCCCCGTTAATTTGCATTGCAAATACAATAACGCCTGGCAAATAATACGGCGCGGCTGACGCCACTGTCAACGGAATGCCACCGGCGCTCGCGTACCGTCTGCAGACTCCGCGCCAGCGGTCAGCGAAACATCAGTTTCGCGTTGACAGTCTCATGGGTGCGGCCATAAAATTCGCAATGCGCATCATATTTCGCTTAGCGAATTACCAAAACAAGGTCGTCTGCGGCAAGTCACCCGCAGTGAATGAACGAAAGCCGATAAAACGCTAGCATCTCTGTGCAGCGTAAGGAGACACGGCATGACTGACCCGATCAACGTCGTCGAGATCATTGATAGTCAAAAGATCAGCTGGTTGCAGATACGCGTTGCCTTGTTAGGCGCAATCACCTTGATGCTCGACGGTTTCGACAACCAGATGATTGCGTATGTGGCGCCGGCCCTGAAGTCGGCCTGGCACCTTAGTGCCGGTGCGCTGGGTCCGGTGTTCAGCGCCGGCGTGTTTGGCGTCGGTCTGGGCAGCATTCTGATCGGTCCGTTCGGCGATCGCTTCGGCCGGGTGAAGACCCTGCTGTTCACGGTGCTGTGCTTCGCCGTGTTCTCCCTTCTGCTGGCCCAGGCAAGCACGATTTCCCAGCTCACGGTGCTGCGTTTCGGCATCGGCCTCGTGCTCGGCGCGGTCATTCCCCTGGTGGTGGTGCTCTGCAACGAATACGCACCGCTCAGGCATCGGGCCAAGATGGTCACCATCATGACCTGCGGATATTCGGTCGGCGCTGCCTCGGGCGGACTCCTCTCCGTTCATATGGTGCCGCGTTTTGGCTGGACCTCGGTTTTCTACGTTGGGGCGGTGTTGCCCCTGCTGCTTGCCCTCGCGCTGCTGCTCTGGATGCCCGAATCGATCCGCTTCCTCACGCTGCGCAACGACACCGCGCGCATCGCCGCTATTCTGCGCAAGATCGCGCCCTCGCTGGCTGTCCCCGCGGATGCGCGCTTCATGATGCTGACAACCGGCCGCGACACCGGAAAGAATGGTGCCTTCTCGCATGTGCGCGAGCTCTTCACGGAAAACCGCACTCGCATCACCCTCTTGCTGTGGGCCTGCCTGTTCATGAACCTGATCGTGCTGAATTTCATGAACAGCTGGCTGCCGACCTTGGTAATCCAAACCGGCTTGCCGGTACGGCAAGCGCTGCAAACGGCCACCATGCTGCAATTCGGCGGCTTCATCGGTATTGCGCTGATGGGCTTGTTCGCCGACCGCTTTGGTTACTACAAGGTTCTGGCGGCTGTCTTTGCGATGGGGTGCGTCGGGATTGCGTTGATCAGTCAGGCCGGCAAGTCGCAAGCGGGCCTGGTGGTCACCATCTTTATCGGCGGCTTCGCCGTGATTGGATCGCAGATGACGCTCGGCGCCCTGTCCGCGACGCTTTATCCCACCCGTATCCGCGCAACCGGGTCCAGCTGGGCATTCGGTGTTGCCCGCCTGTTGTCGGTGGTCGGTCCATTCCTGGGCGGCCTGATGATCGCAAGCCACTGGCCGCTTGAGACCATCTTTTATTGCGCGGCCGTGCCGATGCTGTTCGCCATGGTGGCCGTGCTGATGATGATGCGCGCGCCGCAGCCGCCGAGCACTCGCCAGGAGGCGCGGGTTCACACGAGCAGAGGTTTGTCTTGAGCCGGTCGCTACCCACCCACGATGGCATCGGCCAGCCGGTGCCACGCCGCGAAGACCTGCGTCTGATACAGGGGCAAGGTTGCTTTAGCAATGACATCAACCTTCCCGGCCAGGCCCATGCCAATTTCGTTCGCTCTCCTCACGCACATGCACGGATCGTGTCGATCGATACTTCGGCCGCGCTGGCGCTCGAAGGTGTCATCGCTGTCCTCACGGGCAAGGATGTCGAAGCGGACGGGCTGAAGTCGCTGCCGCACCGGCCAGTGCTGGGACACGAGGCTGACGTCAAGCTCACCAACACCGACGGCTCGGCGAAGTTCGTTTCGCCTCATCTGCCACTGCCGGCGGACCGGGCGCGCTTCGTCGGCGAGGCGGTGGCCATCGTCATCGCCGAGACCGTGGCGATCGCCAAGGATGCCGCCGAGCTGGTCAATATCGGGTACGAGGCGCTGCCCTCGGTAACCACCACCCTGTCGGCTGCCGCGCCGGACGCACCGCGCGTGTGGGACGAGCACGCCAATGTCGCGCTCGATGCCCAGATAGGCGACGCCGCGGCGACGGATGCCGCCTTCGCCCGCGCCGCGCATATCACCTCGATCAAAACCTGGATTCAACGGCTGACTGGCGTGCCCATGGAACCGCGCGCGGCAGTGGGCAGCTTCGACCCGCAGACGGGCCGCTACACGCTCTTCGCAGGCAGCGGCAACGTGGTCCGGCAGAAGCGCGAACTCGCCCACATCCTCGGCGTCGAAGAATCGATGGTGCGGGTCGTCGCGCGCGATGTCGGAGGTAATTTCGGCACCCGCAACGCCTTCTATCCGGAGTTCGCCGTGCTCGCCTGGGCCGCGCGGCGAATCGGGCGTCCGGTGCACTGGAATTGCGAGCGTCAGGAGGCTTTCCTGAGCGACTATCAGGGCCGCGATCTGTATGTCGCGGCGGAGCTCGCGCTAGACAAGGACGGCCGGTTCCTCGCCATGCGAGGCTCCAACCTGAGCAACGTGGGTGCGCACACGGTTTCCTTCGTACCGCTGACCAAAGGCATCGGCTTGATGAGCAGCGTCTACGACATACCGAGCGCCAACTTTCGCGGGCAGGCGGTCAACAGCAACACGCCCTCGACCAACTCGTACCGCAGCGCCGGCCGCCCGGAAGCGATGTTCGTCGTGGAGCGGCTGATCGACATGGCGGCGCGCGAGCACGGCTTCGACCGGGTCGAACTGCGCCGGCGCAATCTGATCCAGCCGGACCGCTTCCCCTACGCTAATCCTCTTGGTCTCACTTACGACAGCGGTGTCTATCCGCAGGTCATGGAGCGCGCCCTCGAACTCGGCAAATGGTACACGTTCCCGCAGCGCCGGGCCGAGGCACGCCAACGCGGCAAGTATCGCGGCATCGGTGTGGCGAACTACGTCGAGATTACCTCCGGCATGCCGCGCGAGCGCGCCGAAGTCACGGTGCTGCCGACCCGCAGCGTCGAGGTGGTGATCGGCACGCTGTCGAGCGGTCAGGGCCACGAGACGAGCTTCGCCCAGTTGATCACGGAGTGGTTCAAGGTGCCCATCGAGCAGGTACGCATCATCACCGGCGACACCGACATCGTTCAGGCCGGCGGCGGCTCCCACTCCGGGCGCTCGATGCGTCTGGCTGGCATCGTAATCGGCAAGGCCAGTGAGGCCTTGCTCGGCAAGGCGAAGCGCATTGCCGCTCATCTGTTGAAACTGGACACGCCCACCTGCGTGCGATTCGAGAATGGCCGCTTCGGCGCGCCCAGCATCTCGGCTACGTTCGACATCTTCGAGATTGCCGCTGCGGCTGCCGACCCCGGCAACGAGCTGCCCGACGATCTGCGTGGCCCGCTCGCCGCGGTATCCGACGAGACCGTGCAGGTTGCCGGCTACCCTTTCGGCAGCCATGTGTGCGAGGCCGAGGTGGATGCCGATACGGGGACGGTCGAGCTGATCGACTACATCGCCGTCGACGACGTGGGGCAGGCCATCAATCCACTGATCCTCCACGGCCAGGCCCACGGCGGCATCGCTCAAGGCGTGGGGCAGGCGCTGATGGAGCGCAGCTACTACGAGGATGGCAGCGGCCAGCTCCTGTCGGGTTCCTTCATGGATTACGCGATTCCGCGCGCCTCCGATCTGCCCGACTTCACCACGGAAATCAGCGAAACGCATTCGCCGAGCAACCCACTCGGCGTGCGGGCCGGCGGCGAAGGTGGCACGACACCGGCACTCGGGGTGATCATCAACGCCATCGTCGACGCCCTGGCCGAGTTCGGCGTCACGCATATCGACATGCCGGCGACACCCGAGCGGGTGTGGCAGGCGATTCAGGATGCACGCAACAGCGGCAACACCTCGGCCTAGCAGGAGCACATTAATGAGCAGCAGAATCATTCAGCAGCAGCATGGACGTTGCCTCGAACTGATCATCGACAACCAGGAGCATGGCAATGCCGTCTCCGACGAGATGGCCCAGGAGCTGGCCGATCTGCTCGATGCGGCGGCGGACGAGGCGGACCTGGTCGTGCTACGCGGTGCGGGCACGGATTTCTGCAGCGGACGGATGTCGATGGGCAAGCGTAGTGGCACTCAACCGCAAGCGCTCGACCGGAGGCGCAAGACCGAGGTGATTTTCCGCTGCTACGACGCATTCCGCGCGACGCCGGTACCGGTGATCGGTGTGGTCCGCGGCCGGGCGCACGGTTTCGGCTGTGCGATCGCGGGGCTGTGCGATATCACGCTGGCCGCGAGCACGGCGCGCTTCCAGATTCCGGAAATGGCTCACAACATCATGCCGACCATGGTGATGTCGGCGTTGATCGATCGTGTGCCGGCCAAGGAATTGGCCTATCTGGTCTATTCGAGCCGCGAGATCGATGCAGCGGCGGCGCAAACCTATGGCCTCGTCAGCGAGGTGGTGCCTGACGCCGGCCTCGATGCGGCCTTCGAGGCGCTCAAGACAGCGATGCTGAACACGCCGCGCCCGGCGCTATGCGGCGTCAAGGAATATCTCCGTTCGGCGCCAGGCATGAGCATCCGTGGCGCGGTGGACTTCGCCCAGAACCTGCACGCGACCGTCAATTCCTCGAACGAAATGCTCAAACAGAAAGATTAAGGAAACAAGGACGACCCATGAGCAACAACGACACCCACTTCGATTTCGACAAATTCCGCCTGCGTCGCTTCATCGAGAAGCTGATTGATGCCGGCGAAGTCGTGATCCACGACGATCCCGTTTCACTGGTCGACCTGAGCGCGCGAATCGACGACACGCCCAAGGCGTCTTTGTTCAGGCAGGTCGGGCAGGAGAAGTTCGAAATGATTGCCGCGGTTTCCGGTAGCCGCAAGCGGCTGGCCATGGCATTTGGCGTCGGGGAAAGCGAGCTTATCGCCGAATACACCCGGCGCATGGCCAATCCGCAGAAGTACATCGAGGTGTCTTCGAAGCAGGCGCCGGTACACCAGGTCATCAAGACGGGCGACGAAATGGACCTCATGCAGCTGCCGTTTCACCTTCAGCATGAATACGACGGTGCGCCCTACATCTCCTCGGGCATCGACTATAGCGTCGACCCTGCCACCGGCCGCACCAACGTCGGGTGCCGGCGTCTGATGTTCCGCAGCAGGAACACCATGCGCGCCAACCTCTCCCAACCGTCCGATCTGAAGCGTGTTTATCTAGCCTGCGTGGAACGCGGCGAAAAGCTGCCGGCCAGCTTCGCGATCGGCTCGCATCCGCTCGATTATCTGGCGGCCGGCCAACGAATCCCGGTCGATGAATTCGGCCTCGTCGGCACGCTGCGCGGCGAGCCGGTACCAATGGTTCGCGGCCTGACCAACGGTGTGCTGGCCCCCGCCGACGCGGAAATGATTGTCGAGGGCTATTTCGACGAGCTGGGGTATAGCGAGAAAGAAGGCCCTTACGGCGAGTTCTACGGCTACTACGGCCCGGTGCACATGGACCCGGTGTTCCACGTCACGGCGATCACCATGCGCGAGGATGTGCTGCACCAGACCGTACGCCACAGCGGCCGCTATCTCAGCTGGACCGAATCGGCCAATCTGGGCGGCCTCAATTCGGAGCTGCAGATGTGGCGTCTATTGCGCTCAGCGAATATCGAACCGGCCGCGATCTGCGCCGTGCCCGATACCAATGGACGCCAAAGCGCGCGCATTGCGCTCAAGCGCGGCACACCCGGTCAGGCGCGGTTGGCCATATCCGCGCTTGCGGCGATTCCCCGGCTCAAATACATCTACGTCGTCGATGACGATGTAGATGTGTTCTCGAACGAGCAGGTAGAATGGGCCATGTCGACACGCTTTCGCAGCGACCGGGACATCGTGGTACTGGAGGGCTTTGCGCCCTTTTACATGGATCCCACGACCGGTGACCACGGCAGCGTCGCCAAGGTGGGCTTCGATCTGACCGCTCCGTACGGCAGGCCCGAGACAATCGAGAGCCGGCGCGCCTTCGCGCCACGCTTCGCGGCTCCCTCGAAGGACAGGCGTTTCGGCAGCGTTCGCGAGGCTCTGGCAGCCGGTCCGTTGTTTTTCATGGAACTGATGGTAGCGCTCGGCAGCACGGACGGACGGGAAATCGCGCTTGAACTCGATGCCCTGAGCCAGGAAGGCGTTTTGTGCCGTCTGCCCGATGGCGAATGGGCGCTGGAAGGCAGTGCCGATAAAAAGTAGAAGCAACGGCGGCTCTGTCAGTGAGTGGAGAGGCCGCGGTAGAACGACGTGATAAAGAAGACGAAATCGCTTTATGACGGCCGCCGCTTTTCCGCTGTCCTGCTGTCATCAGCAGATGCACGGTCCTATAACATATCGTTATCCTCATCAATGAGTGTTGCCCCGCTTCAAAAACCCATGAAGTATGTCTGCACGTTCTCCTCTTCGGCCCAGATCTTCAGGTCGAGCATATGGCGAAAATCAATGACCATTTCGCGGTGAACGCAACAGAAGCCACGTGCCGTTCGGTAGATGATCACCCACTCGAATGCCACCTCTGCCTTGGCCAGCGCCCCGGCTCTGAATGCGCGTTTTAGTGCATTCAGGTGAAAGACCTTGCTCATGCGGTTGCGCACAACATCCAGCCCATGTGCGAGTTTCATTTGACGCTCCTTTCCCGGACGTTGCATCTGCAGCCAGTCACTTGAAACGCGTGGCCCAGTTGGCCACGCCGACCTCTATTTTCCATGTCCCCCGCCCGCTCCACCTGCGGCGCCGCCGCCGTGTCCCATGCCTGAGCTATGGGCCCCGCCGCTGTCAAATGTGGCGGCGCCACCAGTGCCGTGCGTGCCGGGGGCGCCATGCATGCCGTTGTTCCCGTGTAAATCATTGTCTCCGTGAGGCAACCGGTCGGGCCGGTGGTCGACGTGACCGCCGCCGTTGCTCGGTGGGCATCGGTTAAGAGAGCCATCTGCGAGAGTGGGGTCGCAAACCTGAGCAAACGCGATAACGGGTGAAACGAAAGGCGCAGCCAGACCGGCTAAAAGCGTCAACATCACGAGTGATTTGGACATCATGTTTCCATTCCTCATCGGCACAACAATCTCTGTACAACGATCCGGGACGCCCGACTATTCCACTAATTTTATTTTTTGTGCGACGGAATATTCGCGCATCCGGTGACGTTTTCCACCCTTGACGCCGCCTCGGTCGCTGCTTGCCAGAGTCGGACTTGCCAGGTGACGTGCCTCCGTGTCTTCGACTAGCGGAGTGCTTCACATTCGTGGACGGTAGACATGGACATTCGCGAACGGACCGGCGGTGCATGCGCTAGTAAAAGGCGTCGCCCAGGGCAGCCACGTCTCGGGCTTCAGGTTGCAATAGAACAACGAGTCGCTCCTCCATCCGTACCTCGTGAGTCGTCCATTGGACAACACGTGGCAGCGGTTTTTGTGTCTACCAGGATTTTTTTTCGCTCGCTCTGCATGAAAGCAAAGATCTTGTTGTCCCGCTGCGTGAGGGCATTGACCCTCGTTGGCCTGAGTGCGTCGACAATGTCGGCAAACGCGGCGGACTCATTTGTGGTCCGCGACATTCGGCTCGAAGGCTTGCAACGCGTCGAACCGAACACCGTTTTCTCGTATCTGCCCATCAAGCAGGGCGACACCTTCACCGGCGACAAGGCTTCTGAAGCGATCCGTGCGCTCTACGCGACCGGCTTCTTCAATGACGTCAAGATCTTGACCGATGGCGATGTAGTCGTGGTGCAGGTGCAGGAACGCCCGGCGATCGGCACGATCGACTTCTCGGGTCTCCACGAATTCGACAAGGACAACCTGACCAAAGCGTTGAACTCGGTCGGGCTGTCGCTCGGCCGTTACTACGACAAGTCGCTGGTCGACCGCGCCCAGCAGGAACTCAAACGCCAGTACCTGACGCACGGCTACTACGCCGCCGAAGTCACGACCACCGTCACGCCGATCGACCGCGACCGCGTCGGCCTGCTGTTCTCGGTGATCGAAGGTCCGAGTGCGAAGATCCGCCAGGTCAACTTCATCGGCAACAAGGTGTTTAGCGACGGTACGCTGCACGACGAAATGCAGCAGTCCACGCCGAACTGGTTCTCGTGGTACACGAAGAACGACCTGTACTCGAAAGACAAACTGACCACCGACCTCGAGAATATCCGCGCGTACTATCTGGATCGCGGTTACCTCGAGTTCAACATCGATTCGACCCAGGTCTCGCTGTCGCCGGACAAGAAGGACATGTACCTGACGCTCACCGTGCACGAGGGCGAGCCGTACACGATTACCAGCATCCATCTGGCGGGCAACCTGCTGGACCGCGGGCCGGAACTGCAGAAGCTGGTCAAGATCAAGGCGGGCGACCGTTTCTCGGCAGCCAAGCTAAAGGCCGCCACGAAGGCAGTCGTCGACAAGCTCGGCGAATACGGTTACGCCTTTGCCACGGTGAACGCGCAGCCGCAGATCGACCAGCAGCGTCACACCGTCGACCTGACGCTTCAGGTCGATCCGAGCCGTCGTGTGTATGTGCGCCGGATCAACATCGTCGGCAACACGCGCACGCGCGACGAAGTGGTGCGCCGGGAAATGCGCCAGCTCGAAAGCTCGTGGTTCGACTCGAGCCGCCTCGCGCTGTCGAAAGACCGGATCAACCGTCTCGGCTACTTCACCGACGTCGATGTGACGACGGTACCGGTGGAAGGCACGGCTGACCAGGTGGACGTGAACGTGAAGGTCACGGAAAAGCCGACCGGTTCAGTGACGCTGGGTCTCGGCTACGGGTCGGGCGAAGGCCCGATCATTTCGGCGGGCGTGTCGCAGGACAACGTATTCGGCTCTGGCACAAGCCTCGCGGTCAACGTGAACACGGCAACGACATTCCGTACGTTGACGGTGACGCAGGTGGACCCGTACTTCACGGTGGACGGCATCAAGCGTATTACCGACGTTTACTACCGCACCAGCGAACCGCTCGATTTCTCCAGCGTTAACGACACAAGCTTTCGCATCATTACGCTCGGCGCGGACCTCAAATTCGGCATCCCGTTCTCCGAAGCCGACATGGTGTACTTCGGTCTCGGCATCGAACAAAACCGCCTCGACGTCGACTCGACCACGCCGCAAAGCTATATCGACTACGTCAACTCCTTCGGGCGCGTGTCGAACAACATCCCGTTGACGGTAGGCTGGTCGCGCGATAGCCGCGACAGCGCGCTGGTACCGAGCCGCGGTTACTTCACGCAGTTCAACGCCGAATGGGGTTCGCCGTTGGGCAGTACTCCGTACTATAAGACGGACATTCAGGCACAGTATTACTACTCGTTCGCGCGCGGCTTCGTGCTGGGCCTGAACTTCCAGGGCGGTTACGGTAACGGCCTCGACGGCAAGCCGTATCCAATTTTCAAGAACTACTACGCAGGCGGTATCGGTTCGGTGCGCGGCTATGAGCCGAGCTCGCTGGGCCCGCGCGATGTGACGACGGGCGATCCGATCGGCGGTTCGAAGCTGCTGGTCGGCAACATCGAATTGACGTTCCCGCTGCCGGGTACGGGCTATGACCGCACGCTGCGCGTCTTTACGTTCTTCGACGGCGGTAACGTCTGGGGCAATGAAGGCAACAGTATCGGCGCGAATGGCCTGCGCTATGCGTACGGTGCGGGACTCGCGTGGATCTCGCCGATCG
>Ga0302178_10000371_pt1 | contig 42066 bp, 38 predicted proteins | sample I_Palsa_E1_3_FD_198790 | JGI IMG/M metagenome (GOLD analysis project Ga0302178, IMG submission 198790) | Peat permafrost microbial communities from Stordalen Mire near Abisko, Sweden - I_Palsa_E1_3 | ecosystem: Environmental > Terrestrial > Soil > Palsa > Peat permafrost | place: Sweden... | reverse complement strand
GACGCGCCCCTTCTTCATTTCCGTACGAGGCAAACGATGGTGAGCAAAAAACCTAAGCGCCCGGTCGCGCGTGCCAAGTCGGGACGACCGCCACGCCAGCGTCACGCCCAGGTCAATGCGAGCCGCGCAGCCAAAACGGGCAGCGGCAAACAGGCGAAGCAGGCCACGCGGTCGAAGCGGTGGTCGCACCACGTCATGGAAACCAGCGACGCGATGGACATCGAATCTGATATCTTCAAGACCGGCAGCGCGGAGTCCATCGCCGAATCGCTGAAGCGCTCTTCCACGCATAGCCGCCGCCGTAAGGGCACACCGTTCCAGTCGGCCATGTCGATGCTCAACTTCTATATCAACCGCGCCGGCCGGAATCTGCCGAAAACGCGCCGCGCCACGCTGGAGCAGGCCAAGCGCAAGCTGCGCATCGCCTTCGGCCGCGCGCCGTAGCCGCGGCCCGCGCCGGCTTGCCAGCCCATGCACGAAACCGAAACCCTCTGGTTCCTGATTGTCGGCGCCGTGCTCGTGTTCATGGGCATCGCCGCCACCACCTTCCGGCGGCTGCCCATCAGCGCCGCCATGTTCTATCTGGCGATCGGCTACGCGCTCGGCCCGGCCGGCGTGAACCTGCTGCGTCTGGACCTCGCCGGCGACGCGCATCTGCTGCGCATCGTGACGGAGATCGCCTTGCTGGTCTCGCTGTTCGCCATCGGCCTGCGCTTGCGGGTCCCCGTGTTCGACGCGCTATGGTGGCTGCCGGTGCGGCTCGGCGTGCCGGCCATGCTGCTGACGATCGCGTTGCTGATGCTGTTCGGCGTCTACGGATTGCGGCTCGGCTGGGGCCCCGCCCTGCTGCTTGCAGCGATTCTCGCGCCTACCGATCCGGTCCTCGCCCACGATGTCCAGGTGCACGATCCCGGCGATCGCGACGTGCTACGTTTCGCGCTCTCCGGCGAAGGCGGCCTGAACGACGGCATTGCGCTGCCGTTTGCGATGCTCGGCCTCACAATGTGCGCCGCGCCGCTCGCCTCCGCTGATACGGTCCTGACGTGGCGTTTTGCCGGCGGCGCGCTGTGGGGCATAGCCGGCGGCGTCGCGATCGGCGCCCTGCTCGGCGGGGCCACGACGCACGCGGTTACCTGGCTGCGCACGCATCATGCGCAGGCGTTCGGCCTCGAGGGCTTCTTCGCGTTGGGACTGATCGAGTTGTCGTTCGGCTGCGCGCAACTCGCCCACACCTACGGCTTCCTCGCCGTGTTCGCGGCCGGCGTCGCCATGCGGCGCGTCGAACACAAGGCAAGCGGCGAACGCTCGCCGCGCAGTACGATCGGCACCGTCGATTCGGAAGACGTAACCGCGACGGCCGCCGATCCGGACAAGGCCCACGCGTTTATGGCCGAGTCGGTGCTGGGCTTCACGATCGAGCTGGAGCGGATCGCCGAAGTCGTCATCATGACGATGATCGGCAACGTGCTGGCGAACCTGCACATACCGTTTTTCACTTGGTCAAGCGCCGCGCTGATCCTGGTGCTGTTCCTGCTGATCAGGCCGGCTGCGGTCGAACTGTCGTTGCTCGGCTCGCAGGCCTCGCACGCGCAACGCCGCCTGATGAGCTGGTTTGGCATTCGCGGCATTGGTTCGTTTTACTACCTCGCCTACGCACTCGAGCAGGGACCGGCAGCCACGGTTCTGCCGCTGCTGCCGCTCGCACTCGCGGTCGTGACGGGTTCGGTCGTGGTGCACGGGGTTTCGGCGACGCCGTTAATGAACTGGTATCACCGCAGGCGTCATCGGTAAGCCTGGAGGTAAGGCGCACTGGCGCGCTGACGCACTCCGTACTCGCCGTGCCCCCACTCGAGCCGATAGAATATGGGGTTCCCTTCAGTGCATCACCACGCGAAAACGCCCCCATCGACACCATGACGGAATCCTCCCAAGCCCGCCGCGCTGAGCGGATGAGCGCCGCGAATTCGCTGTTCGCGTTCCTGAAATCGCTGCCGCTACGCGACCGCCTGATCGAAGGCTGCATCATGGCGCTGCAGGCGGTCGCGGGCGCCAGCATCGCGTTTACGCTCGCTAGCCACCTCCACGCCGAGCAGCCGTTCTGGTCCGCGATCACCGCCATCGCTGTCAGTCAGCACAGCTATCTCGACACGCGCAAACTGTCGCGTGACCAGTTCATCGGCGCGATGGTCGGCGGCGTGTGCGGACTCGCCGGCGCCGTGCTGGGCGGCGATCATTTCCTTGCCTATATGGTGACGGTCGCGGTCGCGATCATCATTTGCTGGGGCGCAAATATTGGCAGCGCGGCGCGCCTTGGCGGCATCACCGCCACTATCGTGTTGCTGGTGCCACGCATGGGACCGGCATGGGAAGTCGCGCTGGAGCGCCTCGGCCAGGTCACGCTAGGGACGCTCTGCGCGTTGATGGTGTGCAGTCTGATTCGTGTGATCGAGCAGCGCTGGTTCGGCAAGACGTAAGCCGCCCAGCGCCGCCTTTCACAAATCGCCGCAGCAGCCTTACTTCACCGAGCGATTGCGGCTCTGCTCCAACTGGTTGCGGCGCGGCTCGCACTGACGCTCCAGCATCCAGCCCGGATACTCGGAGGGCAATACGCTGACCGCGTCGAGCTTCGCCAGATCATCCGCGCTCAGTTCCACCTTCGTCGCGGCGATGTTGTCGTCGAGTTGTTCGACTTTCTTCGCGCCGACAATCACCGTCGTCACCGCGCGCTGATGCAGCAGCCATGACAACGCGATCTGCGCCACCGACACGCCTTTCGCCTCGGCGATGCCGCGCATCACATCGATACAGTCGTAGGCGCGCTCGCGGTTCACCGGCGGGAAATCGAACGTGGTGCGGCGGCTGCCGCTCTCGCCCTGTTGCTCACGGCCGTACTTGCCGCTCAGCAGGCCGCCTGCCAGCGGGCTCCACACCATCAGCCCGAGCCCTTCGCTGTTCAACATCGGCACCAGTTCGCGCTCGAGATCGCGGCCCGCAAGCGTGTAATAAGCCTGCAGCGTTTCGAAGCGCGCGAGGCCGTGCCGCTCGGCGATACCGAGTGCCTTGACGATCTGCCACGCGGCCCAGTTCGAGACCCCGACGTAGCGGACATGGCCATGCTGGACGAGTGTGTCGAGCGCCCGTACGGTTTCTTCAATTGGCGTGGCCGGATCGAAGCCGTGAATCTGGTACAGGTCGATGTGATCGAGTTGCAGGTGTTTCAGGCTCGCCTTGATGCCGTCCATGATGTGATAGCGCGAGGCACCGCGCGTGTTCGCGGATTCCGCCGTCGCACCGAACACCTTGGTGGCGACCACCACGCGGTCCCGCGGCACCCTGAGATTTTTCAGCGCGAGGCCGGTGATCTGCTCGGACAGGCCTTGCGAGTAGACGTCGGCGGTGTCGATGAAGTTGATGCCGGCATCGATCGCGCGGCCGACGAGACGCTCGGCATCGGCCTGCTGCAGATCGCCGATCTGCCGCCAGATGCCTTCGCCGCCGCCGAATGTCATCGTGCCAAGACAAAGTTCAGAAACGAACAGGCCTGTACGGCCTAGCTGGTTATAACGCATCGTGAGGCTCCGACTGGGTGGGGAGTCCAATCAGGATACTGCATTGCGTAAATACGTATCGCTTGAGCAACGTATTTAATGAATACGACCTGAAAGGTTTGTTAATTCATTGCAAGGAATGCTATAAATCAGCCGACTCTGGCGTGTGCATCGTATTCCCATTGCAACACCGCACCGCCAAGCGGCACTACCGTCACCTGCTCCGGCCCGGGTGTGCCAGCCGTGATTGCCCAGACTGGCAGCACAGGCGTGACAGTCACTGTGGATTCGACGGCCACAGGCAATTTCCTCCGCACGGCCAATCCCGTGGCCTTCAGCATCGATACTTCCAGCACGATCAGCAATAGCGGCAAACTGACGCTCACGGGCGGCGGAGGCAGTGGCACCTCACGCGGTGCCGTGCTGCTCGGCACCGGCAATAACAACAGTCTGACCAACGCGGCTGGTGGCGTCATCAATACCACGGGCGCGTATAACGATGGCATGGCCGCCAATGGCAGCGGCAACACCTTGACCAACAACGGATCGATTACAACGAGTGGACCCAATGCGTATGGCATGACTGCGGCATGGGGCCAAACGAATTCCGGTCAACTGAATAACACGCTGAACAACACCGGCAGCGTCACGACCTCTGGCAGCAACGCACGCGCAGCATCGATTCTTGGCGGCAGCGGCACGATCAACAATAGCGGCATGCTGTCGACCACAGGCGCGTCCAGTACCACGGCCTATCTGCAAGGCAACAACGACGTCCTGATCAATACCGGCACCATCACGGCGAGCGGCAGCGGCTCCGACGCGGTGTTTTCGAATACGGCTGGATCGAGCTTCATCGCGACCATTGAAAATCTCGCCGGCGGCCAGATCGTCAGTCAGAGCGCGGCGGGCATTCGCACGCTCAATGGCAACACCACGGTCATCAACGCGGGACTCGTGCAAAGCGGCGCGGGCACGGCGATTTCAATGGGCAACGGCAACGATTCGCTGATCCTGCAAACCGGTTCCGTCATCAACGGCGCTGCGGACGGCGGCGCGGGATCGAACACCGTAACGTTGCAGGGGACCGGCACGGCGTCGAATGCGTTCACGGACTTCCAGACCTTGCTGATGCAGGGCACGTTGTGGAACTGGAGCGGCAGCGGCACCTTCACGCTCGCCCATGTGCAAACCGGCACGCTAATCTCACCGGCACGCTGGGCACAACCGCCACCGGCCTCGTCGACAACGGCGCGACCTTGCAGGCCAACTCACAAAATCTGCCGCAAAACGTCACGGACAATGGACTGGTGCGCTTTGCGCAAACCAGCGGCGGCACCTACGCGGGACTGATTTCGGGCAGCGGCGCGGTCGAAAAGACCGGCCCCGGCAGCTTGACGCTGGCGCCTGCAGCCACAAGTGGCAACACGTATTCCGGCGGCACGACCTTCACCGAAGGTACCGTTGCGATCGGCACGGACAACGCGCTCGGCGCAACCACCGGCAGCCTCGCGTTCAACGGCGGCACGCTGCAACTGACCCAGAGTGTGGACCTCGCCGGCACGCGTGCGGTCACATTGAATGCGGGCGGCGGCACGATCGATACGCAGTCCTTTTCTTCGACTCTGGCGCAACCGGTTACCGGTGCAGGGGCGCTGACGAAAGCTGGCAATGGCAGCCTGTTGATGACGGGCCTCAGCACCTTCGGCGGCACGACGAGGGTCGCAGCCGGCACACTAGCGGTGGGCGATGCCGCCCATGCCGGTGCTTCGCTGGCGGGCGGCGGCGGTGCAACGGTGGCGGCCGGCGCGACGCTCGGCGGCTACGGCAGCGTCAGTGGCACGGTCACCAACAACGGCACGATTGCAGCCGCCAATGCGCTGCCGGCCTTCAGTGCCGAGGCAAACGGCGGGTTCACAATCAACGGGGCGCTAACCAACGCGGGCCTCGTGCAGATCGGCGGCACGGGCGTGGGTAATCAGCTTGTGGTGGCGGGCAACTATGTCGGCCAAAACGGCCTGCTCGGCCTAAACACAGATATGGCCGGCGACGGCGCGGCCTCGGACCGCCTCGTGATCAGCGGAGGAACCGGCAGTGGTTCGACCAGCCTGAAGATCACAAATGTCGGCGGTCAAGGTGCCGAGACCGTCGCGAACGGCATCGAGGTCATCCAGGCGGCCAACGGCGCAACGACCGAGGCCAGTGCCTTTACGCTCGCGGCCCCCATCAAGGCCGGCGCCTATTCCTACTATCTGGCGAAAGGCGGTGTGAGCGCCGGAACCGGCGACAACTGGTATTTGCGCAATACTGTCGCGCCATTGCCCTCGCCCCTTGCCAGCACCTCGCCAGAAGGAACGCCGGCCACGGACTTATCGGGCGAGCCGATCGCGGCGGCCGGCACGCCCCCGCTGCCGGCGCCGGGGGCGCCAGGCTCCGCGCCGATTCCGCTGTATCGCGTCGAAGTGCCGGTCTACGCGGAAATTCCGAGCGTCGCGCGGCAGATCGGCATCATGCAGATCGATACCTTCCACGACCGCCTCGGCGATCAGTCGCTGCTGACTGACAACGGCACGTTGCCGGCGGCGTGGGGACGCGTGTGGGGCAGCCATAGCGTGCTGAGCCAGGACGGCGCCGTCAACCCGGAGTTCGACGGCTCGATCTACGGCATGTAGGCCGGCCAGGATCTTTATGCTGACACGAGCGCGAGCGGCCAGCGCAACCACTATGGCCTGTTCGTGGGCTTCGCGCGAGCCACTGGCGACGTCAACGGCTTCGCGCTCGGCACACCCAACCTCGACGCAGGGCATCTTGCGATCAACGCCTACAGCCTCGGCGGCTACTGGACCCATATCGGGCCAGGTGGCTGGTACACCGATGCCGTCCTGATGGGCAGTTCCCTCACCGTCGATCCGCTGTCGCGCGACGACGTCGGTGCCACGACACATGGCGACGCGGTCAGCGGATCGATCGAAGGCGGCCTGCCGATTCCGGTCAGCAGTGTGCTCACCATTGAGCCGCAGGCGCAATTAATCTGGCAGCATCTGTCGATCAACGATCTGAACGACGGTGTCTCCAGTGTGAGCTTCAATAGTGGCAATACTTTTCTCGGCCGGTTCGGGGTACGGCTTCAAGGACGCTTCGACGCCCTCGGCACAAGCTGGCAACCCTACCTGCGGTTGAATGTGCTGCGCTCATTCGGCTCGAATGACAGCACGACATTTGGCGGCGCGACCGATATCGGCACGAGCGTCGGACAGACCGCAGGACAGATAGGTGCGGGCGTAGTAGCGAAGCTGAGCAAGTCCGGCAGCGCGTACGCCGCCGCGAGCTGGCTGACCAACCTCGGGGGGGCGCACCAGCGTACTGTGACGTGCAATGCAGGTGTGCGTTGGACCTGGTAGGTTGTACCGCCTGGCACACCTTGAAATACGGCAAAAAATACTGTCTATGGCGCTTGCACAGGGCCCTTGGCACGCCGCGCAAAAATCTGCGAGACTGGACTCTGGTTCCTCGAACATGGCGGCGTCTACCGCCCCTCTGGATATGGCCCGTCGCGCCCCCATCTATGCCAGCATGACTCCCGTCTCTTCCTCGAACGGCGTGCTGGACGACTTTCATCCGGCGGTCGCGAGCTGGTTCCTGAAAACGTTTCCGGCGCCCACCGATGCGCAGACCGCCGCATGGCCGCCGATCCGCAGCGGCCGCTCGACGCTGGTCGCCGCACCGACCGGCTCCGGCAAGACCCTGACCGCGTTTCTGTCCGCGCTCGACGACCTCGTCCAGCAGGGCCTCGCCCATGGCGGCGAGTTGCCGGACGAAACGCTGGTGGTCTACGTGTCGCCGCTCAAGGCACTCTCGAACGACATCCGTCTGAACCTGCAAGTGCCGCTGGAAGGCATCGCCGTCGAACTCGCGCAGCGCGGCCTGCCGCCGCTCGACATCCGCACGGCTGTACGCACGGGCGACACGACGCAGCAGGAGCGCAACGCGCTGAAGAAACGCGCGCCGCACATTCTCGTGACGACGCCGGAGTCGCTGTATGTATTGCTCGGCTCGGACTCGGGCCGCCGCATGCTGGCCAGCACGCGCACCGTGATCGTCGACGAAATTCATGCGCTCGCGGGCAGCAAGCGCGGCAGTCACCTCGCGCTCAGTCTTGAACGGCTCGACGCGCTGTGCGGCCGGCGTCTGCCGCGTATCGGCCTCTCTGCGACGCAAAAGCCAATCGAGGCCGTGGCGCGTTTTCTGGTGGGCGGCGCAAGCGTCACGAGCGAAGCGCCTGTTGACTGCGCGATCGTCGACGTCGGTCATGTGCGCGCGCGCGACCTCGCGCTGGAGATTCCGCCGGTGCCGCTCGAAGCGGTGATGCCCAACGAAGTCTGGGAACTGGTCTACAACCGGCTCGCCGAACTGATCGCCCAGCATCGCACCACACTGATCTTCGTCAACACACGGCGCATGGCCGAGCGGGCTGCCCGTCATCTAACCGAGCGTCTCGGCAAGGAAGCGGTCGCGGCGCATCATGGCAGCCTCGCCAAGGAACACCGCTTCGACGCGGAGCAGCGGCTCAAGCGTGGCGAGCTAAGCGTGCTGATCGCCACCGCTTCGCTAGAGTTGGGCATTGATATCGGGGATGTGGATCTGGTCTGCCAGTTGGGCTCGCCACGCGCAATTGCTCCGTTTTTGCAGCGCGTCGGGCGCTCCGGGCATCACGTGGGCGGGCTGCCTAAGGGCCGTCTGTTCCCTAACTCGCGTGACGACCTGATCGAATGTGCGGCCTTGCTCGATTGCGTGCGGCGCGGCGAACTCGACGCGCTGCAGATACCGCGTGCGCCGCTCGACGTGCTGGCCCAGCAGATCGTCGCGGAGGTTTCGAGCGCGGAGTGGAGCGAGGATGCCCTGTTCGACCTGATGCGGCGCGCCGCCCCCTACGCCGAGCTGGAGCGCGATCAGTACGACGCCGTGCTGCGCATGCTCGCGGAAGGCTATACCAGCCGCCACGGTCCGCGCGGCGCATACCTGCATCGCGACGCGGTCAGCGGCACGCTGCGCGGCCGGCGCGGCGGCAAGCTGGTAGCGGTGACCTCGGGCGGCACGATTCCCGAAAACGCCGACTACGCCGTGATCCTCGAACCGCAGGCGGTGAACATCGGCACGGTCAATGAAGACTTCGCCGTGGAGAGTCTCGCTGGCGACGTCTTTCAGCTCGGCAATGCGTCGTATCGCATCCAGCGCGTGGAAGCGGGCCGCGTGCGGGTCGAAGATGCGCAAGGGCAGCCGCCCAATATTCCGTTCTGGCTGGGCGAGGCGCCGGGGCGCAGTGATGAACTGTCGTTGGGTGTCGCTCGTCTGCGGGCACAGATCGATCAATTGCTCGGAGACGATGGGATCGCGCCCACCTCGGCAGCCGAGGCGTTGGAAAGCAATTCACGCGTGTCCCGAACCAGCGCCGCTCCACGGCGCGCGGCACGCCGCGAACGCGCGCTTGCCGTCGTCGAAGCGTCCACCGCCTCCGCCGCGTCCGCCACGTCCGATGCCGGCCAGGGCGAGCCGGTCATCAAGGCGCCCACGGCCTTGGCCTCCAGGTCCAAAAAGCCGCTCGCCGCCGCGACGCCCCTCGCCCCGGCGACGAACGCGCCACGGATCGAACGGGCCATCCACTGGCTGACCACCACGCTCGATCTCGACGAAGCCGCCGCGCGTCAGATTGTCGAATACCTCGCGCGTGCCCGCGCTGCCTTGAGCGCATTGCCGACGCAAAACACCCTGGTGATGGAACGCTTCTTCGACGAATCGGGCGGCACGCAACTCGTGATTCATGCGCCGTTCGGCAGCCGCGTCAATCGCGCCTGGGGCCTCGCGCTGCGCAAGCGCTTTTGCCGCACCTTCAATTTCGAATTGCAGGCCGCCGCGACGGAGGACGCCATCATCCTCTCGCTCACCGGCAGCCACAGCTTTGCGCTCGATGAGGTGTGGCGCTACCTGCACTCGAATACCGCCGAACATCTGCTGATCCAGGCGCTGCTCGACGCGCCTCTGTTCGGCGTGCGCTGGCGCTGGAACGCCACCACGTCGCTTGCGCTGCCGCGCTACAGCGGCGGCCGCAAAACCGCGCCGCAACTACAGCGCATGCGTAGCGAGGATCTGTTGGCCGCGGTGTTCCCCGATCAGGCGGCGTGCCTCGAGAACATCGTCGGCGAGCGTGAATTGCCGCATCATCCGCTCGTCGATCAGACCATCGACGACTGTCTATACGAAGCTATGGACACCGAAGGTTGGTTGAGCCTGCTGCGTCGAATCGAACAGGGCGAGGTGAAACTCGTGACGCGCGAGTTGCCGGCACCCTCGCCGCTCGCGGCCGAGATTCTCACCGCCAAGCCCTACGCGTATCTCGACGATGCGCCGATCGAAGAGCGCCGCACCCAGGCCGTGCTCAACCGGCGCTGGTCCGATCCCGCCTCCGCGGACGACCTCGGCGCGCTCGACGTGGATGCAATTGCCGGCGTGCGCGAGGAAGCCTGGCCGCAACCGCGCAGCCTCGATGAGATGCACGAAGCGCTGACCGGTCTCGCGTGCATCAGCGAGAACGAGGTGCAACACAACCCCGACTGGCCGGCATGGCTTGCGGCGCTCGCACAGGCAGGCCGTGCCACCCTGCTGCGCAGCGCAGGCGGCGCCGCAGTCTGGCTTCCGGCCGAACGCCTGACCTGTTTGCGCGCGATCTACCCGGATGCCTCGTTCGAGCCACCCATCGCCGCCCCCAAAGGTTTTACCGAACCATGGAGCGACGACGAAGCGCTCGTCGACGTTATCCGTGCCCGGCTCACGGGATTCGGTCCGCTGCCGGTGGCGGCCATTGCCAATGCACTCGCTCTGCCGGCTGCCGCCGTGGAGGGCGCGTTGACGGCGCTCGAAGCACAAGGCTACGTGATGCGCGGCCGCTTCACGCCAGGCGCATCCGTCGAGGAATGGTGCGAACGCCACCTGCTGGCGCGGATTCACCGCTATACCGTGCGACGCTTGCGGCGGGAGATCGAACCGGTCGAGCGGCACGACTTCATGCGCTTTCTGTTCGAGTGGCAGCATCTGACGCCCGGCACGCGCGGCGAAGGACGCGACGCCCTCGCAGCCGTGCTCGATCAGATGGCGGGTTTCGAGGCGGCAGCCGCGGCCTGGGAGGAAGACATCCTGCCGGCCCGGCTCAAGGACTATTCAATTGCTTCGCTTGACGAACTGTGCCGGTCCGGCAAACTGGTGTGGACGCGCCTGACCGAACGCGCCCACGCGGCGGCCGCGCCGGTGCGGAGTACGCCCATCGTTTTGTTGCCACGTCGTGACATTGGCCTATGGAGCGCGCTGATCGATCAAAGCGAAGCACCCGAATTGTCGCCGCGCGCACAAAGCGTTTATGACACACTCACGCAACACGGCGCCATGTTCTTCGACGAACTGCTAGGCGATACCCGCCTGCTCGGTATAGAACTGGAGAATGCGCTGGGCGAACTGGTGGCAGCGGGGCTCGTGAACTCGGACAGTTTCGCCGGCTTGCGCGCGTTGCTGAAACCCGTCGCGAAGCGCCAGGCGCATCACAGCAGCCGGCGGCGACGCGGCGGCGCACTGATTGGCGGCATGGACGACGCCGGCCGATGGGCGCTGGTCCGGCGGCGCAGTGCACTTGCGGCAAGCGAAGGCGTCAGTCCGGTGGCGCCCGCAGGCCGCGCGCCCCTGCTTGCGCCCGAAGTACTCGAACACCTGGTGATGACCTTGTTGCGCCGCTACGGCGTCGTGTGCTGGCGTCTGCTCGCACGCGAAGCCGAATGGCTGCCGCCGTGGCGCGATCTGTTGCGCGTCCTGCAGCGCCTCGAAGCGCGTGGTCTGGTGCGTGGCGGACGCTTTATCAACGGGCTGGCGGGCGAGCAGTTCGCGCTGCCGGAGGCCATCCCGCTGCTGCGCGCAGTGCGCCGCCATGCCAACGACGGCGCCTTGGTCTGTGTCGCGGGCACCGACCCGCTGAACCTGGTCGGCACGCTGCTGCCGGGCGACAAGGTGCCGGCGGTGGCAGGCAATCGCGTGCTGTATCAGGACGGCGTGACGGTCGCCGCGCTTGTGGCGGGCGAGTTTATTTATCTGATGAATGTCGACAGTGAAACACGGGAGCAGATGCGCACCCGGCTGGCACGCCGTTATTGATGCGACTGTTGTCTAAAGATCAAAGACGCGTTGCCGTTAAACGTTTATGGCCGCGATTGCACGCTGCCTGGATACAATGAAGTCCGACTTTCATCTGATGTAGACTGTTTGCCACCCGCCAGCCGGCTGTTCACGCTGTCCAACGCTGTCGGCCCGCAAGCCCGCCTTGCCCGGGAAACCCTATGAACGACGACCAACACGACCAGGTGCTCTATGCGCAGTTCGGCACAAGCAGCCCTTGCTGGCGTCTGTCCAAAGACAGCAACGCGCTTGAGCTGACGCCGGTGACGGGCGACATGCCGGCCAATGCCGCCATCTCCCTCAACCCGCAGCAGGCGGCGCAGATCCGCCGCCTCACGGGTATCACCGCCCACCTGATTCTCGACGTGCGCCTGTTCGGCCAGCCGATACGACTGCATCTGGTCGGCAAGAAGCTGAGCAGCAATCTCTGGGCAGGCACCGCCTCGGCCTACGAAGATACCGAATCGGTGGCGCGCGACCTGGTCCACGGCCTGTCGTTCGCAGAGCAGGTGGTGTCGGAAGTCAACTCAGTGGTCGTGATCGTCGATCGCAACGGCCGCATCCAGCGCTTCAACCGCCTCGCCGAAGAACTCACCGGCATGAAAGAGGAAGACATCGTCGGCCGCAGTGTCTGGGCGCTGTTCATGTCATCCGAGGCGGGCGCCGCGTCGAGCCAGAACATTTCCGGCTTCTTCAACCGCGGTGTTTCGTACGAAGTCGAGCGGCTCGTGAAGACTGTCCACGGCGAGCGGCTCTTCCTGTTTCGCAACAAGTTCGTGCAGAGCGGCAGCGGCGTCGACGAGCAGTTTCTGATCTGCTCGGGCACGGACATCACCGAGGAACGCCGCGCGCAGGAACGTCTCACCGAGCTGGCCAACACCGACTCCCTCACCGGCCTCGCCAATCGCAACGCGATCCAGGACAAGATCCGCGCCGCTATCGCGAGCGCGGCGGTCGACGAGTCGGTCGGCGTTCTGTTCCTCGACCTCGACAACTTCAAGAAGGTCAACGACCACTACGGCCATGTGTTCGGCGACCGGCTGATCACGGACGTCTCGGCGGCCATCACCGCCTGCCTGGACGAAGGCGATACGCTCGCGCGGCTGGGCGGCGACGAGTTTATCGTGCTGGCCGCAAGCGCCACCCGCGACTCGCTGGAAGCGACCGCGCAGCGCATTCTGGAACGCATGCGCACGCCGTTCAGCCTCGGGCTCGTCGAGGTCTACACCGGCTGTTCGATCGGCATTGCGCTATGCCCGGAGCACGGCGACAGCCTTGAGTCGCTGATCCGCTCGGCGGATACCGCGATGTACGTCGCCAAGGACGAAGGCAAGCGGACCTACCGGGTGTTCTCGCAGGAAATGGACCGCAAGGTGGCCGAGTACATGTGGCTCGACACTAACTTGCGGCGCGGGCTGGAGGAAGGCCAGTTCACCCTCTTCTACCAGCCGAAGCTGTCGCTTTCAACCGGTGCGGTGCAAGGCGTCGAAGCGCTGATACGCTGGAATTCGCCGGAGCGCGGGCAGATCATGCCCACCGAATTCATTCGCTATGCCGAAGAATCCGGTCTGATCGGACACCTTGGCCGCTGGGTCATGCAGACGGCTGCCATGCAGGCCGCCCGCTGGAAGGCCGACGGCCTCAATCTGCGCGTGGCGATCAACGTCTCGGCGCGTCAGCTGGTCGACACCGCAGTGGTCCGGCATTTCGCCGAAGCGCTTCAGAAAGCGGGGCTCGAGACATGCCTGCTCGACCTCGAACTCACCGAAAGCTGCCTGATCGAAGATGAAGCCGCCGCGATCGAGCTGATTACGCAATTCCGCCAGCTCGGCGCCCAGGTTCACCTGGATGACTTCGGCACCGGCTATTCGTCGCTGTCGCAACTCGGACGGATTCCGCTCGATGTCATCAAGCTCGATCGCAGCTTCGTGCGCTCGATCAACGAGAACTCCAAGGCCCAGGCGCTGGTGCGCTCGATGGTCGCGGTGGCTCAGGAACTGAATTTCAAGGTGGTCGCCGAAGGGATCGAGACGGAAGCGGAAGAAGCCTTCATGAGGGGCCTAGGCGTGGAATATGTACAGGGCTTTCTGTACGGCCAGCCAATGCCGGCCGCGGTGTTCGAACAGTGGTTGCGCGACCGGCAGAAGCTCAGGCTGATCGCCTGAGCTTCCGCCCGGCTCAGGCTATGCTGGCGCTAGTCTGCCGCATCACCGAGGTGCGGCGGTTCTGCAACATGACGAGCCGCTCCATGAAGGCCAGATCCTTCTCTTCGATCGTGAACGCGGCCTCCACCCAGTCCTCGGTAATCTCCATCAGTTCGGCACGCGAGAGCTGCAGAACCCGCTGGCGCGCCCGCAGCATGGCGCGGATGCCGTTCATCTTGGGGCGCAGCGTGTCGATGAAGGTACGCGTCGCCACATAGGCCTCGCCCGGCTCGAACAACTGGTCGACGAGCCCCTTGCCCGCATACCACTCCGCCGTATGCGACTCGCCGACGCCGATCAGCTCTTCCGCGAGGCGCATGCCGGCCTTGCGCGCGACCAGCGAATAGCCGCCCATACCCGGGAACAGGTTGAACGCAATCTCCGGAAAGCCCATGCGGGCGTCGTTCTGTGCAAGCAGGAAATGATGCGCGAGCGCGGCTTCGAAACCGCCCCCCAGTGCGGTCCCCTCCACCATGGCAATTGAGATGGCGCCGGTATCGAAACCGCGGGCTGCCGCATGCACGCAATCGACACAGGCCCGGGCATACGACATCAATGCCTGACGCCGGCCGCCGCGGATCGTCTCCGCGAAGAAGTCGAGATCGCCGCCGACGTTGTAGATCGACGGGATCAACGAGCCTGTCACCCAGAAATCGATCGGCAAGCCGGAATCGCGCGCGGCCTGGGCAAGGCTAAGAATATCGTGCACCAACTCAAGGTTAAAACAGGGACGTGGTTGCGCACGCAACATCATCCACATGACGTTGCGGCCCTCCTCGTAGTAAGCGGAAATCTGTGACAAATTGCCGGCTTCGAGGAACGGACGGCAGGCGTGATGATTGTGAAGATTCATTTTGATCGGTCCTTTTAGGTTAAACGGCGGTGAAGCACGTCGAGCCTAAAGCAGACATCAATCAGGTGGGAGCGGGTTGCCTAACGGACGAACACAATTTGTCCTTGAAAGCCCGTGGCACGGGGCTCTCCGAGGAGGTCTGAAACGCGAGCAGTCCGAAATACGCAAACGATTGCCCGTGAAAAAGCGCACCGAAAATGGGGTGTCAAAGCCCATCGGCAACGCATGTGCGTTCTAATACGGAATTTATTGCCGGTGATGAAGCCGAGGGTAATTATTTACCGCCAGGTAATCCACTCGAAAATACTGCTTGAGGTTGTTGCGGAGCAGTGATCCCGCAGACATGCCGTTGTTATTGCAGATGCCGGGCCCAGCGCTCGACCTGTTCCGCCGGCATGCCGATCGCAAGCGCTGCTTCGCCAATCTGCTGCCAGGTGGCCGGATCGACCGGCACGCCCTGGGTCTCGCGTTCGGCCCGCATCGCACGCTCCGGTTCGCCCGGTGCCTGGATGCGTTCAGTACCTGTGGCAAGCGGCGAAGCCTTCACCCATTCGACAAACGCATCGGCTTCGGCCTCGGCGTTCGGCGCATCGAAGGCCACAGGATTGATGATCACCGACAGCATGCAGTTGATGATGGCGTTGTTGGTACCGAGCGTATCTGCATGAGTCGTGAAGCCGCCGGACAATGCGCCACCAAAGATCTCGCACATCGCCGCCAGACCGAAGCCCTTGTGACCGCCGAACGGCAACAGCGACCCGCCAGGTGGCTCGATCATCGCTTTCGGCTCGATCGTGGCACGCCCTTCGTGATCGATCAGCGCACCGGGCGGGACCTGCTTGCCCTGGTTATACGCGACCCGGACCTTGCCGAATGCCACGGCGCTGGTAGCGAAGTCGAGCACCAGCGGCGGCTTGCCGCTACGCGGAAAGGCAGCGCAGAACGGATTGGTGCCGATGCGACGATCGGTCCCGCCGAACGGCGCAACGAGCGGATCGCCCGCCACGTTGACGAAGTGAAACGAAACGAGTCCTTCATGCGCGCATTGCTCCGCCCAGTGACCAATACGGCCAATATGATGCGCGCCGCGCAACCCCACCGCGCAGATGCCGAGGCGTTTGGCGCGCTCGATGCCGTGCTCCATCGCCTCATAGGCGACCACCTGACCGAAGCCTTTGCCGCCGTCGATGGTCAGGACCGCGCCCGCATCGCGCGCCACTTGTGCGTGCAGATTCAGCTTGAGTTCGTCGTCGCGCAACGAGGCCACGTAACGCGGAATCATCCCGACGCCATGCGAATCGTGACCGGTGAGATTCGCAGCCAGCAGATGGTCGGCGACCAGTTCGGCTTCACGCGGCGCACTGCCGGCTTGCTCCCAGATTGCCCGTACGTAGGCGTGCAGCGTTTCGGATGGAATTCTGAGCGGGGACGGGTAGGCAGAGCGGGGATCGGTCATTCGCGGTATGGGTGAGCAGGGTTGGGGTTCAGCACACGCGTCTACAACGCTTCGACGCCGGGGACGATCCGCCCCCGGCGCCACGACTACGGCTTCATGAAGGGGGCCTCAAGGCGCAGCGGCAATCACGTCTGCAACCGCCGCCGTCAGCTTCTTGCCATACGGCACATGCAGGAACTCGTTCGGGCCGTGCGCGTTCGACTTCGGTCCCAGCACGCCGCACACCATGAATTGCGAGTGCGGGAAACCTTCCTTGAGCACGTTCATCAGCGGGATCGTGCCGCCCTGTCCCATGTACGCGCAATCCGCGCCGTAGTGTTGACGCGAGGCGTCGTTAAGGGCCGTCGCGAGCCACGGTGCCAGCTCCGGCGCACTCCAGCCAGTGGCCGCACCGGCGTCCGGCTTGAAGGTGACCTTGGCGTTGTACGGTGGATCGAACTCGAGCAAGGCCTTCAGTTCCGCAACCGCCTTGACCGCATCGAGAAGCGGCGGCAAGCGCAACGACAGCTTGAATGCCGTACGCGGACGCACCACATTGCCGGCGTCGGCGAGGGCCGGCAACCCGGCCGCTCCCGTCACCGACAGCGACGGACGCCAAGTCGAATTAAGCAGCGCCTCTTTCGGATCGGTCGTGGTGGGCAGCACCTGACGGCCATCCTGACCGCATGCCCACGGGATCTTCTTCCAGACGTCTTCACCCAGAATATAGGCGGTGGCTTCAGCTTCGCGCAGACGATCGGCCGGAATCGGACTATGAAACCCCTTCGGCAGGAGATTGCCGTTCGATGCGTCTTCAAGACGGTCGAACAGTTGGCGCATGATGCGGAAGCTCGACGGCGTGATACCGCCGTAGCCACCCGAGTGAATGCCTTCGTCGAGCACATGGACTTCGAGGTCGCCCGCCACCAGTCCACGCAGCGACGTGGTCAACCACAACTGGTCGTAATTGCCCGCACCCGAGTCGAGGCACACTACCAGCCCCACTTTGCCAAGCCGCTCGCGCAGCGCGTCGACATACGGCAGCAGATCGTAGCTGCCCGACTCCTCGCAGGTTTCAATCAGGCCGACGCAGCGCGGACGCTCCACGCCTTGTGCGTCGAGCGCGGCGAGTGCAGTAAGGCTCGCGTAGATGGCATAGCCGTCATCCGCGCCGCCGCGGCCGTACAGCTTGCCGTCTTCCAGTTTCGGGCTCCATGGGCCGAGGTCGTTGCGCCAGCCGTCGAATTCAGGCTGCTTGTCCAGATGGCCGTAGAGCACGATGGTCTCGGTGCTGCCCGAGCGCGTGGCCGGCGTCTCGAAGAAAATGACCGGCGTGCGGCCAGGCAGGCGGATCACTTCCAGCTTGAGGCCCTTGACCGGCTGTTGCTCGGCCCACTGCGCGGCGTCCGTCACCACGCGGTCGATAAAGCCATGCTTGGCCCAGTCCACGTCGAAGCCCGGGCTTTTGGCGGGCACGGCAATATAGTCGGTCAGCGCCGGCACGATCTCGTCGTTCCACTTGCGGTCCACAAATTCGCGGAGCGTGTCGTGATTGATCTGCTTGGTCTGCTGGGTGTCGTCGGAAATCATGTTGGCTGTCCGGTCGGTCGGTCAAAACGCACATGATAGACCTCTACGCTGCCGGCCTGAAGTCCCCCGTTCGGCCAAGCCGTCGCGCGGCGCTGCAGCATGCCACTGCCGATGCACTACGACCACGCCCCGAGCAGGCAAGCTCGAGTCACGGTAAAGCAAACCGCCGCTGCGCAAATTTTCCATTCGCGCGACAATTGAAAGGTTCCGACTACGCCTGGAGAACCGCGATGGGAACCAGCACGGTCGTCCAGGCCGTAGCCGCAGTCATTGCCTTGGGGCTATATTTCCTGCCGGCCGTCCTCGCCGACCGGCGCAAACGCCATGACCTGCTGACGCTCGCGCTGTTCAACGCGTGCCTCGGCTGGACCGGCTTCGGCTGGCTCGCGGCCCTCTATTGGGCGCTGCAGCCGAACCCGCCGAAGGACGTCGCCACCGAAGTGGAGCAAACACGGCGCGTGGTCAGGATGCGCAACTTTTCCGTGATGCTGGTCCAGCGCGTGCAAAATCGCGCGACACGCAACAAGAACGACCGGTAGGATTTCCGCCAGCGGACCATCGGCGCGGAACGCCGCCGCGTACAGTTCGATTGCCCGCTTTGCTTCACGCGTGAAATAATCGTCCGGTCCGCGCAACTGGCGCTTGAAGATGGGTCACCATCGGGAAACGCGGACCGCGACACCAACCTCGCGAACCGCCGCGCGCCTGGGTATTGCTGCCTCAGCTACATCAGCCGCATCAATCTCCAAGGAGCCCTGCAATGCCTGAACTCGCCAAGCTGCTCACCTTTGGTCTCGTCTCGCTCGGGATGGCGCTCACGCCCGGCCCGAACATGCTCTACCTCGTTTCGCGCTCGATCTGCCAGGGCCGCACCGCGGGCCTGATTTCGCTCGGCGGCGTGGCGCTCGGCTTCGTCTTCTATATGTTGAGCGCCGCGCTCGGCATCACCGCCCTGCTCCTCGCCGTACCGTTTGCGTACGACGCGCTGCGTTTCGGCGGCGCGCTGTATATGCTGTGGCTCGCGTGGCAAGCCGTCAAACCGGGCGGCCGTTCGCCGTTTCAGGTGCGCGACCTGCCGGCAGACAGCCCGCGCAAGCTGTTTGCAATGGGCTTCGTCACCAACCTGCTGAACCCGAAAATTGCGGTGCTGTATCTGTCGCTGCTGCCGCAGTTCATCGAACCGCAACACGGCCATGTGCTGGAGCAGTCGCTGATACTCGGATCGGTGCAGATTGCGTTTAGCCTGACGGTCAATTCGATTGTCGCGCTCATGGCCGGTTCGATCGCGGTGTTTCTCGCCCGGCGCCCCGCGTGGATCCTGGCTCAGCGCTGGCTGATGGGCACCGTGCTCGCGGGCCTCGCGGTGCGCATGGCCACGGAAGCGCGGCGGTGAGCATGTTGCACACACGCCCGCTGGTGGCGGAGGACCTCGATCTGATTTGCCGCCACCGGTATGAGATGTTCCGCGAGGCCGGACGTGAACGCGAGGTACTCGATCGGATGACGCCCGCCTTTCGTACCTGGCTGCAGCCACGCCTCGTCGACGGCACGTATTTCGGCTTTATCACGCTCGACGGTGACACGCCGGTGGCTGGCATCGGCTTGATGGAAATCGACTGGCCGCCGCATCCGCTCCACCCGGAACAGGACCGGCGCGGCTACGTGCTGAATGTGTATGTGGAACCGAGCCACCGGCAGCGCGGCATTGCGCGCATGCTGATGGATCGGGCGGAGGCGGCGTTTAGCGAGCGAGGCTTGCCGTATGCGATTCTGCACGCCACGCAGATGGGACGTCCGCTTTACGAGGGGCTCGGCTGGACATCGACCACCGAAATGGCCAAAGCCGTAGACGCGCCCCCAGCGGCGTGACACCGCAAACGGGCGAACCGGCGCGTATTAGCCCGGATGGACGACGCGGGTGAAACGGCCCACGTGTACCGAACCCGGCGGGATGGAGCGCGGTTCGAGGCGGACCTGCTCCTGCTCGAACATCTCCTGGCGCAGTTCGCCGTGCTCGTCGAACCATTGGCAAACCACCCAGTCACCCGCGGTCAGCGCAACGGGCCCGACGTAGGTGACCGTCATGCGCGGGCTGCCCGATTTGAGCGTGACCACATCGCCCACATTGAGTGGCGCGATTGACGGTGTATCGAATGCATCGAGGGTAGCGGTCAACATATCAATCCCCGGGATGAAAGCGTTGGCTTGTTTGACTCAGTTTTAACCCATTGTCTCAGACGGATGACTGGCAAAAGATTTAAAAAGTTTGCCAAGATTAACAATCGAATTTACGGTCTGCAAGTGATTTTTACTGATACCGTTTTCATACGGCAGGGAATCAGAATACGGTCATCGGCTCGCTGAGTGAAACAATGCTCATACGGCGAAACCCCTAGCTCACAGGGGTTCCGGGCACGTCTCCAGAGGCGCGTCACGGGAACAATTTACGCGGGTCCTAATATGCCAACGTAAAAGATGCTGGGGTAATTTGTCAGACATTGAAATCGTTTTGAATCGTTTCGTTTTATCAGATCAATTATTGTCGAAACCATCCATAAACTGCCAACTCATCCATGAATCTCTCGCGCCGCGAAGCCGGATGCATTAATGCGGTGCAGCGCAATATGCGGGATCGGTCCGCGTATTGCGCGGCCTACCCCGCGCGCCGCAGTGCGATTTGCTGATGCCGCACCAGCAGGACGCTCAACCCGATGCACGTCAGCATCAATAGTGCATTGATGCCGAGGCTGTACTGGAAGGCGTGGGCGTAGGCATGGGGTGTCGCCCGTCCGCCCAGCACGCCGAAGAACGCGCCGCTGATGGCCGCGGTGCCGAAGGCCGAGCCGATCTGCAAGGTCGACGAGGCCACGCCCGACGCCAACCCTGCCTTCTCGGGCGCGACTTCCGTGAGGATGATCCGCATGATCGACGGCAGCAGCAGGCCCTGGCCGACGCCCGCGCAGACGAGCCCGCAGTAGAACAGCAGATCCGGCGTAGGAGCGCGCGTGGCCGACCAGCCGGTCAGCGTGAAGCCCACCGTCATCATCGAAAAACCGAGCGTCAGCACATGCCCGCCGATGCGCCGCACTACCGCAGGCGAGGTCAGCGGCCCCACCACGAAGCCGATCGCAAATGGCATGATCGCGACGCCCGAGGCGAGCGGCGTCCAGTGCAAACCGGTCTGCAGGAAGATGCCGTAGGTCAGGAAGAAGGCGCTGTTGCAATAGAACAGGAACGCGAGCACGAGGCCAAGCGCAAACGCCGGATTGCGGAAGAGTTGCAGATCGACAAGCGGATGGCCGCCGAGGCGCTCGACGCGCCGCTCGGTGGCGATGAAGAGCGCAAACACCGGCACGCTCAAGGCGAACATCGCGAACGTCCAGGCCGGCCAGCCGGCTTCGCGGCCGTGGGTCATCGGATAGATGATGAGCAGCAGCAACAGCGAAAGCAGACCCACGCCCTTCAGATCGACACCCGTGCGCACGGCGGGCTGGTTTTCCGGCACGAACTTCCAGGTGCCGATGAACGCCAGGATGCCGACCGGAATGTTGATCAGAAAAATGATGCGCCAGTCGAGGCCAAACGGCCGGTAGGTGATCAATGCGCCGCCGCCGAGTTGGCCGACGATCGACGAGAGCCCGAACACGAAGCCGTAGAAGCTCATGACCCGGGTTTGCTGGGACAGCGGCACGACCGCGCGAACCGTCGCCAACACCTGCGGCGCCATCACAGCCGCTGCGATGCCCTGCACGATCCGGGCGATCACCAGCACGTGTCCGCTCGGCGCCAGACCGCAGAGTGCCGACGCGATGACGAAACCGGCCATCCCCGTCATAAACATGCGGCGGCGTCCGTACAGGTCGCCGAGGCGCCCACCGGTGATCAGCAGCACAGCGTACGCAGATGCGTAGGCCGAGACGATCAGCTGCAGTTGCGCGTCCGTGGCGCCCAGCCCAGTGTGAATGGCCGGCAGCGCAAGATTGACAATGAAGTAATCGAGCGGCGCGAGAAACGCCCCGACGAACAGCACGGCAAGCGCGAGCCCCTGACGCTCGAAACGCGGCGGCGCGTCGGCCGAGCTGGGGGAGCCCGTGGCGCCAGCCGGGGCCGGGCCGGGAACCGCGAAGGCCGCCGGCGTGGATTTAATGCATTCGCTATTCATGACCATTCGTTCAATAATTAGGCAAAAAAATTTACACGAGCGCGCGCATCGCGACATCCACGATGGCGGTCAGCTCGCGCTCCTCATGCGCCACCCGGCCGAGCACGCGCAGCCCCTGGATAATGCACAGCAGAAAATTGCTGACCGCTTTTTCATCGAGCGTCGAACTGAATGCGCCACTCGCCTGACCGCGGATCACCGCGGCTGCAAGCAGCGTGGCCATGCGGCGCTGGATTGCCGCGATGCGCTCGCGCAGCGCCTCGTCGTCCGCCTGCATTTCCAGCGTGGTATTGGTAATCAGGCAACTGCGCCGCGCCGCCAGCGCGGACGCTGTCTTGGCGTAATGCAGAATGGCGTTGTGCAGCGCCTCCATGGGCGGCAGCGGCGCATTCAGACGCTCGGCGAGCCGGGCAATCGAGCCGTCCGCGTAATGATCGAGCGCCGCCAGCATGATGCCGTGCTTGTCGCCGAACACGCCGTACAGGCTGCCGCGCAATAGGCCCGTGGCCTTGCAGAGGTCGTCGATCGAGGTGGCGTGGTAGCCGTGACGCCAGAACACCTCGCCTGCGTGCTCGAGCACCGTGGACGTGTCGAACTCACGCGGGCGCCCTCGGGCGCTCGTGGTGCGGGTCTTCTTCAAAGTGACGGGCTGGCTCATGGGAGTGGATATTATGACTATACATTCAATAAATCAAGCCTGTTGAGGATGAGGGTTTGAGGGGACGCGTCGGGCCGACTCAACAGAGTTCGAGCGCGGATCTTCCACATCATGGTTGCCGGCGTCCGACCTGAATCGATCTCGATAGTCAGACGGATTAATTTGCAGCCGCCGGAAAAACGTCCGGCGGAAGCCATCCGTGCCATCGAAGCCGCAACGAAGTGCGATGTCGCGCAAGGAGAGGTCCGGTCCTTCCAGATACCGTCGGGCGGCATCGATACGCGCGTTATTGAGGAAGGTCATTGGCGTGACGCCGCACTCCTTCGTAAAGGTCCGGGCGAGATTACGCTCGCTCATGTGGATGCGCCCGGCCAGTGAGGCCACGGTATGATCAGCGTCGAGGTTGTCCAGCATGTACTGCTGCAGCACTGCCGTTTGCGATCCCGGGGCGGCCTGTGACTCGAGCAAAGGACTGAATTGGGACTGCCCCCCTGCCCTGCGCAAATAGACAATCAGATACTTCGCGACATCCAGCGCCATCGCCCGTCCGAAATCATCCTCGATCATCGCCAGAGACAGATCGATTCCCGCCGTTACGCCGGCCGTCGTGTATATCTTGCCGTCCTTAACAAAAATATTATCGGGCTCAATCTTTGCCCTCGGAAACGTGGACGCGAGTCGCGGCACGTCCAACCAGTGTGTGGTCACAACCTTGTTGTCGAGCAGCCCGGCCGTGCCGAGCGCAAAGAGTCCATTGCAGATTGCCGCAACCCGGCGCGCCTTCTTATGTTGAGCTTTGAGCCACTCGCTCAAGGCGGGATCGTCGAACGCTTCGAAGATGCCCAGTCCACCGGGGACAACCACCGTATCGAAGTCCGGACAGGTATCGAAGATAGTTCTATCCGGAACAACCGTCAGGCCACTGGATGAGCGCACGCTACCGCGAGTTGTTCCGATGGTGAGCATTTCATATTCGGACTCCCCCCGGCTTAGCACCTTCACCTCGCCGAATGCATCCTTGGGTCCGGCAATATCGAGCAGCTGAAAGCCTGGAAACAAGACCATGCCAACTTTAATCTGCCTCATCTCGAATCACCCGGTGCGGACCTTCAGATCATCGGTAGCGTGCCCAAACATGCGCTATGCGGAAGCGACTTCCCGCTCGTATCCTTTTAGTTTATAGACCAATCCGGAGGCGAGCCATCCGACAATAAAGATACCAACGATGCAGAAGCCGAGAAGATTGAAGTTATCGTTCACCATGTCGATGAAGTGCCAGAAACTGCCAGAAAAACTAAACGCCTGACTAACAAGTCCAAGAGCCTCCACACCGCCCAGCATCAGTGCAACAGCGGTGGACAACAGAGTAATCGTCAGATTGTAGTAGAGCTTACGAAGAGGCTTAACAAACGCCCACCCGTAGGCACCGAGCATCAGGATTCCATCGGTGGTATCGATAGTGACCATCCCGGCTGCGAATAGACACGGGAACGCGAGAATGGTCCACATCGAAAAACCAGCAGACGCCTGCGATGCCGATGTCCCCATCAGGGCGATTTCGGTTGCTGTCTCAAAGCCCAATCCGAACAGAATACCCAGAGGAAACATCAGCCAGCTCGACCGGATGAGCCGGAACAGAGGCTTGAAGAGCCGCGCGAGGAAGTTGCCCTCGAACTGTGTCAGTCGAAGGTCACTGTCATGGAGTGGGACGCCGCTTTGAGCACGCTTGAATGCACGAAAAATGTCCCAAAGCAGAACGATGTTCACCACGCCGATCGTGACGAGAAAGGCCGCAGACACAAAATTGCCAATGGCCGCGCCCGTTTCCTGGAAGACTTCAAAGCGATGCGTCAAAGCTTTTGTTGCCAATGCAACTGCAGCCGCACCTACAACCACCGTCAGCGAATGCCCGAGTGCAAAGAAGAAACCGACGCTAACGGGACGCTTTCCGTCGCTCATCAGCTTGCGCGTGACATTGTCGATTGCAGCAATATGGTCAGCGTCCATTGCATGCCGCAGCCCAAAGCTGTAAGCAAGAAAAGCCGTTCCCAAAAGTGCGGGCGATGACCGCAGGACAAGCCACGCCCACGTCCACGCCAACAGGTTGATCAGGGCAAGTGTCGCGTACATTGACACGACCTTTCTGCGCGTGGATTCGCCAGCGCCGTGCGTGATTGATGCAGTATTCATGAGGGCGTCCTTTGATGTGGATGACTAGTGTTCCAGGCTACTTGAATTCGGGTGCGCCACATGCCCGGCGGGACGTCGCGCGATCATGACTTCTGCGAGCTCGTTTGCGGACAGGACTCCGCTTGCCTCGACAACATCGAGCAGTGCCTCGAGAAACCGTTCGTAGTAGTCCCAGCGCGGTTGAGTTCCGCACTCGGTGGCCTCCCATCTGGCGATGGCCGCTATCAACGATTGCCGAAAATCTTCCCACTCGAAGCACCCTGCCTTGGACAGAGACAACGCGAGCCCGAAGACATCACGTTCCCAACGATTCGAAAAGAACAGCTTTCCGTCGAGACGCGGTGGCGAGTCTGCTTCGCCAAGCATGGAAGCCGCCGCATATTCCTCGAAGCGCGTAAACATGAATTTCTCCTAGGGCGCCGGTGCGGCAACCAGCGCCACGCCCATCATCGACTCGGGCGTGACGAGACTCGCGAGTTGCTCCTCGCTAAAGCCCTCCGTGTTCGCCGGCCGCTCCGGCACCACGAACCAGCGAATCTGCGCGCTGCTATCCCATACCTTGACTTCCTTGGTTTCCGGAACCGCAATGCCAAACTCGCGCAATACTGCGCGCGGTTCACGCACGCCCCTCGCCCTGAAGACCGGATCCTTGTACCAGTAGGGAGGCAAGCCGAGAACCGGCCACGGATAACATGAGCAGAGTGTACAAATAATGAGGTTATGAACGTCCTCATCGTTTGCAACGGCTGCCATGTGTTCACCTTCGGCACCCGCCATACCGACCGGCAAATCCAGTTCGGCAATCGCCTTTGGCGTATCCGCGACGAGTCGCTTTTTGTAGTCAGGGTCCACCCATGCCCGTGCGACGATTTTTGCGCCGTTGAATGGACCCGCCATCGTCTCGAAGTGTTGCAACACCGCGTCCACGGAATCACTGCCGAGCACACCTTTTTCAATCAGAAGGGCTTCGAGCGCGCGCACCTTGGCGGCGCTGGACGCTTCGCGATCCTTATCAAACTGGAAGAGATCAGTCATCTCCGGTCACTCACTGTGTTTAATTGGCGGGTTGTACGTACGCTTCGTAGAGGTCGGCGTAGATCGTGCTGTTGACTTCGCTCTTGCCCTCCCCCCAGATGTCCGCAGGCTTGAAAGCGACACGATAGACAGGCATCGGATCGCCAATTCCGTCGACACCCGTCGAAACAAAATAGTTAAATGCCCCCGGGTAGACAAGGTCGATCGTCCCGGGCTTGTTGCGGAGGTAACCGGGCAGTCTCGTATGGTCGACGGCCTCCGGGTTGGCGATACGGACCGTGTCGCCAACCGAGAAGCGGGTCGGCGCCGCTAGCGGGTGGTAACCCGAGTCACCCTGCTTAAGGTAGGCGTCGATCTGTTTGCCGATGTCCTCGTTCGGTTTGGTGGGAAGTTCCGCATCAGGATTAGAACGGTAGTAGCCGATCTTTTCATTCAGTTCGTCGCTCGTGATGTAGCCCTGATCGATGAAGAATTGCGAGATTCCGCCCAGCCACTTCTCGTAGTAGCGAAACTTGAAGTACTCGAAAGGTTGCATGTCTTCTGCGCCGGTACGCAACGACGCCCATGTCCAGTCATTCCTGAATGTCGTAGGCAAGTCCTTGACCGGATAGCGAGCTAGCGCATCGGACAGGTGTGCGCTTTCGGCCACCATTGCGGTGTGGATTCCAAATATGCGTTTCTCCCAGTCTTCGACAAATACGCGAGTTTCGAGGTTGACCGGCCCGAGATTCTCGAGGCCGCCGAGGTGGTGTTGTAGCTTCACTTTATGCTCCGAGAAAAGAATACCGGATCTCAGCCGAGCTTCGCTTCGCGCTTATAGCAAAGCGCATCGCCCAGAATCTCTGAAGCGAATCCGAAGACCGCGCCCGTGATCAATGCTGCCGCAGCCACCAGAGCCGGGTTACCGAGGCCGATCGTAGTGATCGATTTGCCGGAAGCGACCGTCGTCCCGACAGTCGAGGCGAAGCCCCACACGATGGCAGGAAGGACATCAAGCAGTTTTATCTTTGACGTCTGAACCATTGCTGCGCTTCCAATCCCGACAAGTACCGCGATTCCGAATGCGGTATTGCTCATGGTTGCGATGCCCAGCAACGTCAGGGAGCTGATCACGAGCCCGGCCAGATTGGAGGCAATGCTTTTTAGAAAGCCTCCCGGCCCCGCGCCGAGAACAAAGAACGACGCCCATGCGATAAAGGTCACCCAAACCGGAACCGGGAACACAGTGCCGGTAATCCAGGTGTCCAATACCGCGAGAAGACCAATGCTGATGGTGTAGGCCTCAGACTTTTTCATCGTATGCTCCTTAGGGAATTCAGATTCGATGGTGATTTTCGTTGAAAGACTAGCTAGTACAGCTAAGCAGACCATCCCGCAGTCGCACTTCGTCAAGATTTCGGCCAATCACGACGAACTTGCTGTCGCGCGCCTCGCCAGACCACGGTTTTCCGAAGTGGGAATCGAGGAGCATATGCACGCTGTGAAAATGCAGGCGTCGCGCCTCGCCATTCAGATTGAGCACGCCTTTCATGCGCAACAGGCTTTGGCCCTGTGACTGCACGAGCTGGTTAATCCAACGGTTGAAGCGCCCGGCGTCTAGAGCCCCGGGAATGATGAACGCGCACGAGGCGATCGAGTTGTCATGCTCGTGGTCGTGCTCGCCGTCCGTGAGCAGACCGGGTTCGACCGACAGCAGGTTGTCTAGCGAGAAGCTCCGGACGCCAAGTAACGTGTCGACATCCACCGCAGACTGATGCGAAACGTCAATCGATGCGGATGGGTTGAGCGAGCAGATGAGTTCGACGAGTGAGGTGACATCCGTGCGCGACGCGACATCGGTCTTGTTAATGATGATCCGGTCCGCGAACACGATCTGTTCACGTGCGATGTCATCGCCGAGCTGCGCCTTCGCGTGACAGGCGTCGACCACAGCAACCACGGATTCAAGCTCGACGCGATCGCGGATGTCAGGGTCGGCGAGGAAGGTCTGAAGGACCGGCGCTGGGTCGGCGAGTCCGGACGTTTCGACGATCAGGCGCTCCAGCCTGTCTCCGTAGCGCTGCAAAAGCTCATTGACACTGACTACCAGGTCCGCGCGGACCGTACAGCATACGCATCCATTGTTGATCTCAATGACGGCGTCCTCTTCAGCGACGATCAATTGCCCGTCGATGCCGACCTCGCCGTATTCATTGACCACGATGCCGATCTGCATAGGTCTCGTCGCAGCGAGGATATGGTTCACCAAAGTCGTTTTCCCGGAGCCAAGGAATCCGGTGACCACAGTCGTAGGTATCTTCTTGAGTCGCATCGCTTTATCCAGTGACGCCCAGTGATGCACTGAGCAAGCGTGCGATAAATAGCGACTTCCGGGCCGAAAATCTGGCAATGTCCGAATAGAGGCTGTTGTTGGCAGAAATCGCTGGCGACGATTGCCGGATTTGCAGGAACGGGAGAATACGGACAGGGAGCGGCCGCGCAAACCCGTACACGGTCGAGCTGCGCACCGGCTCAGGATGTACCGGATTGGTGCTCGAGGGTCCAAAGTCGTGCGTTTCGCACGGTTACGAGCGAACCCAACCCTGATTCGCCCGATCGACAGCTATAACGCCATGCATTCGCCCCGACCAAAAACTCAGCAACTCACGACGACATGCCTCGATGCATCACCGCCTGATGCATAAATCGGCTCGATCGGAGTCATCGGGTCAACCACTCGTTGACCGGCCCCGATCCGCGCACGAGCCGCGTCGCGCGTGACATCCACACCGAGTGCCGTAAGCGTTTGACTGTCGATATCGATCCAGCAGGCAACCACCATTCTGCCGTCGATGCATTGCGCCGGTCCGGCCCGGTGCGCATGCACGCCGATGCGCCGGAACAGCCGCTCCATACTGAGGTAGGTCACGCCGATGATCTGGCGCGCGCCCAGCCGCGCAGCGCAACTGACGACCGACGCAAGCATTGGGCGAAAGAACCACGTGAAATTGCCACCTTCGGCCGGCTCGCCGGCAATCGGGCTGGCGGCAAATCGGGAGAGTTCCCATACATCAGTTGATTGCGGCGCCGGTATTCCTTCGGCAAGTAAAAACGGAAACAGGTCTTTCAACAGATAAGGCTGCGTGGTTGGCAAAAGCCTCGCGCAACCACAAATCGAGCCGCTTTCTTCCCGTCCGACCACATAAACCGTATCGTCACGGTCGTACTGGTCACGCTCAAATTCATCGTCTGCCATCGGCAAGCGCCAGCCCAACTGCTTGACGAATATCTCATGCCGATACTGCGCAAGCGCGTTACCGACACCTTCAGGTAGTCGTCCATCGTCGTGAATGAAAGTCTGCATGATGCACCCCTGGTCGCTTTTTAACGAGCGCATTACAGCGCGCACAGGGTCGTGCGGTAACTGATAGATTTGACAGGGCGTTATGAAGCAATATTTTCATTCGCCGATATATTCGGCTACACCATCCATTTAGGATTGCAAAATCGAACACCTTTTGTTTATAAATAAGCCATGAAGTGTTTCAAGTATTTGCATTGCGTCTGCCAGGCTTACTGTCGTTGAAAAGAGGAAAGCATGTGATGCCTCGCTTTCAAGGCGAGTGCGACGGTGGCCGCGACCGGATCCGACCAGTTCAAAGCCATGAGCCGGTGTGCAAGCGCCCCTGCGGTGCGAACCATTCCGACGTCGGTGCCTGAATGATCGACTCCCATGAGATTGCTTCTCACGTCGCCCCAGGCGATCAGGAAGGCGCCTGACGCGCCATCTATATACCAATCCCAACCGATCGATACCTGCAAGGTCAAGGAGTGGATTGCACCTTGCCACTCTGTATAACCCGCATCGAGGGCATCGATTGCGTCGGCGCGTAAATCCGCCAACAGCCCCTCGTCAATACCCGAGGAGACATGGACCAGCGTCAACCGGGCCAACATGATCTCAGGAACACGCACATAGCCGTCAGACAATGAGGAGTCAAAGAGCAACGGGGAGTGTGTCATCGGGCCTGTACCTTTCCTTATAGTGGGGACGGCTTTGCGTTTGCGGAATTGACCGGACATGGTGCGTTCGGACTCCTGAGTTCGGGTCAACAGCGTGTAGTCGAAGCTGGCGGCGACCAACAAGCTACAAGGGCTCGTTAGAGCAATCGCAACCGGGCTGATCTCGCCGCCCGCCCCGGAAGCGCCCTTTAACACGCGCGCGTTATATTTATAATATCTATCGCATGGGCGATACCTGTGAGGTCTGACAGGTCGCGGATGTCCGCTTGCGGTCCCGTTCGAACCTAAACGAACACAAAAGAAAAATTTGAAGCCGATTTCGAAGTATTATTGGCGGGCTCGCTGTTCGTTTGACAGATTTCGACAGCGCCTGTGGCAGACGCGCTCAAGCGTCTGTTGTCCGGTACCCTCTCTCAGGTTCTGGCGGCCCTCGGAATAGCCAGAACTTTTCACGCCAGTGCAAGCTGGCGTTTTTTTTGCCTTCGGAAATCAATCCGCCGTATCCGCGCCGGCCGGTACATTCGCACGGGCCTTGCTGCCCGGCGCCGGCGACCACGCCGGGCGCGTCTTGCGCTCCGAATCGACGACGACGATGTAGCGTCCCGCCCACGGCGTCACCTGACGGTCGCTATGCAGCACCCACAGCGACTTGCCTGACTCGGTAAGCGCCTCATACTCCGCGTCGAGAATGCCGTAGTGGTCGAGGAAGACATTGAGCGACGCGGGAATCCGCACGCATCCTTTCGAATGGCGAATGCCGAGCAGCGGTTCGAGCTTGTCGGGATCCGTGGCATGCATCTGAAAGCGCATCTGCGACATGCCGCCCTTGCCCCAGCCGCGTTCGCCCTGGGCCCAGCCGAGATCGAAGATCCGCATATCGCGCTTGCCGTAGCCACGAATGCCGTTCTGGTTCATCGTGCCTTCGGCGCGGTAATCCATGTTGTCGGGGGTATGTTCGAACACGCCGAGCGGCGTAATGAAGTGGTCGAACTCGCCCGGCCGTCCCGTCGCCACCGGCGACGCACCGATCATCACCCACTTGTCGGACGGCGCCGGACGGAAATAGATGAATAGTGCCTGGACGTTGGCGCTCCGATCGACCAGCAAGACGTACTCGCCTGACAGATTGCCGAGCTGATTTTGTGCAAGCGCCGCCTGGAGTCGTTCGCCGTACTCCTGCTGGACCGCTGCCGGCACGTTCAGCCGGCGCGTGACGTCGCGTGCAAACACTGCACGCAACAGCAGCGCCCGATGCGGGTCGACTACGCCCGCTGCGTCTGGGGCCGCGACGGCGGAGGCCGTGATATCGAGCGGCGGCGCGGGCACGCTCTTCTGCGCGCCCGCGCCAAAAGCGAGACTGAAACACAGCGAAAATAATACGGCACCCAACGTACGGCTTATATTCCCAAAGAGTGGCGCCCGGTTAGCGACGCTCCGATTAATTCCAGTCCCATGGATCATTCTGCGTTTCACAGGCGCGTCAAGCCGTTTCTTGTGGTTCATCGCGTGTTTGGGAAAACCTGCCTATCATTGACCGTCAAGCGGCTTATTCAGCATGCAGACAGACACGATATTACTCAGCGCATCCATTTCTGTCGATCACCGAACCGCCCGATTGCAGCCAGCCATACTGATGGATTTCCAACATTTATATGGCGCCGCGCTCGCGCATTTAAATCGACAACCGGACTGCATTTAAATGAAAAAATCCTCCGCCAACCGGGCCGCTGCAGATGGACGGTATTACCGGCAAAATAGCCGCCATTGACGCCAAGTTGAACGCTCCCCTGCCCCTGCAGGCAACCGCACACTTGCAAAGGAAGAACATGACACAACACGACCCCGCCGAACGGCAACGGCGCATCGCCGCGGAAATGCACGTCACGGAAGAATTCGTCGCAGAACGGGAAATCGAGCAGCGCATCGCGTTCCTCGCGGACTACCTGCGCGCGAGCGGTCTGAAGACGTACGTGCTCGGCATTAGTGGCGGAGTCGATTCGAGCACGGCGGGGCGTCTCGCGCAGCTTGCGGTCGCACGCTTGCGCGCGGAACACTATGAAGCGCGGTTCATCGCGGTGCGCCTGCCGTACGGTGTCCAGCAGGACGAAGCGGACGCGCAGCAGGCGCTCGCCTTCATTCGTGCCGACGAAACCGTCAGTATCGATGTCAAGCCCGCGGCCGACGCGATGCTCGCATCACTCGCCGCGGCCGGCGTGCCGTTCGCCGATGAGGCGCAGCAGGACTTCGTGCATGGCAATATCAAGGCTCGGCAGCGCATGATTGCGCAGTACGCGGTGGCGGGAGCGCGCGGCGGGGTCGTGATCGGCACCGATCATGCAGCCGAGTCGGTCATGGGCTTCTTCACCAAATTCGGCGACGGCGGCGCGGACATCCTGCCGCTCGCGGGGCTCAACAAACGGCGGGTACGCGCCGTCGCGCGGGCGTTGGGCGCCTCCGACGCCATTGCGCACAAGGTTCCAACGGCGGATCTGGAAATGTTGCGTCCGCAACGTCCTGACGAAGATGCCTATGGCATCCCGTACGACGACATCGACGACTTTCTGGAAGGTAAGGCGATTACTGCGGCGGCCCATGAGACGGTGCTGCGGTTCTATGAGAGCACGCGTCACAAGCGTGCATTGCCGTATACGCCATTCGACTGGCCCGAGCAGTCGTAAACGGCCAACGCGCACCGCGAAGTGCGCAATGGTGAAGCGGCGGCGATGATGCGGCACATGGGCCATCCAGCCGCCGACTGGACAACGCGTAGGAAGGATCGCTTAGCGAGGCGGCGGATCTTCCTCGTCGAACAACTCGCTGCTGGCGGTTAGCGGAATGCCGCCCAGATGCTTGCCCTGCAACTGCCGCGCGATCACTTCGCCGACGTAAGGTCCGTCCGTCTCCAGTTCGACTGTGGCATACGCCTTGGGCGTGCCGATCTCGTGGACCGTCACGCTCTTTGCGTAGTGACCCAGCTCATGCTTGAGAAACTCGCGTACCTCCTGCTCGGAGCACGATTCGGCGATATTCCTGACGAACAGGTTCATGTTCGCAATGCCTTAGCGCCCGCGGCGGTCCGTACTGCGAATCCGCACGGGTTGGAGGCTGGCGCGCTTTCTGGCTTCCGCGATGGCGGCGGCGCCGGTAATCAGGGCTGCGCCGAATGCGGCCAATGACAGATAAAAGGCAATCATTTCAATCTCCCCTTCGAATTTCGTCCTGTTGTCAGGATAGACAGAATGGACCGCGAATACGATGCGACACGATGTCTTGAGCAATTTCGATTCCCGCCATCCCGCCCCCAGCAAGGCTTATCGAACGATTCCGGAAAGCGAAATGACCTGTTGACAGATATCACCCGCTACAGGCAGCGTCGAAAAAACCCCTTAATGCACTGTACCTGAATAACCGCGAAGACAAATACCTAAACCATGCTCTTTGGCAGCGCCGCAACATTTCAGGCGATGCTGGTGGCTGAAGGGGGCGGCCCATTCACGGTTCTCAAGGCTCTCCGTCGTGGCTGCTGGTGGCCACGTTGACCCCGCTCACATCGCACGAGTCCCGGCCAAATCCCGCGTAAGCCGCGGACCAGTTACCCAGGATGGCAGCCTGCGCATCGCTCAGGCTCAACTTGCCTTCGCAGACGCAACGTTTGAGGTGCACAACGAAGCGCGCTTTGCGGCGCTCGCCGCGGGTGCCTGCCCACGGCAGCAGGTCGAGATTGGCCGGTGCGTCAGGTAAGCCGCCCAGCAAGACCGGTACGCGCCGGTCGAGCGCGTAGTCAGTACCTTCGTCCGCGCCGATACCGCGCTCGGCGAGCAAACGTTGCTTGTGCTCCATCATCACGTCGACTGGCGGCGAAACAGCGTCGACGTAATCGGGACGGCAGATCGTGTCGGCGATCGATTGCTGGGTCACGCGCTCGTCAAGCATCGCAGCACTCTGCTCAGCAGCCTGAGCGGCGCGCAGTCCGGCAACCGCGCCGAACACCACTACCATGCCAATCCGCGCAACCCGCGCTGCGTCCGCGCAACAGGCCCGTTTGAACGCGCACACGACGCCTGATTCACTACTGCGCAGCGCTTCGCCACGCCTGCCTGCCTTTCCTGGATTCATTCTTCAGCGCGCCAGGCCTTGACGCGGAATGGTTAAATTCGCAGGGCAATTAAAACACACTCACCCTCGGCGAGGAAAATTCATCCTCCGTGGACGCTGCCGCCCCGGACGCCAGGCGGCGTGCGAGTAACGAAATATCCGCTACCTCGTATGCCTTCGTTACCGCATGGCGAAGGGTGCAGCAGATTGCCGCACCCTCCACTGCGTACATCTCCACCTGACTCGCCAGCTTACTCACCGCCTGACGCGGCGCGTCACTCGCCGCGTCGCCGGACACGGCGCCTAGCTTGGCCTGCGGGCCTGCAAATCGCGGATGCGCAGCAACGCGCCTGAGTTGGAGACGGTTGCGTCATACATCTTGGCGAGATCCGCTTTCAGCGCGGTGCGGGAGTTGCCGTCGAGATAGACCATGTGGCCGGACGGATAGAAACGCGCGGAAAGGTTCTGGCGTACCTGCGGGCTGACGAGCGGCATCTGCTGCAGGTCGAGCACGGTCTGGTAAAACGGCGTAACGAAGTCAAAAAAGCCGTTCGCCGACAACACCTTCAGATCCACGTTGAGCGCCATGACCGCCGCGAGGTCGCCGGCGGTGTAGAGAATCACGTTGCCCTTCGCATCCACACCCTTCTGGGCGCCGGTCGGGTCGATGTGGCTGAAGTCCCAGTACTGGAACGCCTGATCGTTCAGATCGGTGAACGACGAGTTCGACGTGTAGAGCAACTGCTCGTTCAGGTAGACGTTCCACATGGTCGTGTAGACGCCTGTCACCGCCGTCATGGTCGGATCGTTGCTCCCAGAGTTCGGATTTATCTTGCCGGCGATGCCCGTTTCGATGGCGGTCACGCGGCCGTCATATTCGCCGAGCGCGAGGCCCTTCGATTTCAGCAACGTGGTCAGAAACAGCGAGTTGCCGCGGCTGTCATATCCGGCGAGATCGAGACTCCACGCGAGCAGCGTCGCCTTGTCGATACCGGTGTATTCGCTCAGCTTTTCGACGGTGGCCGAATCCGTGGCCGGCACCTTGCGCAACGCGGCCAGGTAGTCGGTACGCGAGAACTGGGCGACTTCTTCGGCGAATGCGCCGAGATCGGTCGGAGTGGGTGCGATGCCGAGCTTCTTGTGATACCAGGCGTCAGCGGCAGCCGTCGGCAACGCGCCGACCGGGTTGCCCGACTGCGTGTAGTCGAGAATCGAAGACTGCAGCGTGATGCCGTTCAGATCGACGCCGTCCTCGTGCAGAAGATACGCCAGCACGCAGCTACGTGCGGTGCCGTACGACTCGCCATAGAGGTACTTCGGCGAGTTCCAGCGGTTGTTCTTGGTCAGAAAGCGCTTGATGAACTGCTTGATCGAGTTCGCGTCCTGATCCACGCCCCAGAAATTGCGGTTCGTGCTCGGCGCAATCGCCGCCGAATAGCCGGTGCCGACCGGATTGATAAAGACCAGATCGCTCTTGTCGAGCAGGCTATCGGGGTTGTCTTCCAGCGAATACGGCGCGGGCGGCGTAAAGCTCGGCATCGCCGTCTTGATGCGGCGCGGTGCAAACGAGCCGAGCAGCACGAACACCGAGGACGAACCCGGACCGCCGTTATAGAAAAACGTAACGGGGCGCGTCTCTTCCTTCTGGTTGTCGGCCGTGAACGCCACGTAGAACATCTTGGCATTGGGTACGGAACTGCTCGAGTCGACCGTCACGAGGTGGCCGGCTGTCGCCGTGTAGGCAATCTTGCGGCCGCCGATCACGATTGAGTGCTTCGTAATGGCGGCGTTCTCCGTTGCATCGGTCACGGAATCGTTGGGTCCGTTACCGTATGCGACGGGGTCGAAGAACGGCTGATCTCCGGCGGGGTGCGCCGCCTTCGCGGCCGCCCCGGCGGGAGCAGCATGAGAATTGTGAGACGACTGCGGACTGCCGGAACCGGACTCGGTGTTCGTCATGATCGCTCCATCGGATTCGTTTTACGTCATTTACGTCATATAGGCGCCGTATAGGGCGCTGTCTCTGTCACGAACCACTCTGCCTTGCTGCAAAAACCCGCACACCGCACACAGGCGGCGGGTTTACCGCACGCCTGTCTCGCGAGACTAAAGACTATAGTGCCGCCGCGACTTTCTGACCATTGGGGCTGCCAAGTCCTGTACAGGCATCCCACCCCGCCGACGCGTCATAGCCACCGTTGTTGCCTTGCGTAATATCGCGCAGCGCGCTGGGTGTGGCATACAGCTTCGGGTTGACGAAGCCTACCGGCGCGCCGTTGGCCGCATTGATGCGGGCGATCAGCGCGGCCCACAGCGGCGCCACCGCGCTCGTGCCGCCCACCACGGTCTGCGAGCCGTCGATCAGTACGTCGTAGCCGCTGTCCGGCGAGGCGTCGCCCGCCACGTCCGGCACGCCGCGCCCGGTGAGCGCCTTCTTGACGCCCTCGGTATTGGTGGACGACAGCCCCTTCTGCCACGTCGGCACCGCAAACGCGGTGCTGACGCCGCCGCCGGTCGCTCCGCCCTGAGTGCCGTCGTTCCACACCACTTCCTTCGTGATGGTCTGGCCCGACGCCGTCAACCGCGTGCCACCGCACGCCAGCACATACGGGCTCGAGGCGGGGAAGTCGACCACGTTGCCGCCGCCCGCGCCGTCGCTCGAACCGCTGTCTCCCGACGCTGCGCAAACCGTCACGCCCATCGTGGCGGCGGCTTGCAGCACGCTGTTAAAGGCTTGCAGCGACTGCCCGGTCCACGATGACTCGGGGCCGCCCCAACTGATCGAAATGACCGATGGCTTGTTGGTGGAGTCGTGAACCGCGGTGCTGACCGCGTCGATGAAGCCCGTATCGGTGTTCGTGGTGAAGTAGACCGCGACTTTCGCGCCCGGCGCGATCGCCCCGACCACTTCGATATCGAGCGTCACCTCGCCGTCCGGCCCGTTCGCGTCGCCGGTTGGGTCGTTAGTGCCGTTGTCGACCCCCACCGCGACCACGGTGGGCTTGGCTACGCCAAGGCTCGAAAAATAGGTATTGAGATCGGATGTCTCATAGCCACCGCCGAGTTCGATAATGCCGACGCACTCGCCGCTGCCATCGCCTTGCGGGAACTGATAGAGCGCCGCGACTTGCAGGGGCGTGAACGAGCTGGGCTGTTGCGCCTTCGACGCATGAATCGGCGGCCGGATACGGAAATGCGGACGCGCCTGCGGCCGGTTGTCTAGTCCCAGCACGGCCGTCACGATGCTCGATAGATCATCGGGCACGCTGATTGAGCCGGTGCGGCCGCGATACTGACCGATTGAATGGTGCTGGTAATGGTGAAGTTCGACGTTGAACGCCGTTTGGAACTGCGCGATCGTGCCGCCCAGCACAACGGTGCGCGTGGCCGGATCTTCACGCACGACCGTGAGGCCGGAGTGCGTGGCAAAAACTTTGACCTTGGCGATATCCTCCGCCGCCGCGCCGAACTCCTTGGCAAAGGCCTCGCGCGACAACGGTTTGACGCTCGGGTCGCCCGCTTCTATTTTGGCGAGCAACGCATCGAACTGCGCCTGCGCGTGACGGCGCAAAACCACGTGCACTTCAATGCGTTCCGCCGGATTGCAATTTCCGACCAGTGTTGAACCTTCCGCTACCGATCGCTCACTTCCTTGCAGGAGATGTTTGGCCATTGTATCGATACTCCTCGGTGCGCAGCCGTGAGGCTGCGCGTTAGTCCCGGCGGGCACGCGCCTAACCGTACCACTCGTAGAACTGCACTACGGCGTGGCCCACGCGAGAGTCTGGTTGCTAGGACATCGTCAAGCCGTCCGACAAATCCATTCGAACACAGTTCCAGGATGCGCAACAGTTGTCCGGATGGCTAATGTGGCTAATGTCCATGTGTGCGTCACGCAGGTCGCGCTATGATGCTGCAGCGGCGAACCCGCCGTTGCATTAGCGCGCGCGCCGAACGCGCACGCGCGTCGAAGAATCCGAGTGAATCAGAGGAACGTTCCATGTCCATTTCGATGTATCAAGCGTCCGTACCCGTATTGGTGCGCGGCCTGACTAACCTGCAAGCCATTCTCGGCAAGGCCGAGGCACATGCCGCCGAAAAGCAGATCGACCCGTCTGTGTTCATCGGCGCCCGGCTCTTTCCGGACATGCTGCCGCTCGTGCGCCAGGTCTACATCGTGACCGATACCGCCAAAGGTTGCGCCGCGCGTCTCGCCGGCGTCGAACCGCCCAAGTACGACGACGTTGAGGCGACGTTCGAAGACCTGCATGCGCGCATTCAGAAAACGATTGATTACCTGAAGGAATTCAATGCGGCACAGATCGACGGCTCGGAAGAGCGCTCGATCACGCTGAAGATGCGCAGCGGGCCGGTCGAATTCACCGGCCTCAACTATCTGCTGCAGTTCGTGATGCCGAACTTCTATTTCCACGTGACGACCAGCTACGACATCTTGCGTCACAACGGCGTCGAACTCGGCAAGCTGGACTACCTCGGCGGCCGTTAAAGGCAGCGGCCCCGGTTAGCGGCTCAGGGCGCCCCTCAAGTAGCGCCACTCAGCTAGCGATTTCGGCAGTCACGCTCAAACACGCGGCTGGAAGGCAATGATCCCCATTCCAGCCAGCGTGAACGCAACGCCGGCAAGGTCCCAGAGGGTTGGGCGCACCTGCTCGACGCACCACAGCCACAGAATCGCCACGGCCACGTAGACGCCGCCATAGGCGGCATATACCCGGCCGGCGGCGGTCCCATGCAGCGTCAGCAACCAGGCAAACGTGGCGAGACTGAGCGCGCCGGGCACCAGCAGCCATGCCGAGCCCCCGTCCTTCAGCCAACGCCAGGGCAGATAGCAGCCAAGAATCTCGGCAACGGCGGTTACGGCATACAGCAGAAAAGTCTTCATGGACGACAAGTTGTGTGAGTGTTTGGAAATCGGCAGCGAGCGGAAGTCTACGCCCTCGCATCAATGGCCGTTATTAACACAATCACTTGCCGGTGGTGCGCCGTCCAGAAGCACCATGCGACGCGCGGCTAGTCGAGCGACAGGCGCAACGCGAAGCCGATCAAGGCAGCGGAGAAGGTCCAGCGCTGCACCGTTTGCGCGAGCGGATGAGCGCGCATCCAGCTAGAAATGCGCGCTGCGCCGATCGCATAGGTTGCATCGAAACACGCGCCGATCGCGACCAGCACGACGCCGAGCTCGACCATCTGCAATGCGACGGGCCCGGCCTCGGGCCGGACGAACTGCGGCAGCAGCACCGAACAGAACAGCAGCGCCTTGGGATTGAGCAGATTGGTCAGCAGCCCCTTGACGAACGCGGCGCGCAAGGGCTGTGACTCGACGCTTGCGGCCGCATTTGCGGGCAACGCAAACACCGGGGAGCGGAAGATCTGCACGGCGATCCAGCCGAGGTAAACCGCACCGCCGTACCGTACGACTTCGTAGAGCCACGGTGCGCTGCGCAGCAAAGCCGCCATCCCGCACGCCGACAAGGTCACATGCGTCGCCCGCGCAAGGCCGAGGCCGCCGGCCGTGGCGAAGCCGGTACGGGCGCCGCGTGCAATGCTCGTCTGCATCAGCAGGGCCATGTCCGGCCCGGGCACCGCGTAGACAACGAACAATGCAGCCATGTAGACGATCAGAAGATGCGCGGAAATCATGTGAACCTCGTATTTATAAGGCTCTATCTTGCTATCGACGCGCGAGGGTTGTCTGGCGAAATGCAGAGGAAAATCGCTATACATTAGGGGAATGCGCTAAGATTCTAAAATCCCATAGCATCTTCCCCCGACGATGAACGATCTCGACAAAGTCGACCGAGCGATTCTCGCTGCGCTGCAGAGTGACGGGCGCATGTCGAACGCCCGCCTGGCGGAAACTATCGGCCTGAGCGAAACGCCTTGCGCGCGCCGTCTGAAGCGCCTCGAGACCGATGGCTACATCGATCAGTACCGCGCCATGCTGTCGCGCTCAGCTCTTGGATACGGCGTGGTCGCATTCGTCTACGTGCGCTTCGCGGTGCACGACCGCGCGGTGGCCACCCGCTTCGAGCGCGAAGTGCTGGCCATACCGCGCATCCTGTCGTGCCACAACGTGTCGGGCAGCGCCGACTACATCCTGCAGATCGTCGCGCGCGATCTCGACGACTTTGGCACCTTCTTGCGCGACGAGCTGCGCAGCCTGCCGGGCGTTACCTCGCTCGAATCGTCGCTGTCATTGCGCGAAGTCAAGGCCAATGGCGGTTTTCCGCTGAGCTGATCCTTTTCACCGGCGCGTCGGTCGCGCGCCAGTCATGGCATAGTGACCGGCACGGCAAGGCACGACGTCGGCGCCGATGAACCACGGAGTTTTCCCAATGAATCACGAACAGGCGCGAGCCGAAGAATCGCGCGCGATGGAGCGCGTGCTGGCTGCCACGCAGCGGGTGCAGTCAGCTTTCACGTCACTGCAATCGCAATTTCCGCCCCAAGGCGAAGGACAGCCCTCGCAATTCGCGCTGCAGACCTTCGATGCCGCGCTGCAGGAACTCGAAGACGCGCAAGCTGCCTTCGATGAATTGCTCGGCGATCTGCTTGACGGCAAGCGCTAAGTGGCATAGCTGGCGCCTTCCTGCGTAGCTGCTGCGGCTCGCGCGGGGCTCACCTTCTCCATTCCAACGGACGTTCCGCGCGGACTCGAAGAGGGCTGGCGGGGCGGACCGTTAGTTGCGTTATTATTCCTCCTTGCGGGAGCCCCGAGCCTCAAGCCCTGCTGCGCGCGCCGAGATTGATCCAGGTCATACCGCGCCTCTATCGACCCCATCCCCAGTAGTGGCTTCATGCATATCGTAAAAATACGATATATGATTCGTTCTGTTGCGATGCAGATGTCGGCGTGTTGGCCTGTGACTCTGCCCGCGATTCATGAACCTGAAACTCACCCGATGACCATCGACATCGACGCGATCCACAAGGCGCTCGCCAACCCCATCCGCCGCGAAATTCTGGCGAAGCTGAGGGACCCGCAAGCGCATTTCGGCGATCAGGAACTGACGCTCGATCACGGCGTGTGCGCCGGCAAGATCGACGCATGCTGCGGACTGTCGCAGTCCACGGTATCGGCGCATCTGGCCGCCCTGCAGCGCGCCGGTCTGGTGACGTCGAAGCGGGTTGGCCAGTGGGTGTTTTTCAAACGCAACGAAACCGTCATCCAGGCGTTTCTCGAGCACATGAACACGGACATCTGACGCTTGCGTCTGCTTCGCCGCGCTTCTTTCATCACGCTGTTCTTATCGTTGCGGGCACTGTGCCCGCCAGGAAAGGTGACCTTTTATGCCGACTCTTTTTGACCCGCTTCAGATTGGCGATCTCACGCTGCAGAACCGCATCATCATGGCGCCGCTGACGCGTCAGCGCGCCGGCGACATCCGCGTGCCGAACGCGCTGATGGCGAAGTACTACGCCGAGCGCGCCTCGGCCGGCCTGATCATCAGCGAAGCCACCTCGGTGACGCCGCAAGGCGTCGGCTACGCCGCCACGCCGGGCATCTGGTCAGAGCAGCAGGTGGAAGGCTGGAAACTCGTCACCGAAGCCGTGCACGCTGCCGGCGGCAAGATCTTCCTGCAGTTGTGGCACGTGGGCCGCATCTCGGATCCGATCTTCCTGAATGGCGAACTGCCGGTTGCGCCGAGCGCGATCGCACCGCAAGGCCACGTGAGCCTCGTGCGTCCGGAACGTCCCTTTGTGACACCGCGCGCGCTCGAACTAGCCGAGATTCCCGGCATCGTCGACGCGTATCGCAAGGGTGCGGAAAATGCCAGGGCAGCCGGTTTCGACGGCGTACAAGTGCACGGCGCGAACGGCTATCTGCTCGACCAGTTCCTCCAGGACAGCACCAACCATCGTACCGATGCGTACGGCGGCCCGATCGAAAACCGTGCCCGCCTGATGCTGGAAGTGGTGGATGCGTGTATCGAAGTGTGGGGCGCGAATCGTGTCGGCATGCACCTCGCGCCGCGTGGCGACGCGCATACGATGGGCGACTCGGATGCCGCCGCGACTTTCGGCTATGTCGCGCGCGAACTCGGCAAGCGCAAGATCGCGT
>Ga0302178_10000366_pt1 | contig 42324 bp, 42 predicted proteins | sample I_Palsa_E1_3_FD_198790 | JGI IMG/M metagenome (GOLD analysis project Ga0302178, IMG submission 198790) | Peat permafrost microbial communities from Stordalen Mire near Abisko, Sweden - I_Palsa_E1_3 | ecosystem: Environmental > Terrestrial > Soil > Palsa > Peat permafrost | place: Sweden... | reverse complement strand
AATGTCGGACTCACGCAGCAAACAAGGGGACGCGCGATGCTCGAACTTCTAGCTTCGCACGCCTGCTACGGCGGCGTGCAGCGCATTTACAAGCATGACTCGAAGGTCACCGGCTTGTTGATGCGCTTTTCGGTGTATTTGCCGCCGCAGGCTTTGCAGGGCTCGGAGCCCACTGCAGCGAAGGTGCCGGCGCTGTTCTATCTGGCCGGGCTCACCTGTACCGAGGAAACCTTCCCGATCAAGGCGGGCGCGCAGCGCTTCGCCGCGCAGCACGGCATCGCCCTGATCGCGCCGGACACCAGTCCGCGCGGTGCGGGCATTCCCGGCGAGAGCGCGGCGTGGGACTTCGGCGTGGGAGCGGGGTTCTATGTCGATGCGACCGAGGCGCCCTGGTCGAAGCACTTTCGGATGTACTCGTACGTGCGGGACGAGTTGCGCGAGACAGTGCTGGCGAACCTGCCGATCGACGGCGAGCGCCTCGGCATCTTCGGGCATTCGATGGGCGGCCATGGCGCGCTGATGCTGGCGCTGCGCAATCCGCAGATTTACCGATCGGTGTCGGCGTTCGCGCCAATTGCGGCGCCGTCGCGTTGTCCGTGGGGTGAGAAGGCGTTCACCGGCTATCTGGGCGAAGACCGTGCAGCGTGGAAGGCGTATGACTCGAGTGAACTGGTGGCGAAGGCGTCGCACAAGTTCGCGGAGGGGATTCTGATTGATCAGGGCATGTCGGATCAGTTTCTCGCCGAGCAACTTCATCCTGACGTGTTCGAAGCGGCGTGCCGTGCGGCTGGCCAGCCGCTGACGTTGCGCCGTCACGAAGGCTACGATCACGGCTACTACTTCATCTCGAGCTTCATCGAGGATCACCTTGCGCATCACGCGAAGGTGTTGCTCGCTTGAAGCGCTGAAGTGTGACGCGGCGCGCGCGGAGTTCGACGCGCGCCGCCGCTGCTACCGCCGCCCCAATAAACTCCCACCATACACCAGCGCTGCCAGCGCGGTGATCCAGAAGCTCGTCGGCCAGTCCGTATAGAACGCGAGCGTCAGCCCGAGCCATGCCTGCGCGAGGGCTATCAGCGCCGCGAGCACCAGCCCGATAGACAGCCGCGTCGTGAGGTTTTGCGCGGCAGCCGCCGGTCCGACCATCAGCGTGAACACCAGCAGCACCCCGACGATCTGCGTGCACGCCGCTACTGCCAGCGCAGCAATCGCCAGAAACAGCACGGATACGAGCCGCAGCGACACGCCCTTGGCCTCGGCGAGCTCCGGCTGCAGCGAAGCGAACAGCAACGGTCGCATGATCGCGGCGAGCGCGACCAGGCTCAGAATGCCGAGCCCCGCCAGCACGCCCAGCGTGGACGCATTCACGCCCAGCACATTGCCGAACAGCAGGGCGGTGACCTGCGTCGCATACGCGGTAAAGAAGTGCAGAAACAGCAGCCCGAAGCCGAGCGCGAGCGAGAGGATCACGCCAATCGCCACGTCGCGTCCGGCGAGCCGCTCGCCGAGCGCGCCCATGCCGACGCCCGCTGCCAGCGTGAAGCCGATCATCCCCCAGATCGGCGAGATGCCGAGCAGCACGGCGCCCGTCGCGCCGGTGAAGCCGACGTGCGAGAGCGCGTGTCCGGCGAACGTCTGACCGCGCATCACCAGAAAATAGCCAACAATCCCCGCCAGCACCGCGACGATTCCCGACGCCGCGAATGCGTTCACCATGAAATCGTATTCAAACATCGTTCGTGTGTCCGTCGCGTGAGGCGTGATGATGACCGTGGCCGTGACCATGTGAGTGCGTGTGGCCCGGCGCGCCGCCATGATCGTGATCGTGGGCGTCGTCTTCGTGTTCGTGATCGTGCTTTTCGACTTCGACGTCGCCTGACATCACGAAGATGCGGCCGTTCACGCGCATCACGTCGATGGGCGAACCGTAGAGCCGCGACAGCACCGGCTTCGTGATGACTTCATCGACGGTGCCGAGCGCCGCCACCCCGCTGCCGAGATACAGCACCCGGTCGAGCGCGTGCAGCAGTGGATTGAGTTCATGCGCGGAAAACAGCACCGCGATGCCGAGTTCCTGCTGCACATTGCGCACGAGTTCGACGACGCTCTTCTGATGATGCGGGTCGAGGCTGATGAGCGGTTCGTCGAGCAGCAGCAGTTCCGGATTGCCGAGCAGGCACTGCGCGAGCAGCAAACGCTGGCGCTCGCCACCCGATAGTTCGGACAAAGGCCGCGCCGCGAGGGCACGGCCGCCTACCAGATCCAGCACGCGTTCGACGTCCGCGCGGGTCTTCGCATCGGCGTGCGGCAGACCCCAGCGGTGGCCGTCGGCGGCCATCGCGACGAAATCGCGGCCGCGCACCCGGCGGCCGGCCAGCGCGCTGCGCGTCTGCGGCATATAGCCAATCGACGGATTGCCGCGCATCACGGGCCGACCGTGTACGCGGATCGTGCCGCTCACCGCCGGCACGAGGCCGAGCACCGCGCGCATCAACGTGGTTTTGCCTGCGCCGTTCGGCCCGAGGACGCCGATGAATTCGCCTTGATTCGCCTGCAGACTCGTATTGCGCAGGATCGCGCGGCCGCCTAGTTCCAGCGTCACGTCCTCGAGTTCGAGAACGGGCGCGGTCCCTTGCGGTGTGCGGCCGGTCAGATTCATTGAGTGCTTCCTGTGTTTGCTTGTCCCGCCGCCAACGCCGCGCTGAGCGCGTCCAGTTGCGACAACATCCACACCTGGTAGTTCTTGCCCGCCGGTTCGGTCTCAGTGACGCTCATGGTCGGTACGTGCGACTGCTGCGCGAGTTTCAACATGCGTTTGGTCAGGGCTTCGGTTGCCTGGCTGTTATAAATCAGAACGTGCACGCGCTTTTCGCGCAGGTCCTTTTCGAACGCGGCGATATCCGACGCGCTCGCTTCCGTGTCGTTCATCGTCGCCAGCTGGAAGCGCATATTGCGCATCGACAGGCCGATCGCGTCCGACATATAGCCGAACACCGGTTCGGTCGCCGTCACCGGCACGCCGGCATAGCGGCCGTGCAGCTCGGCGACCTTGGCGTCGATCGGCTTCAACGAATCGAGAAACTTCGCGAGGTTCGCATCGTACGCTGACTTGTTCGCCGGGTCAGCCGTTTCGAGCGCGGCAGTGACTGCGCGGGCTACGGCGGGCATCGTGGCCGGGTCGTACCAGAGGTGCGGATTGTCGCCACCCTTCTTGCCGATCAGGTCGGCGGCAACGATGATCGTGCGTTTCGCGTTCTTCGATGCGTTTAGCAGTTTCGCCATCCAAGGATCGTAATCGGCGCCGTTGTAGACCACAAGGCTTGCGTGCTGCAAGGCGCGCGCGGTTTTCGGGCTGGCTTCGAACAGATGCGGATCTTCGTCCGGGTTGCTGAGGATGCTGGTAACGTCGACGTGCTCGCCGCCCAACTGGTGCACCACATCGCCGTAGAAGTTTTCCGCGGCCACCACCGGGATCTTCGCGTCCTGCGCGAAAGCCGCCTGACCCATAGCCAGCATAGCCGCGCCGGCTACCAGATATTTCGACAGGCTGAGCACGCGACGCGCATCATGCCACTTCAAGCTGAGTTTTTTCATCGGTTTCCCTGCTGCGTAAAAGTTAGATGCGAGTTGGGTGCGAGGGACTCCTGTCGACTCGGGAGAGCTTCGCGGTGAAGCGGGGATGCAATGATATAACGTATCCAATATGTTTGTCAGCGTCCGCTGGGGATCCACAGGGGTCCAGCGCCGTCGCCCACCTCCTGTCACAGCCTCGTCACCCGCGCCTCGCGATCATTCGTCAGTCCTGCCGCGCTGCACCATCGAAATCTTGTTTCCTGCCTTGACATGACCGAAGGCGTATCCGATCATTCGATCACCAACAGAGCAATTGTTCGCGCAATGAGCGTTCGCTCACCACGCGGCAAAACTCGAAACGAATCGGAGACAAACAGTGGCAGCGCGATTGCAAGGGAAGGTGGCGATCCTCACGGGAGCGGCAAGCGGAATCGGCGAGGCCGTAGCCCGGCGTTATCTCGACGAGGGCGCGCGCTGTGTGCTGGTCGACGTCAAGCCCGCCGACTCGTTTGCGCAGGCCCTGCGCGCAGCGGACGGCGACCGCGTGCTGACACTGAGCGCCGACGTCACGCGCCGCGACGACATCCAACGCATCGTCGCGAGCACCGTGGAGCGTTTCGGCCAGATCGATATCCTCTTTAATAACGCTGCCCTGTTCGACATGCGCCCGCTGCTCGACGAATCCTGGGACGTGTTCGACCGGCTCTTCGCCGTCAACGTGAAGGGCATGTTCTTCCTGATGCAGGCTGCCGCGCAGCAGATGGTCGAGCAGGGTCACGGCGGCAAGATCATCAATATGTCGTCGCAGGCTGGCCGGCGCGGTGAAGCGCTGGTTTCGCACTACTGCGCAACCAAGGCTGCCGTACTAAGCTATACGCAATCCGCAGCACTTGCGCTTGCGCCGCACAAGATCAACGTCAACGGCATCGCGCCGGGTGTCGTGGATACACCGATGTGGGAACAGGTCGACGCGCTTTTCGCCCGTTACGAGAACCGCAAGCCCGGCGAAAAGAAGCGACTGGTCGGCGAGGCGGTGCCGCTCGGCCGTATGGGCGTGCCCGAAGACCTGACCGGCGCGGCGCTGTTCCTCGCTTCCGCCGATGCCGATTACATCACCGCGCAAACCCTGAACGTCGACGGCGGCAACTGGATGAGTTAAGGCAGTGAGGCTGACCCGCTCGCCGCCCCGTTTGCATAACAACGCAGTAAAACATAACGTACTAGAAAGGAGACAAGTGATGAAAGCAGTCATGAAACCCGCGCTCAAGGCGGTCGGCGCCGCCGCTGTCGCGTGCGCAGCATTGAATGCGTCAGCCGCCACGGTGACGATTGCGACCTTGAACAATCCGGACATGATCGAGCTGAAGAAGCTGTCGCCGGCGTTCGAGCAGGCCAATCCGGACATCAAGCTCAACTGGGTGATTCTCGAAGAGAACGTGCTGCGTCAGCGCGCCACTACCGACATCACAACGGGCAGCGGCCAGTTCGACGTGATGACGATCGGCGCCTACGAGACGCCGCAATGGGGCAAGCGCGGCTGGCTTGCGCCGATCACGAACCTGCCCGCCAGCTACGATCTGAACGACGTCGTGAAGACCGCGCGCGAAGGGCTCTCGTACAACGGCTCGCTATACGCGCTGCCGTTCTACGTCGAAAGCTCGATGACGTACTACCGCAAGGACCTGTTCGCGGCGAAGGGGCTGACCATGCCCGATCAGCCGACCTATGACCAGGTCCAGCAGTTCGCCGACAAGCTCACCGACAAGGCCAACGGCATCTACGGTATCTGCTTGCGCGGCAAGGCGGGCTGGGGCGAAAACATGGCGTATGCGACCACGGTCGTGAACACCTTCGGCGGCCGCTGGTTCAATGAGAAGTGGGAGCCGCAACTGACCTCGCCGGAATGGAAGAAAGCCATTACGTTCTATGTGAACCTGCTGCAGAAGGACGGCCCTCCGGGAGCGAGCTCGAACGGCTTCAACGAAAACCTGACGCTGATGTCATCGGGCAAGTGCGCGATGTGGATCGATGCGACGGTGGCGGCCGGCATGCTGTACAACAAGCAGCAATCGCAGATCGCCGACAAGGTTGGCTTCGCCGCGGCGCCGACCGAAGTCACGCCGCGCGGCGCGCACTGGCTGTGGGCGTGGGCGCTGGCCATTCCGAAATCGTCGAAGCAGCCTGATGCGGCGAAGAAGTTCATCGCATGGGCAACCTCGAAGGAATACATCGAGATGGTCGCGAAGGACGAAGGCTGGGCCTCGGCGCCTCCGGGAACGCGTCAGTCGACGTACGCCCGTCCCGAGTACAAGGCGGCGGCTCCGTTTGCCGACTTCGTGCTGAAAGCAATCGAAACGGCTGATCCGAATCATCCGACGCTTAAGCCGGTGCCGTACACCGGTGTGCAGTTCGTCGGCATTCCTGAGTTCCAGTCGTTCGGTACGGTAGTGGGTCAGAGCATCTCCGGCGCGGTTGCCGGTCAGATGACGGTCGATCAGGCACTGGCCGCAGGCCAAGCCACAGCCGAGCGCGCAGTGCGCCAGGCTGGCTACCTGAAGTGACGTGAAACACGCCGGCTGACGCCAGTCAGCCGGCCCTTGGCAGCACAGCGGGCCGTTGCGGCTCTCTGGGTGAGCCTGTGCAGCCTGTCCAGATAACCTGGACCAGCACCGGCCCACCTTGAGCCCGCCGCGATATCCCGCGGTTTACCGAACAGGTGGTCACATCATGCGTCCTCTGCGCCTTCATCTCATGCATGCCCATCCCCAGACCGAAAAAGAGCGCGAATCGCGCAAAGCCGCGTCCGCACGCTGGCTGGTCACTCCGTCCACGGCCGTCCTGGTGTTGTGGATGGCGATCCCTCTGGCGATGACGATCTGGTTTTCGTTCACGCACTACAACCTGCTCAACCCCGATGAGAAGGGTTTTGCGGGGATCGACAACTACAAGTATCTCGCTAGCGATCCGTCGTTCCTGCCTTCGATCGGCCACACGCTCGAACTCATTATCTCCGTGCTGGTAATTACGGTGGTGGGCGGCGTGCTGATGTCGGTGCTGTTCGACCGCAAGTTCTACGGCCAGGGTGTCGCGCGGCTGCTCGCTATCGCACCGTTCTTCGTGATGCCGACCGTCAGCGCCCTGATCTGGAAGAACATGATCCTGCATCCGGTCTACGGCCTGATCGCACAGGGCATGCGCGCGATCGGTCTGCAACCGATCGACTGGTTCGCCAACTATCCGCTCACCGCGATCATCATGATCGTTGCGTGGCAGTGGCTGCCGTTCGCGTTCCTGATCCTGTTCACGGCGATCCAGTCGCTCGACCAGGAGCAGAAGGAAGCGGCCAAGATCGACGGCGCGGGTGCCTTCTCGATGTTCTTCTACATCACGCTGCCCCACCTGAGACGGGCGATTGCGGTGGTGGTGATGATGGAAACCATTTTCCTGCTGTCGATCTTCGCCGAAATCTACACGACCACAGGCGGCGGCCCCGGCACGGCGACCACCAATCTGTCTTACCTGATCTATTCGCTCGGCCTGCAACAGTTCGACGTCGGGCTTGCCTCGGCGGGCGGGATTCTCGCAGTCGTGCTGGCCAACATCGTGTCGTTCTTCCTGGTGCGGATGCTCGCGAAGAACCTGAAAGGGGAGTACGAAAAATGAGCCACGTTGCCGCTTCACCCGTCTCAACGACGACCACCTCGTCGAAGAACGCGCCGTGGGCCGTCTTCAAGCGTGCCGTTCCCGGTGTGCTTGCATGGGCGATCGCGCTGCTGCTGTTTTTCCCGATCTTCTGGATGACGATTACCGCATTCAAGACCGAGCAGCAGGCTTATGCGTCGTCGCTGTTCTTTATCCCGACGCTCGACAGTTTTCGCGAGGTGTTCGCCCGTAGCAACTATTTCTCGTTCGCGTGGAATTCGGTGCTGATCTCCGCAGGCGTGACGGTGGTGTGTCTGCTGCTGGCGGTGCCGTGTGCGTATTCGATGGCGTTCTTTCCGACGCGCCGCACACAGAAACTGCTGCTGTGGATGCTGTCCACCAAGATGATGCCGTCGGTGGGCGTGCTGGTGCCGATCTACCTGCTGTGGAAAAACAGCGGGCTGCTCGATAGCGTCACGGGGCTGATCATCGTCTATACGCTGATCAATCTGCCGATTGCGGTGTGGATGACCTTCACTTACTTCGCCGAGATTCCGCGCGACATTCTCGAGGCCGGGCGGATCGACGGTGCGGTGACGTGGCAGGAAATCGTCTACCTGCTGATGCCTATGTCGCTGCCGGGCCTCGCATCGACCGGACTGCTGCTGGTGATCCTTTCGTGGAACGAAGCGTTCTGGAGCATCAACCTGTCCAGTTCCAACGCTGCGCCGCTGACCGTGTTCATCGCGTCGTATTCGAGTCCTGAAGGCCTCTTCTGGGCCAAGCTCTCGGCGGCCTCGCTGCTGGCGGTCGCGCCGATCCTGATCGTCGGCTGGCTGTCGCAGAAGCAACTGGTGCGCGGTCTTACGTTCGGGGCGGTTAAATGACCGTGACCGAAGCGAAGCTGGCGCTGATCTGCGATTGCGACGGAGTGCTGATCGACAGCGAAGCCGTGGCGGCGCGTATGCTGGTGCACGAACTCGAAGCGCGCTGGCCGGATTGCGACGTCGAACCGGTGGTGTTGCCGCTGCTCGGATTGCGCATCGAGCGGGTGCTCGAAAACGCCGCCGCGCAACTTGGCCGCAGTTTGAGCGCGGGCGATATCGCGGCGATTCGCCATGCCGTCGAGGTCGCGGCGATGCAGGCGCCGGCCGTGGCCGGCATTGCCGAGGCGCTCGCGCAGATTGCGCTGCCCAAGGCGTGCGCGAGCAACAGTTTCAGGGCGTATGTGCAGACGGTGCTGGCGCGCACGGGCCTCGAAGCGTTCTTCGGCGGCCGGCTCTACTGCGCGGATGCGGTCGCGATGCCGAAGCCTGCCCCCGACGTGTATCTGGCGGCGGCGAGCGGTTTCGGTCTTGCGAGCAGTGCCTGTCTGGTGGTCGAGGACAGCGTCACCGGTGTGACGGCCGCGAGCGCGGCAGGCATGACCGTGCTCGCCTTTATTGGCGGCGGGCACGCGAGCGAGTCGCAGATTGATGCATTGCAGGCGGCCGGCGCGGCCCACGTGTTCGACGATATGACGCAGTTGCCGGTGCTGGTGGACCAATGGACCCAGCGGGTCACGGCGGAATCGCATTGAGACGCTCTGCAGCGACGACGCAGCAGGACGGCGCGAGCAGACGCTTTCAAACTGGATTAACGTAGTACGAGCAACACACGGAGACACATCATGGCAAGCTTGACTCTGCGTAACATCAGAAAAGCCTACGACGACAACGAAGTGATGCGCGACGTCAATCTCGACATCGCGGACGGTGAGTTCGTCGTGTTTGTCGGTCCGAGCGGCTGCGGGAAGTCGACGCTGATGCGTATGATCGCCGGCCTCGAAGACATCACCAGCGGCGAGCTGAATATCGACGGCACGCGCATGAACGATGTGCCGCCGGCCAAGCGCGGGATTGCGATGGTGTTCCAGTCGTACGCGCTCTATCCGCATATGACGCTGTACGACAACATGGCGTTCGGCCTCAAGCTCGCCGGCACCAAGAAACCGGAGATCGACGCGGCGGTGCGTAATGCAGCGAAGATTTTGCACATCGACCACCTGCTCGATCGCAAGCCGAAGCAGTTGTCCGGCGGCCAGCGGCAACGGGTGGCCATCGGCCGCGCGATTACCCGTAAGCCGAAGGTGTTCCTCTTCGACGAACCGCTGTCGAACCTCGACGCCGCGCTGCGCGTGAAGATGCGGCTGGAGTTCGCCCGTCTGCACGACGAACTGAAGACCACGATGATTTACGTCACGCACGATCAAGTCGAGGCCATGACGCTGGCCGACAAGATCGTGGTGCTGTCGGCGGGTAACGTGGAGCAGGTCGGCAGCCCGACGATGCTGTATCACGCGCCGTCCAACAAGTTCGTTGCAGGTTTTATCGGCTCGCCGAAGATGAACTTCATGGAAGGTGTGGTGCAGTCGGTCACGCACGACGGCGTCACGGTGCGCTACGAAACCGGCGAGACCCAGCGCGTGGCAGTCGAACCGGGCGCGGTGAAGCAGGGCGACAAGGTGACGGTCGGGATTCGCCCTGAGCATCTGCATGTCGGAATGGCCGACGACGGCATCTCGGCACAGACGATGGCGGTCGAATCGCTCGGCGACGCGGCGTATCTGTACGCGGAATCGAGCGTGTCACCGGAAGGGATCATCGCGCGGATTCCGCCGCTCGAGCGCCATACGAAGGGTGAAGTGCAAAAGCTGGGAGGGAAGCCTGAGCATTGCCATCTGTTCGATGCCCAAGGGAAGGCGTTCCAGCGCAAGATTGTTGAGGTGCTGGCGGCTTGATGTACGACGGACGCGGCGCGCGGCAGGGGCAGGAGGTGGGTGCGCGTTGCTAGCCGTGCTATCACGGTTCGTGCGAAGCGCTCGCTACGCCGCGAACCGTGATTTGCGTTTTAGTGTGTTGACGTGCGACGGACAGGGCAGTCCACGCCCTTAATTGCGCACTGATTCGGCGGGACGAGGCGGAACGCCTGCCCCGCCTGTTTCGTTTTCGTTCAGGCTTCCAACGCCGCCCGGGCGCACAACTCATCCGTCACCAGCCCCGACAGCCACCCGCCCTTCAGCACAGCGATCACCGCCTCACGCTTGCGCTCGCCGCCGGCGAAGCCAATCGTCGGCCGCTTCGGCGGCGAATCCAGTGCGACGCTGGTGACACGCTGCCCGGTCGATGATTCGACATGGGCGCCGATCGCATCGATCGGCAAGCCGAGCATCTCAGCCACCGCCTTCTGCTGCATCAGTTCCTTCACTTCCACCGCCGTAATAAAGCCGTCCTCGTACAGCGGACATTTCGGCCCGATATTGCCGACCCCAACGAAGGCGACATCCGCCTCGCTCGTCAGCGCTTCGACGATCCGGTACAGGCGGTGATTGCACCACTGCGCGCGTTCGGCCTCGTTATCGGCGAGCAGCGGCGCGGGCAGCAGGAAATGCTTGCCGCCGGTCTTCTCGGAAATGTGCAGCGCAACGTCATAGCGGTTCGAGGAGCCGTCCTGGGCGATCGCCCCTACCATCGATACCAACCGGTGCTGCGGACGGTCTAGCTGGGCGATCTGATCGACCGCGGCTTTCAACGTACGACCGCTGCCCACGGCGACCACCATCGGCTTTTCTTCGTTCAGATACCGTTCCATGACCTGCGCGCCGGCGACAGCCAGCTTGCGGTCGATTTCCTCGGACGTGTCGTTGTCGACCGGCACGACCTCGCACATCGACAGGCCGTAGCGCTTCGACAACTGCTCTGCAAGCGCGAGGCAATCGGCGAGTTGATGGTCGACGCGCACGCGGATCAGATTCTTCTCGACCGCAAAGGCGACCAGCCGTTGCGCCACCGGGCGCGAGACCTGCAGCTTCTCGGCGATTTCATTCTGCGTATTGCCGGCGACGTAGTAAAGCCACGCGGCGCGCGTGGCAAGGTCGAGTTTTTCGTTGGACTTGGGCACGGTGGGCTTCTTGTGGTTTGCGCCGATGATAGCAGCCGCTTAGCCTGCTGATTCCGGCATGGTCGGCATCCCTAAGCCAGCCGCTCGCGCGACAGGTCGAACAGGGGCCGCACGTGCCGGTACAACGCCCGAAAACCGTCGAGCCGCGCGCGCAACGCCGCATGGCGAGCCGGGTTCGGGGTGAATTCCACTTCCACCGGCGGCTTGGTCAGCACCTGTGCCGGATCGCCACCGGCTGCCAGCCAGCCGAGGCGGGCCGCGCCGAGCGCGGCACCGGTTTCTCCGCCGCCGTGCTTGCGAGTGGTGGTGTTGAGCGCATCGGCAAGCAGTTGCGCCCAGTAGTTACTGCGGGCGCCACCGCCGAGCAGCGACAAGCCGCTTGCTTCGGTGCCCGCGGCGCGCAGTGCGTCGAGCCCGTCGGTGAGCGCGAAGGTCACGCCTTCGAGCACGGCATAGCCGAGCAGCGCGCGATCGGTTGCGTGGTTCATGCCGAAGAACACGCCTTGCGCATATGGGTCGTTGTGCGGCGTGCGTTCGCCGGACAGATACGGCAGGAAGAACGGCGCACTGGCCAGCGCGTCGGGCTCGAGTGCTTCGATTTCGGCGAGCAGGGTGGGCTCGTCGGTCGAGGTGAGCTTGCAGACCCAGCGCAGGCAACTGGCCGCGGACAGCACGACGCTCATCTGATGCCAGCGGTCCGGAATCGCGTGGCAAAACGCATGCACCGCGGAGGCCGGGTTCGGCCGGAAACTGTCGCCGACCACGCACAGCACGCCCGAGGTGCCGAGCGACACGAAGCCGTCGCCCGGTTGCGTCGCGCCGATGCCGATGGCGCTGGTCGCGTTGTCGCCGCCGCCGGCCGCGACGACGACCCCATCGCCAAAGCCAAACTCATGGGCGATGTCGGCGCGCAAGGTGCCGGACGATTCGCTGCCCTCACACAGGCGCGGCATCTGCGAGCGGTTCATGTCACAGGCCGCGAGCAGCGTGTCGGACCAGTCGCGCTTCGCCACGTCGAGCCACAGCGTGCCGGCTGCATCCGAGGGATCGGAGACCTTGTCACCGGTCAGTTGCAGCCGCAGATAATCCTTCGGGAGCAACACGTAGGCCGTCTGCCGGAAAATCTCCGGCTCATGGCGCGCCACCCACAGCAGCTTGGGCGCGGTGAAGCCGGGCATTGCCAGATTGCCGGCGATCTCATGCAGCTCCGGCGCCCGCTCGGTCAGCTCGGCACACTCGTCGACGCTGCGCATGTCGTTCCACAGGATGGCCGGGCGCAGGACACGGTCTTGCGCGTCGAGCAACACGGCGCCGTGCATCTGGCCGGACAGGCCGATGCCGCGCACCTGGGCGAACTCGTCCGGGTGCTTCGCGCGCAACGCGAACAGGGCGGCGCGCGTACCGTCCCACCAGTCGGAGGGATTCTGTTCGGCCCAGCGCTGATGCGGGCGCGAAACGGTGAACGGAGAACCTGCCGTGCCGACGACGCGGCCGTTGGACGCGAGCAGCAGGACTTTCACTTCGGACGTGCCGAGGTCGATGCCGAGATACATGGGCGCGGAACCTTCGTCGATGGGGATGCGCTACTTTAGCCGCACACGGCGGCCGATGCCATGGGCGTTAGACCTGGCCTGGGATGAAACGGGGAGGAGTGACGCGCGGCGGGGGCGGAAGCCTGGAGGCGCGGTGGGCGCGCCCCCAAACCTCCAGAAGATCAGCCGCGCTTGGCCAGCCAGGCATCCACGCGGGCGAGCGCGCCGCGCAACGCCTTCTCCAGATGGGGCGTCTGCGCCATGCTGCCCCACAGGAGTCGATCGGCGCAGAAGGCCTGCAGCGGATCCGGTGCGGCAAAGAAAGCGCGGGCGACGCGTTCATCCATCACGCCGTCCTGGTACTGATAGGGCAATTTGCCGGACTGCCAACGGTCGAGAAAGCGGAAGAACAGCGCCGGCAGCATCGCGGTGGCGGCCGGTTCGACGCCGCGCTTGAAGCATTCGGCGAGCGTCGGCGCAATGAAGCCGGGGATCTTCGAGAAGCCGTCGGCGGCGACCCGCTGGTTGGTGTCCTGGATGTGCGGATTACTGAAGCGGTCCAGCACGACGTCGCGATAGCGCGCCAGATCGAGCGGGCTCGGCGTGAGACACGGGATCACGTCCTCGGTCACGTAATCGAAGGCGAACTGCCGGATCTCCGGGTCATGCGTGCCTTCGTGGATGTAGTTCAGTCCGACCAGCGTCCCCGCCCATGCAATGCAGCTATGGGTGGCGTTTAGGATGCGGATCTTGGCCTCTTCGTACGGCACCACCGAGTCGACCAGTTCCGCGCCGACGCGATCCCACGCCGGACGTCCCGCGCGGAAGTGGTCTTCGATCACCCACTGGATAAACGCCTCGCCCATTACCGGCACGGCATCGTCGAAACCGGTCGCGGCGAGCACGCGCTCGCGCACGTCCGGGGTCGGTCGCGGCGTGATGCGGTCGACCATCGAGCTCGGTGAAGTGGTGTTGGCATCGAACCATGCGCGCAGCGCGTTGGCGCCGCGCCGCTCGAGAAACTCGCTCATGCCGGCGTGAAACCGTTCGCCGTTGCTGCGCAGGTTGTCGCAGCTTTGCAGCGTCACCGGGCCGGCGTCGCGTTGCATGCGGGCTTCCAGAATGGCTGCCAGCGCACCGTAGATGGTGGTGTGTCCGCCCTTCAGGTCGGCTGCCAGGTCAGGGTTGGCGGTGTCGAGCCGGTCGTGTTCGTCGAGGTAATAGCCACCTTCGGTGACCGTGAAGGCGATGATCTTGCAGGCCGGATCGGCGCCGGCCTCGATAAGCCCGTCGAGGCTTTCGGACCACGGCACCACGCGTTCGATCGAGCGCACCGTCTCATACTCGCGCTTGCCGCCCGGCGTCACGGTTTCGAGCGTATAGACACCGTCTTGCGCCGCGAGCGCTTCGAGTACCGGATTCATGTCACCGCGAATATTGCCGACCGTGAGCGACCAGCGCGGCTCGCCTTCCTTGCGCAACTCGTTCAACCGGTGCAGATACCACGCCTGATGCGCGCGGTGAAACGATCCTGCGCCAATGTGCAAGATCACGTTGGCGTCCGCGACGCCGCTCTGGTCGCTGTTCATGTGCGTCTCCTAAAGGGGTGCTTCGCACGGTCTGGGCGTGCGTTTTCTGATTTGGAGCATTTGCTCTGCATGTGAGCGAATGATCGTACCCGGCGAATCGAAAGTCAAGGCGGCAAACGCGGCAATCTGTGACGCAGCGCCGCGTGGCGGGCCTTCCAGGAGGTATGCAGCGCGTCGCATCGTTATATGGAGGGACTTTGCGGGGCTGCTGCATCGCATCAAACTTGACGCACAAAGTGCGACGGCTGACTTCAATGCAAAAAAGTATCGGTCCGCCGTGCCGTTTTTAGTGGCGTGGCACCGGTTTGAGGTCTAATTTTCGTTATACAAACCGAAGACCGGCGGCGTGCCAAACCCGCAGCGCTGTACCGGGCCGCTTCAATGGAGGAGGACACGTGCAACCTGATCTCGAACTCGTGGCCGTGCGCCGCGACGAATCGTTCAAGGCGTGGTATCACGGCTATCCGTACCGCACGGTGCGCTGGCATTTTCACCCTGAGTACGAAATCCATCTGATCGTGGCGACCACGGGCAAGATGTTCGTCGGCGATCACATCAGCAGTTTTGCGCCCGGCAATCTGGTTTTGCTGGGGCCGAACCTGCCGCATAACTGGGTCAGCGACGTGCCTGAAGGCGAAACCGTCGAGCAACGCAACCTGGTCCTGCAGTTCGGTCAGGAGCTCGTGACGCACTGCATGGAGAGCTTTCCGGAGTGGCGCCAGGTGGAAGCGTTGCTGAGCGCTTCGCGGCGCGGCGTGTTGTTCGGCGCGCAAACCAGCGCGGCGATCAAACCGCTCTTTCTGGAATTGCTGGCCGCACGCGGCCTGCGCCGCGTCGTGTTGTTCATGTCGATGCTCGAAGTGCTGGTAAGTGCTGAGGATACCGAACTGCTGGCGAGTCCCGCGTATCAGGCCGACCCCACCGGGTTCGCTGCGACGCGCATCAATCATGCGCTGTCCTATATCGGCCAGAATCTCTCGGCGGAGTTGCGCGAGTCGGATCTGGCGCAACTGGCGGGTCAGAGTGTGAGCGCGTTCTCGCGCTATTTCCGCCGCCATACCGGCATGCCGTTCGTGCAGTACGTGAACCGCATGCGCATCAATCTCGCCTGCCAGTTGCTGATGGACGACGCGTTGAGCATCACCGATATCTGCTTCAAGGCGGGTTTCAATAATCTGTCCAATTTCAACCGGCAGTTCCTGATCGCCAAGGGCATGGCGCCCTCGAAGTTTCGCCGCTACCAGCAACTTAACGACGCGAGCCGCGACGTTTCCGACGAAGCGGCCGCCCGCGGCGCGGGTATCGAGGACGCGCCGTCGATCGTGCCGGCGGTCCAGACCCGCGGTCACGCGCGGACTGCATCCGCCGCTTATCCAACGACGTAAGCCGGTCATGGGCCGGCTACTACCCCTATGAACACGACTTTCGATTTTTCAGGGCGCTCGGTGCTCGTTACGGGCGCATCGAGCGGCATTGGCCGCACGACCGTCGAGCTGCTGTGCGCGAGTGGCGCGAGTGTCGTCGCGGCGTCGCGCAACGTCAACGAACTGGCGCGTCTGGCCGAAGAGACCGGTTGTGAACCGCTGGTGCTCGATGTCGGCGATCCGCTGGCGATCGACGATGCGCTTGCGGAACTCGACGCGTTCGATGGTCTCGTGAACTGCGCGGGAATCGCTTTGCTCGAGCGCGCGATCGATACGACCGCGGCAAGTTTCGATCACGTAATGGCGGTGAATGCGCGCGGTGCGGCGTTGGTGGCGCGTCATGTGGCGCGTGGAATGATCGAGGCCAAGCGGCAGGGCAGCATCGTCAACGTATCGAGCCAGGCGGCGCTCGTTGCGCTCGACGATCACCTGAGCTACTCGGCGTCGAAGGCCGCGATGGACGCGATCACGCGCGCGTTGTGCATCGAACTTGGGCCGCACGGGATTCGCGTGAATAGCGTGAACCCGACCGTGACACTCACGCCGATGGCCGTGCTTGCCTGGAGCGATCCGGCTAAACGCGGGCCTGCTTTGCAGGGGATTCCGTTGAAACGCTTCGCTGAGCCGCGTGAGGTGGCGGAGCCGATTCTGTTTCTGCTGAGCGATGCGGCTTCGATGATTAGTGGTGTGGCGTTGCCGATTGATGGGGGGTTTACGGCTAGGTAGTTTCAAGACGTCCAGTTTCTGGAGTTGTAAAAGTGTCGATGTGCCCGAGCGCCTAAGACAGCGCTACCGTTCTTCGAGCATCGTTTGGACCCCCGTCCCGCAGGCTGTGCTCACATCCAGCGTCCTACACATTTGTGGAGTTATCCCACACAAATTCAGCGGCCTCCGATATCGGCGCGCGACAAAAAACGCGACCCTCCTTGCATAAGTTTTTTCAACCTGCAGGAGACGGCGCATGAAGCAATACGCAACCAACGAACCTACGTACCTATTCGCCACGATCGGAGCACTGACCGAGCGAGGCGGTCGTGTCACGACAGCCAGAGGAGGCACCACCATACAGGGACTGGGTATGGCATGTGTAGGCGACGTCGTGACGTACCCGGACGGGAGTGAGGCGGTCATCAGGGACGGCGCGGGGTCCGCACTGGTGATCGATGGCCGTCCCGCCGCTCTGGTTGGCAGCTCTCTTAGCAACGGCGACCGGATCATCGAGACGCTGGTGATGGGCTGCGGCATCGTCGTACGTGCCGGCGAGACCATCGAGGGCCTATTCGATGCGAGCTACGTTCCACCTCCTCATCCCGGGCCGACCTATCGTTTTGCCGTGAGCGGCGCTACGACTCGGCTCGGCGGTGTATTACGCGCGGCGACGAGCGAGTACGAAATCCGCGAGATTCAGCGCAATGCAGCACGTGTCGGCGATTTCGTCGAATACGCGGACGGCACGCGAGCCCAAATCGTTACCGGCGTCGGCTTGCCTGACGCCCCCGGCCTTCGGCCGCTTGCAGTGGTCGGTAGCCTGCTGGATAACGACGACGTGATTAGCGATAGCCCGGACCGGCTGGACCATTCCGTCAGCTTTGTGCCGGTCCGCGCGGACATTGCGGTTCACTGATCCAGATACCGGAGCATGAACGGATGGCGATCCTTTATAGCGTTGTTGAAGACGATCCGCTTGACAGCGGGGGTAGCAGTCGGGTTTTCGCATCCCGCCGCTCTTGCACGATCAAGGGTGAAGACGGCAAGCGTAGACGTATGGTGTCTATTGGCGACGATGCGTGGTGTGATGCCTGCAAGAGTGCAGGGGCAATCGTTGCGGGAGTCACGTTGCCGGACAAGAAACGCTTGCTCGACGTGCCATCAGGTAGACGCCAGGCCGTGGGCGGCGATATCGTCTTGTGCAAGTGTGCACAGCATCCGCGAATTATCGCACTCAATGGGCGTAGCTGGAAGATCGTTGACGATACGGGCGGCATATACGGAGGCGCGGTGGCCGCTGCAGCGTCCTATGCCAGCACGCATGGATTTTCGGCGGAAGATGCTGACGACGATCTCGAACGCTATTTCGAGATCGTTGACGCGAAGACCGGGGCACCCATCGAGGGGATGACTTACAAACAGTGGAGCGACGGCCAATCTCTGGGCAACGACGCTACGCTCGCAGGCGGGAGAACTAGCGCCTTCTCGGTGAAGGACCACCCGAATGTGTTCTTCGTAGCTTGGATCAAAGGGTACGTCCGATGAGTGGCGGAATTGCTCAAGAAGTGCGTCTGCTCGCCGCGGTCGCATACGGAGAGGCGTCGACCGCGAACGACCCACAGGAAATCGGCGGCATCGCGTTCGCGGTGGCGAACCGGTGTCGCGCTTGGGGTGGAAAGACTGTATCCGAGTTGCGCGTCGCGGACCCAAACTATTCCTACGCATGGGCCGGCTCCAACGCCCGATTCAACAAATTGATGCGTATTCCTGACCGCGAAGTTGAGCTTGATCCCGGGATGAAGTTAGCCGTCGATTGGGCACAGAAGGCTTTGGACAGTAACGGCCCGGACCCCTCCAACGGCGCGTTTTGGTGGGACGGCCTCGATTTCCAGACCAATTACGCAAACCATCCAAAGGTGCACGACGGGTTCAAGTGGGGCAAGCCGTCCGACAACATTTTCGGCGTGCCAGAGAAACGGCGCGAGGTCATTGTCCGATGGAAAATCCGGAACAAGAAGACACGACAAGTCATTGATGGCGGTGAACGTGGTCGCTACGATTCGGTGTGGGTTTCCACCGCCGCGCACGGTGGCACCGTCTTCTGGCTGCACAATCCCGATTACCTGAAAGCCGCAGGAGGAAAGGCATACCGATGAAATCCGCACTATTCTTGGCGGCGGCCTTGAGCGCCCTTGCGGGCGGTGCTCATGCGGCGGGGACTTACCAAAGCTATGACGCGTTTTATGCTGCGCAGCCTGGCGTCGTGTTCGGCGATCCGATCAACTCCAAGCCTGGCGTTGTCTATTCCTCCCAAGGGGAAAAAGGCATTCACACGGAACTGCGAGTCATGCTGGAAGGGAAATCGGTGCAAGTCGCCGTCGCCGAGGATCGCATAACGATCAACGGCAGAACCTATCGCTATGCGAGCGCGGCGACATTCCCCGGAGAGCATCCATCGGACATCTATACGCCGACCGCCGACGTGTTCCTTACTTCGCGAACGAACGCCCATCCAGCTCTCCTCTGCGTGCAAGGCGACAGCAACGGGTCAGGTGAATCTGATCGCCACAAGCAAATCTACCTGCTAGTTAACCCCCTGGCACCCGGAAGCAGGGTGAAGTTTCTGCATTTGCCCAGCCTGCTCTCGTCATGCCGGGCCGTGTTGGAGACGAAAGAAGGAAAGCTCGCTTTTCCGAAGAACAGCTACCTGTTCGACAACGCACAGGAATCTCGCGTCGGTTTGCTGGTGTCGTATTACACGTTCGAGGACCGGCGCTTCACCCCAATCCTCAACAAGATTCGGCTCAGATTCAGTCATCCAGAGATTCCGTTCCAATTTTCGACTCAGAACAGGGACTGAGCGGTCCAGCTGTCCACGCGCATGCTCGACAACAGCGCGAAGATTTGAACTGCGCCCCGAAAGTCCGACACCCGTTCCGCCTTTTGGGGTGTTTCCGCGCTTGGGAAATAGCGTGAAGCCAGCGATGCCCGCCGTTGCTCTATTAAGTTGCGGAGCATTAGTCGGCGGCGTGGTAGGACTGTACATGGCATTGCCACCCTCGACGGTCGAGTGTGGTGATGAGTGCGGCGCACGTGCTTTGGTCTTCGCACTTCGCTGCGCGTTGGCGAGCGGCATCGTCCTCGCGATTGCAGCGAGACTATTAGCGAAGGTACGCCATAGAGAACCGACGCGTTAACTCCTTCTGCTCCATTAATGACCGGCAGACGGATGGCATGAAAGGACGTAGGTCGTGTTTATCGTTTAGAGGATCGAATTCTCTTTGATCAAAAAAGAGCGAGCAATTGAGCTGCAACCTGAACCGTAAAAGAAAGGCGCGAAATTTTTTCGCGCCTTTCTCATTGTCGACGACGTAGCGATGCTGACGGTCAGTGTTTCCCCCTTAAAATCAAAGCATCGTCCTCACCTGCCACAACTCCGGAAACAGCACGACATCAAGCATCTTGCGCAGATACAGCGCTCCGCTCGTCCCACCCGTACCCTGCTTAAAACCGATGATCCGCTCAACCGTGGTCACATGCCTGAAGCGCCACTGCCGGAACGCGTCTTCCAGATCGACCAGCTCTTCGGCCATCTCATACAACTCCCAATGCTGCGACGGATTGCGATAGACCTCTAGCCAGGCCGCCTCCACTGACGCATCGTGAACAGTCGGCTGCGTCCAATCCCGCTCCAGCCGCTCCGGCGCAATCGCGAAGCCGCGCCGCGCGAGCAGGCGAATCACTTCGTCATAAAACGAAGGCGCTTCCAGCGTAGCCTTGACCTCAGCAAGCACGTCAGGCCGATGCGCATGCGGCTTCAACATCAGCTCGTTCTTGTTGCCGAGCAGGAATTCGATCTGCCGGTACTGATGCGATTGAAACCCGGACGAGCTTCCAAGGTACGGCCGCATCGCCGTGTACTCGGAGGGCGTCATTGTGGACAGCACGCTCCACGCCTGCACCAGTTGCTCCATGATGCGCGACACCCGCGCCAGCATCTTGAACGCAGGCGGCAACTCGTCCTGACGCACCGCATTGAGCGCGGCACGCAGTTCATACAGCGCGAGCTTCATCCACAGTTCGCTGGTCTGATGCTGGATGATGAACAGCATCTCGTTGTGATCCGGCGAGAGCGGATGCTGTGCGGACAAGATGGAGCCGAGCGACAGGTAGTCGCCGTAGCTCATCGATTTCGAAAAATCGAGCTGGGCGTTGTGCCAACCATCGTCATCTGCTGGCGGCACGTGAGGTGCATGAGCCGCATGAGCCGCGTGAGCCGCGTGAGCCGTGGCGACGCTGCCGCTGCCGTGACCAAAGGGACAACCCCCTTGCCCCCCTTGCGCCGGCGCGGCACCGGACGTTTCCATCGAACCAGGAATCAACGGCGTTTGCATATGATCGGTCATCGCGCGCTCCTCAGGTCACCGCGCCGCGAGCGGCGAATTCAGGCGCCCGCCAGGTCTCTTTGACGAGCACCTCACGCAGCGTTTCAACGGCGTCCCACACATCGACGTAGCGCGTGTATAGCGGCGTAAAACCGAAGCGCAACACATGCGGCTCGCGATAGTCGCCAATCACGCCACGCGCAATCAGCGCCTGCATCACCTCATAACCGTTCGGATGTTCAAAGCTCGCGTGCGAGCCTCGTTGCTTGTGATCGCGCGGCGTGACGAGCTTGAGCGGAAACTCGGCGCAGCGCGATTCGACCAGCTCGATAAACAGATCGGTGAGCGCCAGCGATTTCTGGCGAATCGCCTGCATATCGGTTTGCAGGAACACATCCAGTCCGCATTCGACCAGCGCCATCGACACCATCGGCTGCGTGCCGCACAAAAAGCGGCCTACGCCGTCATCGGGCTTGTAAACCGGGTCCATTTCGAACGGTGCGCGATGGCCCCACCATCCCGACAGCGGCTGCGCGAATTCATTCTGATGGCGGTGCGGCACCCAGACGAACGCCGGCGAACCCGGGCCGCCATTCAGATACTTGTACGTGCAACCCACCGCGTAGTCCGCACCCACGCCGTTCAGATCCACCGGCACGGCGCCCGCCGAGTGCGCCAGATCCCACAGCGCCAGCGCGCCTTTATCGTGAATCAGCTTGGTGAGGGCCGCCATGTCGTGCATGTAGCCGGTGCGGTAGTTCACGTGAGTGATCATCGCAATTGCGGTATCGTCGCCGATCGCCGCCGGCAGTTCGGAAGGATCGTCGACGAGGCGCAGTTCGTAGCCCCGGTCGAGCTGCTCGATCAGCCCCTGCGCGATGTACAGGTCCGACGGAAAGTTCGAGCGTTCGGAGACGATCACGCGCCGCTTCGGGTCGCGCTGGTTCGCGAGCCGCACGGCGGCCGAGAGCAGCTTGAACAGGTTGATCGAAATCGTATCGGTGACGACGACCTCGTTGTGCGCCGCGCCGATCAGCGGCGCGAGCTTGTTGCCGAGGCGGCGCGGCAGCGCGAACCAGCCCGCGCTATTCCAGCTGCGGATCAGTCCTTCGCCCCATTCGGCGGCGATCACGGTCTGCGCACGTTGCGCGGCTGCGGCCGGCGGCACGCCGAGCGAATTGCCGTCGAGGTAGATGGTGGTCGTCGGCAGCGCGAACTGGTCGCGCAGAGAACCCAGCGGGTCGTCGCGGTCGAGTGCTACGGCTTCGTCACGGTTGTTCATGATGGTCCAGTCAAAAAATTGGGTGATCAGGTGTTGTGGGCGGTCGCGGGCAGCGCCCGCAGCACGGCGCGCACCGGGCTCGCGTCGAGCGTGGCGAACTTGAGCGGCAGCGCGATCAGCTCGTAGTCGCCGGGGGCGACGGCGTCCAGCACAATGCCTTCGAGAATCGCCATCCGGTGGGCGCGGATCCGGTGATGCGCGTCCATCGTCTTCGAGTCCTGCGGGTCGAGCGACGGCGTGTCGATGCCGATCAGCTTGACGCCGTGCGACGCAAGCAGGTCGATCGTCTCGGGTGCGACCGCGCAGAATGCGCTGTCCCATGTCGTGGTCGGGGCGCGCTCGTAGGTACGCAGCAGCACGCGCGGCGGCACATCTTCCAGCGCGCCGGCCACCTGCTCCGGCGTGACGACCGGCGTTGCGCCGATGCAGTGAATCACGCGGCAGCGGCCCAGGTAGGCGTCGAGCGGCACCGCGCCGATGGCGGCGCCCTCGGCGTCGTAGTGAAGCGGGGCGTCCGTGTGTGCGCCGGTGTGCGGCGACAGCGTGAGCCGGGCGACATTGACCGGCGAGCCGGCTTCCATGCGCCAGACGCGCTCGATGCCGACCGGCGTATCGCCCGGCCAGACGGGCGTCGCGGTGTCGATGGCGGGGGTGATATCCCAGAGGGTATTCATGTCTCCGTTGTCTCTTGCAGTCTATTGCAGGAATGATAGGCGGGCCGCCATGAAATGTGCTTGCGAAAAAATCTCGTTTTTTGGTCTCTCTTGGAACATAATTTGATTCAAAGAGGAAAGGGAGACCGAATATGAACGCGATCTCGCTCGACGCCACCGATTGCCGTATCTTGACGGTGCTTCAGCAAGAAGGAAGAATCAGCAATCTCGACCTGGCGGAGCGCATCTCGCTCTCGCCTTCGGCCTGCCTGCGCAGGCTGCGGTTGCTGGAGGAACAGGGTGTCATCGAACGCTACCGGGCGTGCCTGAACCGCGAGGTGCTGGGCTTCGAGCTGGAGGCGTTCGTGCAGGTGTCGATGCGCAACGACCAGCAAAACTGGCACGAGCGCTTCGCGGAGGCGTTACGCGACTGGCCGGAGGTGGTCGGCGCGTTCGTGGTGACGGGCGAAACCCACTATCTGCTGCGGGTGCTCGCGCACAACCTCAAACACTATTCGGATTTCGTGCTGGAGCGGCTGTACAAAGCGCCCGGCGTGATGGATATCCGCTCGAATATCGTGCTGCAGACCCTCAAGGAGGATTCGGGCGTGCCGGTGGCACTGGTGGCCGCGGCGGCGTCCCGAGGCAGCGTGGTTGCGGGCGACTGAAGGGAAGCCCGGGACGGGGGCGCGTAGCGGGGCTTATTGCCGTCACGCGCAGCCTACAGTCCCTTCAGCCCGTGAAATTGCCCGTTCTGGAACACCAGTGGCGCGAGGTCACCGGCATTCTCATTGACCCCGCAGCGTTCCACCTCACCCACAAAAATGACATGGTCGCCTTCCTCGTAGCGGCTGCGGTTGTGGCATTCAAACCACGCTAGCGCCCCATCGAGCACCGGCATACCGGAATCGCCCGCCGCGTGTGAGACGCCCTCGAAGCGATCGCCCTTCACTGTCGCAAAACGCTTGCACAGGTCGAGCTGCGACGCGGCCAGCACGTTGACGACATAATGACTGTTCGCTTGGAACGCCGGCATCGACGCCGAGCGCGTGGCGAGGCTCCACAGCACGAGCGGCGGCGTCAGCGACACCGAGTTGAAGGAACTGGCCGTGATGCCGATCAACTGGCCCGACGCGGCACGCGTGGTGATCACGGTGACGCCGGTGGCGAACTGGCCCAGCGCCTTCTTAAAGGCGAGCGGGTCGAAGTTGGGCGGACTGGCGCGCTTCATTGGACGCAGGTCCACTGAGCTGGCCGCGTGGCCGCGTGGCGGGCGCGATGGCAATAGATTGATTCGAAAGTCATGTAGAAAATCGGCGATTTGTCCCAATTTTAACGGAATCGCAGGCCGACTGGCCGCGAACCTTGGGCGCCGCACGGACGTGGCCCGCTTCATGCGTGGAACGTGCAGATGCCGCGAAGTTGGGTGCGATGGGCGGCAGCGCGGTGTGGCCCCGCACAACGGCGGGCGGCAATCATTCAGGAGTAGGCAGCATGATTCAGACAGTTGAAACCGCCACACTCGGAGGCGGATGTTTTTGGTGTCTCGAAGCCGTGTTTCTCAGCGTCGAGGGTGTCAGCGCCGTGGAGTCGGGCTATGCGGGCGGCCAGACCCAGCGTCCGACTTACGAGCAGGTGTGCGACGGCGACACCGGCCACGCGGAAGTCGTGAAGGTCGAATTCGATCCATCTACGATCAGTTACCGCGAGATTCTCGATATTTTCTTTGCGATCCACGATCCGACCCAGCTTAACCGGCAGGGCAACGATGTCGGCACGCAATACCGCTCGGTGATCTTCACCCATTCGGAAACGCAACGTGAGACGGCGCTACAGGCGATCCGCGAAGTCGCAGCCGAAGGTATCTACGATGGGCAGATCGTTACCCATGCGGTGCCGCTTGACGGTAACTACTGGCCGGCCGAAGCCTATCACCAGAACTATTTTGCGCAGCACCCGAATCAGGGCTATTGCTCGGTCGTCGTGGCACCGAAGGTCGCGAAGTTTCGTCAGAAGTTCGCGCATCGGGTGAAGGCGAGCTGAGCGCAAGCGGGTCCGGCGTGCATGCGCAGGCCCCGGATAGTGCAGGTGACCCGGCAAGCTCACGCGTCAAGCAGGTTCATCCGGCTCGACGCTCGCCCCTTCGTCCATCATCCGTTGGAAGGCGTCGATAATCGCCCGCGCGAGTTTGATGCAGCTTAGCGGCGCGGACCCTTCCGCCTTGTTGTTGACGGCAATCACGACCGGCTGGCCTGCGATCGCATAACGCGCGGCCAGCTCCGCCAGCGCGAGGCGAGTGCCCGGATCTTCGTCCACGAGGCGGTCGAACGGTTCGTACTTGGCCTTCGCCTGTTCGTATTTGAAGCCGCTGTGCAGGCTCCAGCGCACGATCAACGGCCCGGCCGGTTCGCCATCGAGCAGCGCGAGCGCAGCCGTTTGACGCAGTGGGTCGGGCATGCGCGCGTGCAGTCCCACGCAATAGCGCACACCGGCCGCTTTCAATGTCCGGATGAAGCGCGGCGTCAGCAGGCACGCATCGCGAATCTCGACCGCATAGCACGCGCCCTCCGGCAAACGTGGCAACGCACCCAGAAACTCAGCGAGACGCTCGATGAAGCCAGCGAGGTCCGCCAGCATCTGATCCGGCAGCGGCGAGAACTGGAACACTAAAGCGCCGGCCTTCGAGCCGAGTCCGTCGAGACAGGGCCGCACGAATTCGTCGATGGCGAGTTGCGCGTTCAGAAAGCACGGATTGAGCGAAACCGGTTCGCCGCGCTCGGCCCGCACGGTGGCGTCCGTGACGAGGGCAGGTGCTTTGACGATGAAGCGGAAATGATCCGGCACCTGCTGCGCATAGCGCAGATAGTCGGTCACGGTGAGCGGCGCGTAAAACGAACGGTCGATGCTGACCGTACGCAGCACCGGATGCGCGCCGTAAGCGGTGAGGCCGTCGCGCGACAGCTTGCTGTTGCTGTAGTCGTCGCCGTAGACGATGCCTTTCCAGCCCGGAAACGACCACGTGGAGGTGCCTAGATGGATTTGCGGCGGCAGCGCGCGGGCGATCTCCAGGACTTCGGCGGAGGGTTCAGCGGCGAGGACGTCGCGGGCGCGCCGTTTTTTGGGCGAGGCGGCAGCAGAGTCGGCCGCCTCGGCTTCTCCCGGGTTTTTCGCCGCAGCGAGATCGCTGGCCCGGCCGTTGCCGCTTGCCGCGCCACTTTCGGGCTTGGCCACAGGCACACCGAACAGATCCAGTTGCCCGGCATCAAGGTCCGGCTGGTCCGCCGCTGCATCCGTCGGCAACGGGATTTCGTTTGCTCCGCCTTCGTCCATCGATTTCTTGTTCTGCTGTCAAAAGTTGCGCCGGAGCGGCTGCGCGGCGGTGCTGTGCTCCGGCGCAACCGCGTTACAGCGGTTTGTCGTACATATACCGGCGCGACCACGGCAACGTCTTCGCGCTGCGGCCGGCCTTGCGGCACACCACCTGGTAGATCGACACGTCGTCGTTCTCGAACGCATACGCGCAGCCGGCCAGATACACGCGCCAGATACGGAATTTCTCGTCGTCGACCAGCTTGCGGGCCTCTTCCGCGTTGTTTTCGAAGTTTTCCGCCCAGATGTCGAGCGTGTGCGCATAGTGACGGCGCAGACTTTCGACGTCAACCGCTTCGAGGCCGCCGCGCTGCATCGTTTCGAGTGCAAGGCTGATGTGCGGCAGTTCGCCGTCCGGGAACACATAGCGGTCGATGAACTCGCCGCCGCCGAGCGCCGTTTCGCCGCTATCCGAATCGCTCGACGTGATGCCGTGGTTCATCGCAATGCCGTCGTCCACCAGCAGGTCGTGGATCTTCTGGAAGTAGCCCGGCAAGTTTTTGCGGCCCACGTGCTCGAACATCCCGACGCTCGTGATGCGGTCGAACTGGCCTTGCACATCGCGATAGTCCTGCAGACGGATCTCGATCTTGTCCTCCAGGCCGGCGGCTTTTACGCGCGCCGTAGCCAGATCGAACTGGTTCTGCGACAGCGTCACGCCCACACATTTCGCGCCGAATTTCGATGCCGCCCGGAGCACGAGCGCACCCCAGCCGCAGCCGATGTCGAGCAGACGCTGACCGGGTTGCAACTGGATCTTGGTGAGGATGTGGTCGATCTTCTTGATCTGCGCGGCGGCGAGATCTTCATCGCCGCTCTCGAAGTACGCACACGAGTACACCATGTTCTCGTCGAGCCACAGCTTGTAGAACTCGTTCGAGACGTCGTAGTGGTACTGGATGGCCTTCTTGTCCGACGATTTCGAGTGATTGAAGTAGCGTCGTACGCGCGCCAGCTTACTCGCGCTCGTAACCGTGTTACGGGCGAGCGAGTAGCCGATGTTGATGATGTCCGACAGCTTGCCTTCGATGTCGATCTTGCCCTTCACGTACGCCTCGCCCAGATTGTCGAGGCTCGGTTCGAGCAGGTAAGGCAGCGCTGTCGCGCTCTTCACGTGCAACGTGACCTGGGGCGCGGCAAACTGCCCAAAGTCGTGTTGCTGGCCATCCCATAGCACAAGGCGTGCTGGCAAATTCGCCTTGGTTTTTACGTCTTCCACCCACTGCGCCAGCTTCTTCTCCCAGAACATGTGATTTCTCCGTGTCCGATGAAATACAAAGCAAAGCTTGTCAGGTCGCTGCGTGCCGTGGCGTGACTCCGAAGCCTCGATGGCCGCGCGACCTTGCCGGTGCGCGCGCTGCTTCTATGGCAGGTCGGGCGCGCCGGCGTTGATATACGTTCAGGGCGATAACCGGGCGATCTGCCAGTCGCCTCCTTCTACCGCACGTGTGTAGAGCAGCCGGTCATGCAGACGCGACGGCCTACCTTGCCAGAATTCTATGGCATCGGGAATCAGGCGATAACCGCCCCAGTGCGGCGGGCGCGGCGGATGCTCGCCGTATTTCGCGCTGATTTCCTTCTCCCGCGCTTCGAGGACTGTGCGGCTTTCAATTGCCTGACTTTGTTCGGACGCCCACGCGCCAATGCGCGAACCGAGCGGCCGTGATTCGTAGTACTGGTCGCTTTCCGCAGGGCTCGCCTTGACGACCGTGCCCTCGATGCGCACCTGGCGCTCCAGTTCGATCCAGTAAAACAACAGGCTCGCGTGCGGATTGTCCGCGAGTTCGCGGCCCTTGCGGCTTTCGTAGTTGGTGAAGAACATAAACCCGCGTTCGTCGACGCCCTTGATCAGCACGATTCGGGCCGAAGGCCGGCCGCGCGAATCGACGGTCGCCAGCGTCATCGTATTCGGCTCGGGTAGCTTGGCGTCGACAGCCTGCGCAAACCATGCGTCAAATTGACGGAACGGATTGCGGTCGACATCGGCCACGTCCATTGAACCCAGCGAATAGTTTTTCCGAAGTTCGGCGAGTGAGGTCATCTTCTTATGCGAACGCTACAGTTTGGCCAGTATAGCTAAGGAACAAATTTCCTGCGTGCGTCATGACAACTGTGTGAGGCCTTGAGCGTCAGGCTCATGCAGGGCTTCCGCGTCGGTTATGACGCGATCAGGCAAAATAGCGGATTGGCGCATGCATGTGTCTCACAACTGCGTTTCCGTATGCGATTCATTTGCGCCTCGACAGCTTTTGTCTTTTTTTTAGTTTGCTTCGCGGTTTGCCGCAGTTTGCTTTTTTGCGCCCGTTGCTTTTATCCGCTTCTTTGCCCGCTTTTTGCCCGCCTTTTGTCCGATCCCGACGAGCCCCTGACCATGTCGACACCCAGTTCCACCGCGCCTTCCGATCTTACTACCAGCCCCGGCGGCTTTGAAGCCGCGGACCATGCGCGGCGGTTTGGCGGCATCGCCCGGCTATATGGTGCGCCGGCGCTCGCCGCATTCGAACGGGCCAGTGTGGCGGTGATCGGGATTGGCGGTGTTGGCTCGTGGGTGGCCGAGGCGCTGGCGCGCAGCGCGGTGGGCAGCCTGACGCTGATCGATCTGGACAACGTAGCGGAAAGCAACACGAACCGGCAGATCCACGCGCTCGACGGCAACTACGGCAAGCCGAAGGTCGAAGCGATGGCTGAGCGCCTTGCGCAGATCAACCCGCTATGCGATGTGCGTCTGGTCGAGGACTTCATCGAGCCGGATAACTTTGCTGCGGTGCTGGGCGGTGGTTTCGATTACGTGATCGATGCAATCGATAGCGTGCGTACGAAGACCGCGCTGATCGCATGGTGTGTCGAAAAGAAGCAGCCGTTGATCACGGTAGGCGGCGCAGGCGGCCAGCTCGACCCCACGCGCATCCGCATCGACGATCTCGCGCTGACGATTCAGGACCCGCTGCTCTCCAAGGTGCGCGCGCAATTGCGCAAACAACACGGTTTCCCGCGCGGTCCGAAGGCGAAGTTCAAAGTGAGTGCGGTGTATTCGGACGAGCCGCTGATTTACCCGGAAGTGGCCGTTGGCGACATCGATGAGGAAGCCGAGCACGTCACGACTTCGCCAGGGCATGCCGGACCGGTCGGGCTGAACTGTGCGGGATTCGGTTCGAGCGTGTGCGTGACGGCGAGCTTCGGGTTCGCCGCCGCCGCGCATGTGCTGCGCGCGCTGCAGCAGCGCGCGGCGGGGTGAGTGAGGTGCTGAGGCGGGGTAGGGCGGCTTAGACGCGGCCGGGCGGGCCGCGTCCTAAGGACTGATCAGAACAGCGCCGCGCTCAGCTTGCGCCGCCATTGCGAGACGATGTCCGGCTGATGGGCGGCGAGGTCGAACACCGACAGCATGGTCTTGCGGCCGATGTCGTCGCGGAACGCGCGGTCGCGCTGCACGATGGCGAGCAGATGCTCGAGCGCGCCCGCATAGTTGCGCCGCGCAATCAGCGCGCTGGCGAGGTCGAAGCGGGCTTCGAGATCGCCGGGTTCCGCGGCGACGCGTGCTTCCAGTGCATCGGTGGGTGGCAGGTCGGCGGCGGCATCCACGGCGTCGAGGCGCGTCTTGATCGCGTTGAAGCGTGCGTCGATGCCCTGGGTGGTCTTCGGCGACAGCAGGTCGACCTCGTTGCGCGCTTCGTCGATACGGTTGTCTTCCAGCAGCAGTTCGATCAGATCGAGACGCGCGTCGTCGTAGCCCGGGTCGTAAGCGAGTGCGGCCTTGAGCGCATCATAAGCGTCTTCGCGGCGGCCTTCGGCGAGCGCAGCCTGCGCTTCGCCACGTGCCGCGTCGGCGCCTTGCGGCACGAGGCGATCAAGAAACGCGCGGATCTGGCCTTCCGGCAGCACGCCGACAAACTGGTCGACCGGGCGGCCATCAGCAAAGGCCATGACGTGCGGAATGCTGCGCACCTGGAAGTGCGCAGCCAATTCCTGATTCTCGTCGACGTTCACTTTGACGAGGCGCCACTTGCCGGCATATTCAGCTTCGAGTTTTTCCAGCATCGGGCCGAGCGTTTTGCACGGGCCGCACCACGGCGCCCAGAAGTCGACTAGCACCGGCGCCAGCGTCGAAGCGGCGATGACGTCTTTTTCGAAAGTGGCCAGGGTTGTTTCCATTGCGTCCTCGTCGGTATAACAGTTCGAGCGGTTAGATGGGGGCAAATGCGGTGGGTTCAATGCACGTCACCTGCGTTGCGGCGGACCTCCAGCGAGCCCGGCTCAAGCCGCATCCATACGCGCTATTCGTTCATTGCGTTCAGTGCGCTTTGCGTTCGGGCAGCGGAATCCACTCCGTCTCTCCGGGCACTTTGCCCATTTCCTGATTCGTCCAGGCGAGCTTGGCCTGCTCGATTTTCTCGCGTGAGCTGGCGACGAAATTCCATTCGATGAAGCGCTCGCCATCCAGCTTTTCTCCGCCGAGCAGCATCACGGTGGCGCCGCCGCTGCTGGCGAGCGTCACCGTTTCGTCGAGCGCCAGCACGGCCATCGTACCGGCTTCGAGCGGCGTGCCGTCTATTTCCAGATCCCCGTCGACCAGGTAGACGCCGCGTTCCTCGTGCTCGGGCTCAAGTGCGAATGCGCCGCCCGGCGTGAAATGAGCGGCGACGTACAGCGTGCCCGAGAACGTCGTCGCCGGCGCGGTCTGGCCGAACGCAGTGCCGGCGATCACGCGCAGCGTCACGCCATTGCGCTCGATTTCGGGCAGCGTGGCGGCGGCGTGATGCTCGAAGGACGGTTCGGTGTCTTCCGCGTCGAGCGGCAAGGCGACCCAGGTCTGGATGCCGTGCATCTTCTGGGCGCTGGCGCGATCCTCGTCAGGCGTACGTTCCGAATGGACGATGCCGCGGCCGGCCGTCATCCAGTTGACGTCGCCGGGGACGATTTTCTGCTCCGAGCCGATGCTGTCGCGATGCATCATCGCGCCTTCGAACAGATAGGTGACGGTGGCGAGGCCGATATGCGGGTGCGGGCGCACGTCGAGACCGACGCCGGGTGCGAGCGTGGCGGGGCCCATGTGATCGAAGAAGATAAACGGCCCGATCAGGCGCGCGGCCAGCGCAGGCAGCACACGCCGCACGGTCAGGTTGCCGATGTCGCGCAAGTGGGGCTTGAGGACTGCTTTGATCGAGGAGGACATGGGCAGGCTCGGTGGGTGGTGGGTGGGGTCATTCTACTGGTGTGTGGGGGATGGTGCTGTTTGGGGGGGCGGCTTGGCTCCGTTAAACTCCCCTTTTCGACAACAACAAGGAGACGGCGATGGCGCCGAAGGATTTGCTGCTGGCGCTGGTGGTGGTGATTGCCTGGGGCATTAACTTTGTCGTGATCAAAGTCGGCCTGCACGGCGTGCCGCCCATGTTGCTAGGCGCGTTGCGTTTCGCCCTGGCCGCAGTGCCTGCCGTGTTTTTCGTCAAGCGCCCGCAGATGCCCTGGCGCTGGCTGCTCGCTTACGGCGCGACGATCTCGTTCGGCCAGTTCGCGTTTCTCTTTTCCGCCATGTACGTCGGCATGCCGGCCGGCCTCGCGTCGCTGGTCCTGCAGGCGCAGGCTTTCTTCACGCTGATCTTCGCCGGGATATTTCTGCACGAGCGCTTTCGCGCGGCGAACGTCGTCGGGCTGGCCATCGCATCCGGCGGCCTCGCCGTGATCGGCATGCAGGGCGGACACGCGATGACGCTCGCCGGCTTCGTGCTGACGTTGTGCGCGGCCGGTTCGTGGGCGCTCGGCAATATCGTCACGAAGAAGGTGGGTAAGGTCGACCTGGTGGGGCTGGTCGTGTGGGGAAGCCTGATTCCGCCGCTGCCGTTTCTTGCGCTGTCTTACGCGTTCGAGGGGCCGCAGCGCATTGCCGCCGCATTGTCGGGCATCGGCGCAACGTCGATCTTCGCCGTGGTGTATCTCGCCTTCATTGCGACGCTGTTGGGCTATGGTCTCTGGAGCCGTCTGCTGGCGCGCTATCCGGCGAGCCAGGTCGCACCGTTTTCGTTGCTCGTGCCGATTGTCGGTCTTGCGTCTGCTTCGGTGTTTCTGGATGAGCATTTGTCTACGCCGCAGATTGCTGGCGCTGCGCTGGTGATGGCAGGTCTCGCGGTGAACGTGTTCGGCGGCTGGCTCATGCGGCGCGTCGTGAAGCCCCATGTGCGTGGACAGACCTGACGCCCACGCCCGCCAACAACGCAATACGGCCGCAGGTAGCGGCCGTATTGCTTCATAGGCGCAAACGCCTCACGTCATGCGATTCTTCGCCAGCGGCGGATTCGCTGCGAAATACCGCTTGATGCCCTTCAGGATCGCCGAAGCCATCTGATCGCGATAGGCGTCGTCGTTCAGGTGCTTCTCTTCGTCCGGATTGCTGATGAAGGCCGTCTCGACGAGGATCGACGGAATGTCCGGTGCTTTCAGCACCGCGAAGCCGGCCTGTTCGACCGAGCCCTTGTGCAGCTTGTTGATGTCGCCGATTTCGTTCAGCACGAAGTTGCCATAGCGCATCGAATCGCGGATCTGCGCGGTGGTCGACATATCGAACAACGCGCGGTTCACCGCGGCGTCATCCGATTTGATGTTGATCCCGCCGATCTGGTCCGACGAGTTTTCCTTGTTCGCCATCCAGCGTGCTGCGGCGCTCGAGGCGCCATGCTCCGACAACGCAAACACCGACGAGCCGCGCGCATCCGGCGTGGTAAACGCATCCGCGTGGATCGACACGAACAGATCCGCACCGACGCGCCGCGCCTTCTGCACACGGACGTTGAGCGGCACGAAGAAGTCGTCGTCGCGCGTCATCATCGAGCGCATGTTGGGCTGCGCATCAATCTTTGCGCGCAGCTTCTTTGCGATGTCGAGCGCGATGTGCTTCTCGTACGTGCCCGCGCTGCCGATGGCGCCCGGGTCTTCGCCACCATGGCCCGGGTCGATTGCCACGGTCAACAGACGCACCGTATTGCCGCCCTTGCCCGACTTCGGGGTGGTGAAGGCGTAGGTGTCGTCGGTACTGTCGTCGCCGTTGTTGCCGGCCAACGCGCGCGGCGGCGCCAGCGGCTTGCTGGGCGTCGGTGCCTGGGCGAGCGCATGTGGCGTGGGAACGGGTACCGGCGCCGTATGAATGGGCGGATGCGGCACGTCCGGCGCGCCGCCATTGTCCTGCGCGTAGCGGTCGAAGAACGCCTCGCTGTTGTCCGCGGTGGGGGGCGTGGTGCCCGGACCGCTCAGCGTGCTCGGCGGCGCGTTACTTTCATCGAGGCGCTGCTGCTTGCGCTCGCTCTGCGCGAGCAGGTCCATCATCGGATCCGGTGCGACGGCAGGGTACAGGTCGAACACCAGCCGGTACTTGTACGAACCGACCGGCGGCAGCGTGAACACCTGCGGCTTCACCGAGCCTTTCAGATCGAACACCATCCGCACGACGTGCGGTTGATACTGACCGACGCGCACCGCCTGGATCTGCGGATCGTTCGGCGTGATCTTCGACACCAGGTCCTTGAGCGCCTGGTCGAGATCGAGTCCGTTCAGGTCGACCACCAGCCGGTCGGGGCCTTGCAGCAATTGCTGGGTATTCTGCAGCGGTTGATCGGATTCGATTGTCACGCGCGTGTAGTCGCGAGCCGGCCACACCCGTACGCCGAGCACCGAACTGGCCCAGGCGAGGCGAGGCGCGACGAGGCCGAGTACGAGCGACGAGGCGCCTGCGCGGAGAATCTGCCGGCGCCGCCAGTTGTGTGACGCGGTAGCGGCGGATTCGATCGAGCGAAATGGTTTGATTAACATCTTTCCAGACATGTTTTTCCTGATTCGCTGTACGCCCGGGCAATCAGCAGCCGGCCGTCGCCATCGACATCGAGCGAGAAAACGAGATCCGGCACGCCTAACAGGCCGCCCGCGCGTTGCGGCCATTCGACGAGGCAAACCGCGCCACTGTCGAAGTACTCGCGAAAGCCGGCGTCGGCCCACTCAGCCGGATCGGTGAAACGGTACAGATCGAAGTGATAGAGCTCAAGTTCCCCATCGGGTCTTTCGACCGCATACGGTTCCACGAGTGTATAGGTGGGACTGCGTACTCGTCCGGTGTGACCGAGGCCGCGCAATGTGGCGCGCACGAGGGTGGTTTTGCCGGCGCCGAGGTCGCCGGTCAATTGCACCTGCAGGCCATGAAATGCAGCGTTACCATTTTGTGCCCGGAGTGCTTTGCGCACGCCCTCGATGGCCTCTGCGAAGCGCACGCCGAACGCACTGGTGGCGGCTTCGTTCGCGAGCGCAAAGTGACGCTCGAGCAGGACGGCGGCGGGCGGTTGGATCGAGAGATCGGAGTTGTCGGGCATTCTCGTAAAATGGCGTGATGAACCGAAGTCCGGAGTCCCCCGTTTCCTGCACGCCTGCGTCCGATGACGGTGCGCCTGCCATGCGTCACTACGATGAAGCGGCGCTGGCGGCGCTTGCCCTGCGTATTAAAACGTGGGGCCGCGAACTAGGTTTCGGGGCGGTCGGTATCAGCGATACCGATCTCTCCGCTGCCGAGGCTAATCTTGCCGCATGGCTTGAAGAGGGCTGCCACGGCGAGATGGATTATATGGCCAAACATGGGATGAAACGCGCGCGGCCCGCAGAGCTTGTGGCCCATACGCGACGCGTGATCAGTGCGCGGATGGCCTATTTGCCCGCTCATGTGGCCCCTCATGCGGCCCCTGAGGCAGAGGTTGGAAAGCTCAGCGAAAGCGCGCTGCCGGACCCGCGCAACTGGCGTGCAGACGAGCATGCACGGCTCGCCGATCCCGCTGCAGCGGTCGTCTCCATCTACGCGCGAGGTCGCGATTATCACAAGGTGATGCGTAATCGCCTGCAGCAGCTCGCCGAAAAAATCGAGGCGGAAATCGGCGCCTACGGCTACCGCGTGTTCACCGATTCCGCCCCGGTTCTCGAGGTTGAGCTCGCGCAGAAGGCGGGCGTCGGCTGGCGCGGCAAGCACACCTTGCTGCTGCAACGCGATGCCGGGTCGCTGTTTTTCCTCGGCGAAATCTATGTCGACGTGCCGTTGCCGACCGACGCCGAGACCTCGCCGGAGCACGCGCCGCAGACGCCTGGGGCCCATTGCGGCAGTTGCACGCGCTGCATCGATGCGTGCCCGACGGGCGCGATCGTCGCGCCTTACAAGGTCGACGCACGCCTGTGCATCTCCTATCTGACCATCGAACTGAAAGGCAGTATTCCACTGGAATTGCGCCCGCTGATCGGGAATCGTGTGTATGGCTGCGACGATTGTCAGCTGGTGTGTCCGTGGAACAAGTTTGCCGAGGCCGCGCCGGTCGCTGATTTCGACGTGCGGCACGGACTCGATCGCGCGACGCTGGTCGATCTGTTCGACTGGAGCGCTGACCAGTTCGATACGCGTATGCAGGGCAGCGCGATTCGCCGCATCGGCTACGAGTGCTGGCTGCGCAACCTGGCGGTCGGCATGGGCAATGCGCTGCGTGCCGATCCGGCGAGCTTCACCGGGGACGCGCGAGCGGCGATTGTCGACGCCTTGCGCCGGCGTAGGGACGATCCGTCGCCGCTCGTGCGGGAGCACGTCGAATGGGCGCTTGAAGCCGCGTAATCAGGCGGCGTACAGTAGCGGGGTCCAGCGCGGCAGCACGCCGCGCCTCTGCTGGACCAAGGTGAGTTGGGTAAGCAAATCGGGCAGACACATCATGTTCAACGCAGTAATCGACGCGCCGTTCGGCAAGATCGGCATCCGGCTTCACGCCGAGACGGTGCGCGAGATCGTCTATTTGCCGGAATCGGTGTGCAATGTCGCACCTGAAACGCCGCTGGCGAAGCAAGTGGCGCAGCAGATCGAACGCTATTTCGAGCGCGCGTCGGCGAGTTTCGACTTACCGCTGGCTACTGCCGGCACCGCGTTTCAGAAGCGGGTGTGGGCCGCCATCAGCGAGATTCCGCCCGGGGTCGTGCTGACCTATGGGCAGCTTGCGAGACAGGTCGGCAGTGCGCCGCGGGCGGTCAGCCAGGCGTGCGGTTCGAACTATTTCCCGCTGGTGATTCCGTGCCATCGCGTGGTGTCGTCAAGCGGCCTTGGCGGCTTTGCCCATCACGCGGACGACGGCTATTTCCTCAAGGTCAAGCGCTGGCTGCTGGCGCATGAAGGTGTGCCCTACGCATGAGCGAAGCCATTATTGCCAATCCTGCTGATGACTCCGCTACGCCCGCTGCGTCGCCGCTGTTTATGGCAAGCAACGCCTCGATCGACGCGTTCTGCGACGCACTGTGGCTCGAACACGGCCTGTCGCGCAACACGCTCGATGCGTACCGGCGCGACCTGCGCCTGTTCTGCGAATGGCTCGCGCTAAGCCGCAATACCTCGCTCGATACCGCCAGCGAAGCCGATCTCACCGCGTATAGCGTGGTGCGCCAGAAGGATAAGTCGACCTCGTCAAACCGGCGCCTCTCGGTATTCCGGCGCTACTACGCCTGGGCCGTGCGCGAGCATCGCGCCCAGGTGGACCCGACTCTGCGCATCCGTTCGGCTAAACAGCCGGCGCGTTTTCCTGCGACGCTGAGCGAAGCCCAGGTCGAAGCGCTGCTCGGCGCGCCGGATATCGACACGCCACTCGGTCTGCGCGATCGCACGATGCTCGAACTGATGTACGCGAGCGGCCTGCGCGTCACCGAACTCGTCACGCTGAAGACGGTGGAGGTGGGGCTCAACGAAGGCGTCGTGCGGGTGATGGGCAAGGGCTCGAAAGAACGCCTGATTCCGTTCGGCGAGGAAGCGCATGCATGGATCGAGCGCTATCTGCGCGAGGCGCGGCCTGCGTTGCTGGGCGCGCGCGCTACGGATGCGCTGTTTGTGACGACGCGCGCCGAAGGCATGACGCGGCAGCAGTTCTGGAACATCATCAAGCGTCACGCAGCGGCCGCCGAGGTGCATGCGCCGCTTTCGCCGCATACGCTGCGGCATGCGTTTGCGACGCATCTGTTAAATCACGGCGCCGATCTGCGGGTGGTGCAGTTGCTACTGGGGCATACGGATATTTCGACTACGCAGATTTACACGCACGTTGCGCGGGAGCGGTTGAAGTCGTTGCATGCGGCGCATCATCCGCGGGGGTGATGAGCGGACAAGGCCGACGCGGCGGCTCCCGGGCTTGGCAGCCGCCCGGCTTGGCTCAAACCAGATCGCGCAGCCGATGCTTCAGAATCTTGCCGGTTGACGCGGCCGGCAGGGCAGCGAGCGGCCTGACTTCAGCGGGACGCTTGTACGGCGCGAGACGTTCACCGCACCAAGCAATCAGCTCCGCCTGCGTGACCTTGGCCCCGGCCCTGAGTTCGACGAAGGCAATCACCTCCTCATTACCCTCGACCGCACGCCCGATCACCGCCGATTGCACGACGTCCGGATGCGCATTCAGCACGTGCTCGACTTCCGCCGGATACACGTTGAACCCCGAGCGAATGATCAACTCCTTGCTGCGCCCGACAATGTGCAGGGCGCCGTCGGCATCCTGGCGTGCGAGATCGCCGGTCTTCAGCCAGCCGTCTTCGGTAACCGTCGCACGGGTCTGCTCCGGATTGCGGTAATAGCCGAGCATGACATTCGGCCCACGCACCCACAACTCGCCGACCTCGCCCTGCGCGACGTCCACACCCTCCAGCGTGACAAAACGCACCTCGACGCCAGGAATGACCTAGCCGACCGAGCAATCGCTGCGCGGCGCATCGAGCATGGTCTGCGCGACCGTTGGGCTGCTCTCGGTCATCCCATAACCGTTGTGCAGCGTGAGGCCATAGACGCTTTCGACATGGGCCTTCAGCGCGGCGTCGAGCGGCGAGCCGCCCGAGTAGGCAAAGCGCAGTTGCGGCGCGGACCATGCGTGGCCATGCGTCTGCAGATGATCGAGCAGCTTGGCGTGCATCGCGGGGAAACCTTGAAAGATCGACACGCGCTCCTCGGCGAGCGCGCGGCGCACGGCTTCCGGCGCGAAGCGCGGGGCGAGCCGCAAGGTGGCGCCGGCATACAGGCTGCCGAGACATACCGAGGCGAAACCGTAGACATGCGACATGGGCAGCACGGTGTACACCACATCATCCGGGCCGACACCGCGCAGGCCGCTCGAAATCGCCGCAATAAACAGCAGGTTGCGGTGCGACAGCATCACGCCTTTGGGCGCACCGGTGGTGCCCGTGGTGTAGATCAGCGCGGCGCACTGACGCTCGCTTTCCGCCTCGACCGGTTCCGCGGTGACGGTGTCGTCTTGCGTATAAGCCCACGTGCCGATATCGGGCATCAGCGCGGGCGCCGTGACTGCGCCATGGCTCTGCGCGTGTTGCTGCGCGTCGGGCGAGCTTTCGACCGCATACGCGACGAGGCGGGGTCTGGCGTGAGCGCGGATCGCGTCGAGTTCGGCGGCGGACAGGCGCGCGTTCGACACGAGCGCCCACGCGTCGAGCGAGGCAATGGCGAACAGCAGCACAATCTGGACGATGCTGTTTTCCGCCACGATCATGACCCGGTCGCCGCCGCGCACGCCCCATTCGCGCAATAGCGCGGCGGTTGCCTCAACGGCTTCGAGCAGTTGCGCGTTCGTCAGGCAGCGCGCGTCTTCGATCAGCGCAACGTGCTGCGGATCGCGCGCGGCAGTCAGCGCCGGGATCTCGGCGATGCGCCGGGGCAGCGCGGCCAGCAAGTTGGGCACGTGGATGGCGCTGTGCGCAAGCGAGTCGATGGTCAACGCTGTCTCCTTGAAACGATGGGGTATCCGTACGCTTCGCGCCGGATGATTTACGAACGATCGTGCCACAGTCACCGAAGGCGCACAATTGGCCGTTCGGCAAATAGCCGTTGCGCGATGTCGCCATTACAATGCGCCGATGAGCAAATCCAGACACGTCTCCGAAACGCCTGCGACCCAGTTCTTGCGCCGCCACGGCGTCGCGTTCGGCGAACATCCTTATGATTACGTGGAGCACGGCGGCACCGCGGAATCGGCGCGCCAACTCGGTGTCGACGAGTATCAGGTCGTCAAGACGCTCGTCATGGAAGACGAGCATGCCAAGCCGCTGATCGTGCTGATGCACGGCGACCGTACCGTGTCCACCAAGAACCTGGCACGGCAGATCGGCGCGAAACGCGTCGAACCGTGTAAGCCGGAAGTGGCGAACCGGCATTCGGGCTATCTGATCGGCGGTACGTCGCCCTTCGGCACCCGTAAGACGATGCCGGTGTATGTCGAGTCGAGTATCCTCGAACTCGAGCAGATCTGGCTGAACGGCGGGCGGCGTGGCTTTCTGGTCAGCATTGCGCCCGCCGTGCTGACTTCGCTACTGGACGCGAAACCGGTGCAATGCGCCAGTGTGGATTGAAGCCTCTGCAAAAGTGGCTGGCTGCGACCGTCCGGTTGGGTAGAATGTTCGCCGTTTCGTTCGTGCCGTGGGGTGCATGTTGCACGTGTTGCACCTGTTGCGCTTTCCGATACCTATAAGAGTCCCCAGATGGAAAACCTGATCGTCGCCGTCGTCGCCTATCTGATCGGTTCGGTGTCGTTTGCCGTGATCGTCAGTTCCGTGATGGGCCTGGCCGACCCGCGCTCGTACGGCTCGAAGAATCCCGGTGCCACCAACGTGCTGAGGAGCGGCAATAAGACGGCCGCGATTCTGACGCTGATCGGCGATGCGTTCAAAGGCTGGCTCGCGGTGTGGCTCGTCAGCCACTTCGGCGCACATTACGGCCTCGACGACACGGCGATCGCGCTCGCCGCGATAGCCGTATTCCTCGGCCACCTGTATCCGGTTTACTTCCGCTTCAAGGGCGGCAAGGGTGTCGCGACGGCCGCGGGTGTGCTGCTCGCAATCAACCCGGTGCTCGGTATCGCCACCCTGCTGACATGGCTGATCGTCGCTTTTTTTACCCGCTATTCGTCGTTGGCGGCGCTGGCGGCGGCGGTGTTCGCGCCGCTCTTCGACGGCTTCCTGTTCGGCGCGAACATCATTGCGCTGGCGATCGTCGTGATGAGCTCGCTGCTCGTCTGGCGCCATCGCGGCAACATTGCGAAACTGATGGCGGGGCAGGAAAGCCGCATCGGCGACAAGAAAAAGGCTGAAGCCCAGAAGAAGGCCGAAGCCCAGACGGCCGCGAAGCGGCACTGATCTGGGGTGCGGAGCGGGGCGAGCGGTGCGGCTGCGCGCCGGCTTCGTCCCCGAAGCCACAAGCCCCAAGCCCCGGGCCTGAACGCCTTAGTCGCGGAAGTTGTTGAAGTCGAGCGGTGTGTCCGTGACATCCTTGCGCAGCAGTGCGATCACGCTTTGCAGGTCGTCGCGCTTGGTGCCGTTCACTCGCACCGCGTCGCCCTGAATGCTCGCCTGGACCTTGATCTTGCTGTCTTTCACGAGTCTGACGATTTTCTTCGCCAGGTCGCCCGACACGCCTTTCTTTACAGTGACGACCTGTTTGACCTTGTCACCGCCGATCTTCTCGATCTTGCCGTAGTCGAGAAAGCGCACGTCCACGTTGCGCTTGGCCATTTTCGACACCATGACGTCCTTGACCTGGCCGAGCTTGAAGTCGTCGTCGGCATAAAGCGTCAACTCGTGTTCCTTGTGCTCGACGCGCGCGTCCGACCCCTTGAAGTCGAAACGGGTGGAAATTTCCTTGTTGGACTGCTCGATAGCGTTCTTGACTTCGATCATGTTGGCTTCGCAGACGACGTCAAACGATGGCATTGCTCTCTCCCAATAGTGCCGCGGTGCGTAACGCCGCCGGACGGCTGCGCACGATGCACTCGCTATAATCACGAACCTGACGTCATTTTACCGACGCCTTTCTCTTTTGCCCAAGGCCGCCGCGCGCGGATTGCTGGATTAATGCCCCGGCCCGTTGCAGACGGCTCTCACATTCGATGTCCCCGATGTCTCACGCGCCCGACTCCACTTCTTTCCTCGCCGACTATCCGCTGCAGGCGCACAACACGTTCGGCTTCGATGTCCGTGCGCGCCTCCTATACCGTATCGAGCACGAGGCGCAACTGCTGGCGGCCGTGCGTGACCCGCGTGCAGCGGGCCTCTCCCGGCTGGTGCTGGGGGGGGGCAGCAACATCGTGCTGACCGGCGACTTCGACGGCCTCGTGCTGCTGGTTGCGCTGCACGGCCGCCGTCTCGTGCGTGAAGACGATGAAGCCTGGTACGTCGAAGCGGCCGCTGGCGAAAACTGGCACGAATTCGTGGCCTGGACCCTTGCACAAGGGATGCCCGGACTCGAAAACCTAGCGCTGATCCCGGGGACGGTGGGCGCGGCGCCAATCCAGAACATCGGCGCTTATGGCCTGGAAATGTGCGAGCGCTTCGCCTCGCTGCGCGCTGTCGAACTGGCAACCGGCGAGGTGCTTGAACTCGACGCAGCAGCCTGCCGTTTTGGCTATCGCGACAGTTTTTTCAAGCGCGAAGGGCGTGACCGCTTTGTGATTACGTCGGTGACCTTTCGTTTGCCGAAGGCCTGGGTGCCGCGAGCGAGCTACGCGGACATCGCGCGGGAACTGGCCGCTGAGGGCCATGGTGACACATCGCCGGATGCGCAGGCGATTTTCGATGCAGTCGTGGCTGTGCGGCGCGCGAAATTGCCCGATCCAATGCAACTCGGCAATGCGGGTAGCTTCTTCAAGAATCCGGTGATCGATGCCGCGCAGTTCGAAGCATTGCAGCAGCGCGAGCCGGAGGTGGTGTCTTACCGGCAAGCGGACGGCGCGGTGAAGCTCGCGGCGGGCTGGCTGATTGACCGTTGCGGCTGGAAAGGACGCGCCATGGGCGCGGCGGCTGTACATGAGCGCCAGGCGCTGGTGCTGGTGAATCGCGGCGGCGCGAGTGGCGCTGAGGTGCTTGCGCTCGCGCGGGCCATTCAGCACGACGTGCGCGAGCGGTTCGGGGTTGAACTGGAGGCTGAGCCGGTTTGTTTGTAGGCGTGTAGGCTGGGCCTGCGGCGCGTAACGTCGCCCATGCGAAGTTGCGCGCTGCCGGAATGCCCGCCGTCAGCTTGCTTTCGGCGTCTCCGGCGGCAGGCGAAGCGCGGCGCGTGCGTAAAAAGCTGCCTGGTAATCAGGCCGCCGCGTCTCATGCGAAGCTTGCTCAGTGGTTCAGCTTGCCGAGCAAGAGAAATTCCATCAAAGCCTTTTGCACGTGCAGACGGTTTTCCGCTTCGTCCCATACGACGCTTTGCGGTCCG
>Ga0302178_10000365_pt1 | contig 42343 bp, 44 predicted proteins | sample I_Palsa_E1_3_FD_198790 | JGI IMG/M metagenome (GOLD analysis project Ga0302178, IMG submission 198790) | Peat permafrost microbial communities from Stordalen Mire near Abisko, Sweden - I_Palsa_E1_3 | ecosystem: Environmental > Terrestrial > Soil > Palsa > Peat permafrost | place: Sweden... | reverse complement strand
CCACGCGCCCCGGCGACCGCTGCCTTGACTTCTTCGCCGGCAGCGGCACGCTCGGCGCCGTGGCCGCCCAGCTGGGCCGCCGTTACGTGCTCATCGATTCCAACCCTGAGGCCGTGCGCATCATGCGCGCCCGACTCGGCGACCTGCCTGGCAGCGAAGCGTGCGCTGCTGGCCCAGAGGTCTCGCCGCCCCCGACATCGACGCCGTTGGCGAGGACGTGAGAGCCTGTGACCCGTGTTTCACATCGAGCTCCGCCAGTCTTTCCACAACCTCTGTCACTTCAACCTCGACGACGGGGCGCTCGGCGCGATCGTCCACGCCTGGACGACCGAGCCGCGTGTGGAGCTCGAAGGGCGCCAATGGAATCCCAGCACGGCCAAACTGAGGATCCTCGAAGGTCCCGAGATACCGCTGGATCAGCTAACCATGGGTCGAGGTTGGCGCATCGCCGAACGCGAGGGCAAGGACGTGAGCGAGCGTGTCCTCACGGCTGCCAAGGAGGCGGCGCGTGGCCCCTCCGGCACAGCCGAGCAGCCGGCCCCCTCCGATGCGGCGCTCGAGGCGGACTCGCTCGGCCTCGAGCTGCTGTCCATGCTCGCCGACGGGCCGGCGCCGCTCTACTACGCGTGGCGCCTGGCCGCCAAACGCTTCCCCGACCGCTCTCCCGGCGAGTGCCTCCTGCTTGCTGAAACCGCGGTCGGATCGCTCCTCAAATCACGCTTGATCGTGCTCCTGCACCCCGCTGAGACAGACCAAAGCGGACATCCCGATCCCAACTCCGACGGCGCCCAGGTGGCGGACGCGGAACTCGAGGCCGTACACCGCGCCCATGAGAGCTGGGCCCCGCCCGGCGAGCCCGGCGCCATCCGCATGCGCCGCGCCTGAGCCGGCCCAGCGGAGGCCCAGCGGACGCTAAACTCCGGGCACTTCCCGTGGTGGGCGTAGCTCAGTTGGTAGAGCTCCTGGTTGTGGTCCAGGCGGTCGGGGGTTCGAGTCCCCTCGCTCACCCTTAAGAAGTCTGCTCCGTAGAAAGCCGCCGCCGATGCACTCGAGATCCCCGGCAGCGGGTGTGGCCTACCTCGGGCGCGGGTCGAATATGAGAGAACACTCATCTTTAGAGGTGGCTTAACGAGTTGCCCCTACTCTCCGGCGAGTGAACAGCGAGACCATCTCAGCGCCGCGGCGGCCCGGAGTCGACTGGCGACGCGCGGAGTTCGTCCTGACGCTGCTCGCGTTTCTCGGGTTCATCACCGTGGGGATCCGGATCACCACGATCTACAGTGGCCTGCCCGCGCACCCGCTGTTCGTGCATGTGCCGGTAGTGCTGATTCCCACCACGGTCGTGGCTGCAGTCGTGTTCATGGTCAAGCGGGATTGGTTCGCGCGCTACGGGATCGCCCTGGCAGTGGTGTCGATCATCGCAATGAGCTCGATCTTCCTGACCATGCAGGCCGGCGCCGCGCTGCGCGCCGCGTTGAACCTGCAGGGTCCGGCCGCCCAGCTGATCTCCGAACACTCGCACGCCGCCCACATCCTCGCCTACATCTATGTGCTCTTCACCGCGACGCTGATCGTCACCTTCGCCGCGCAGCGGATCTCCGGCGGCATGCCAACGGGCTTGGGCATCGTCGACCGTCTGCTCTCCCCCAAGCCGGTGTTCACGGCGCTGCGCGTGGTGCTCGTGCTGCTGGCGGTCGGCGCCGGCTACATGTGCTTCAGGACGGGCGATCTCGGCGCGAAGGCGGTGTGGCAGGGACGGCTCCAGGCCGCCCACGGGGGTTTCCCTGGCGGTTCGGGCGCACCAGAACTCTTCTCGCCCTCCGGCACCGGCGCCCGTTAGATAAAGCCCAGCACTCAGTGACAAGTATGTGATGGCTCTCAGATGTGATAGCTCTCACGCGTTGCTCATGTGTCGCTAAGCCTGGCAGGCGAGCATTTCGGGCATGTTCGGCGAAAGGCACGGGCGCGGGTATCGCGGACTCGCGTCGGGACTGCTGAGCGTGGGCGTGATCGTCGCGATTCTCGCCACGACGCTCGACATCGACCTCCCCTCCACTGGCCGCGCCGCGGTGCCGGCCGCGTCCAGCGCTCGCTGCGGCCCCGCGACGGCGGCGACGATCTCAAGCGTCGATGATTCTGTTGCGCAGCGGATCTATGTCGGAGAGCTGAGCGGCGCAGAGCTTGGCGTGGACATCGCTCACGTGACGGGCTCGGCTGAACTGCTCAACGCGCTCGACCACGGGGATCAGCGGGCAGTGTACGCGGCGGTGCACGCGCTCGTCTACACGCCGCGTTGGCACATCGTGCGGCTGCGCGTCATCCAGTACGGGCGCGTCCTGGCGGACGTCGGCGGCCCCGACATCATCGCTCCGATATCGGGCACGCTGCGATTCAAAGGCAGAACCGTGGGCAGCTTTGTCATGTCCGTGCAGGACGATCTCGGCTACGTCAAGCTCGTCAGCCGCTTCATCGGCGTCCCGATCGACCTCTACCGTGCGGGCTCATTCGTGATGGGAACACTGAAGCCGCCGCCGGCCTCGCTCGCTAACAGAGAATCGCTCACCATCGGTCATAGCGAATATCAGACCGCGGTCCTTAACACCACGGCATTCCCAGCGGGCACGCTGAAGGTGGCGCTGTTCGTGCCCACCCCGGCGAGCACACTTCCGCCAAGCAGTTGTGCGTCCGTGCGCCAGGCGGCCTGGAGCAATGTCGCCCACCACATTGCCGCCCGCTTCACGCCGCTCTCGTCACGCTACAACAGCTTCCGTGACCTGCTCCAGTGGATATCCGGCGGCTGGGTGTTCGTGCGATCCGGATCGGCACGTCTGGCGGGTGCCGGGCCGGCGCGCATCCCCCGTCAGGGCACCGTCAAATACCGCGGGCGGACGTGGGCCGTCGTCTCATGGGAAGCGATCCCGCCCGCCCGGATCTTCTTCCTCGCACCCACCGTGCCCGGCTCGTAGCGGGCGATCCTTCCCTGTGCACTAAGCCAGCGCCGGCGAACCTTGCCGCGATCGCGCTCGCAGCAGGCATCGCAGGCGAGACGTGAGCGAATGCCACGCCTGAAAATGCTGACGGCCACGGACGGACGTGATCGCAAATTCGGCCTCGCGCATCGAGTCAGCAGCAAGCAGGACCTGCTGCGTGACCGTCTGCGGTACTGGCGCCGTGGGTCTTGACGGAACGGACCGGCGGGCTAGGCTTCAGCGATCATGTCGCTCACCGCCCTGACCTCCGCCGAGATCTCGCTGCCGACCGAGGCCGATGGCGCGCGCGTCAGCAGCAGGATCGCTGTTCTGGCCGACACCGTCGACGTCGTCGGGTTGACCGACAATCACGCCGGTCAGCCGCGGATGTCGCCGCTGGCTGCGGTCGCGCTCGCGCGGGAGCAGGGCGTGGGGACAATCGTCCACGTTTCCTGCCGTGATCGCAACCGGCTTGCCCTGCATTCCCAGGTCGTGGGCGCGGCGGCGCTGGGCGCGGAGGCGGTCCTCTGCATGCAGGGCGATCCGGTTCCTGGCATCGAACATGTGGGCGACATGACCGCCACCCAGCTCATTGCGAGCGCGTCGGGATGGAGCGCCCCGCACCCGCTGGCGATCGGGGCGGTCGTCAATCCCTTCGCCGAGGAGGTCGACCGTGAGCTGCGGCTCCTGCGGCGCAAGATCGCCGCTGGAGCCACCTTCGTGCAGTCGCAGATGGTCTTCGATCTCGCGCGCCTCGAAGCGTTCCTCTCGGCCGCCGAGGACATCCTCGCGGGCGTGCGGTTCTACGCCAGCGTTGCACTGTTGCGCAGCGAGCGCATGGCAGAGCGCGCCCGCGCACTGCCGGGCGTCGCGATTCCGCCGCAGGCCCTGGCACAGATCCGTCGCGGCGGTGGCATCGACCTGGCGGGCGAACTGGCGGCCGGCCTTGCCGGCATCTCGCGCGTGGATGCGCTTCACGTATTTCCGCTCGGCGCAGAGGCGGCTACCCGCGAGGTCGCCGCGGAGTTCCGCGTTGCGAGGGGCGTCAGCGCCCAGCGGCCGGCAGAGACCCCTGCGTAACCGGAACCCCGAGCTCGCAACAGCACGACACGCGAGTGGGGTGCGCTCGTTCACCCTCGACGGGAGCCGGCCATTCGCGCCAGTGCTGGGGACGGCTATCGCAGTGCGCCATGAGGAGCCCGTGTGTCAGCATCCGTGGGTGTCCCGAGCTGTATGGGTTTCCCTGGCGGTGGGAGCTGCTCTGCTGAGCAGTGCCGTAGCTGGATTTGGCAGCGAGCCCGGCCGTCCGGCGCTGGCTGCCTCAGCGATAGATCTCCATAGGGTTGGCTGGGGTAGCGTCACGCTGCCCGGCTCGGTGTGTGGCGCCTCCAAGCCGATTCGCCTTCACCATGGAAGCGCTTTCATTTCCCCGATCCCGGCCCGGTTTGCGGGGGATTCCTTCCCTGGCAGGCGAGGCGTGACGGTGGACAGCTTCCCGGATGAAGTCCTCTTCGGGGATCTCGAAGGCGGCGGGCGCGACTACGCGGGCCTCGCCGTCAACTGCAACAACGGCGGCGGGACAGCCGACGGCGTGCTCCTCTACGGATGGGTCATCTTCAGCGGGCGTGGGGGAAGGCTGTCCGTGGTCGGCACCGTGACACCCCAGGTGCAGCCTTCAAAAGAGCTGCCGACGGAGATCGAGATAGCGATCAAGCCCGGAAAGATCACAGCCAGCGAATTCTTTTACGGCTCAGCCGATGAGACCTGTTGCGCCTCCGGTCGCGCAACCACGATCTGGACCTATTCACACGGGACGTTGCTGCCTGGCATGCCGGCGATCACCAGACATCCCAACACTTAGCCACACGCCGGCAACGCGCCGACAGCCAAACGGCGTGAGCGTTTCTATGGCGTGTGGACGCTGTGAAGCTCGACTGTTTCTTGCGTGATCTCGACCGGAATGTTTGGCTTCACGTTGGCCTCGAACCAGGTGTCGTGCTGCTCCTGCGTCTCCCACACCTCAGCGACAACAAAACCGCCGGCATCCTCATATGCCACGTGCACCACAAAGCCCGGCTGTTGCTTCAGCAGCGCGGTTAGAGCCGGCGCGGACTCGTCGTACTGCGCTTGGGTCATCGGGGCACGGTGTCGAACCAGGACTGGCATGGCGATCCTCCTCCTCGGGTATGTGATCCGCGCCTACACGGGTCGAGCGCACCCAGGTGTTGCCCAAGAGCGGGCAGCCGGCTGCGGATCGTCAGGGCAATAAGCTCTCGGTCCGTGCGATTCGCGATCTCGATTCCGCAGTACGCTCGCGACAGCCGCTTTGACGAGGCGGCCTTCCGCTCCCACCTTCGAAGCGTCGAGGAGCTCGGAGTATTCGAGAGCGGCTGGGTGCAGGAGCAGGTGATCGGCGCAGCCGGCGTCCTGGCGGCGCTCCAGACGCTCACCTATGCCGCGGCTTGTACCGAACAGTTGCGGCTGGGCTGCGCGGTGTTCGTCCTGCCGCTGCACAACCCGCTGCACCTCGCGAAGGCCATCAGCTCGCTGGACTGCCTCAGTCATGGTCGCGTGGAGGTGGGCGTCGCCGCCGGTGGGCGGGAGCGACCGTTCGCGGCCTTCGGCGTCGACCCGGACAAGCCTGTCGCGCGTTTCAACGAGGCATTGGCGTTGATGAAGAGCTGCTGGACCGACGCGCAGATCGACTTCGAGGGGCGCTTCTGGAGGCTCCACGGAGCGGCGATGGAGCCCAAGCCGGTGCAGGAGCCGTACCCGCCGGTGTGGTTCGGCGGTAACGCGCCCGCCGGGATGCGGCGAGCCGCGCGACACGGCGATGGGTTCATGGGCGCGGGATCCCAGACCACCGCTCGGTTCGCCGAGCAGGTCGCGATGGTGAAGGACGAGCTGGCCGTCCAGAACCGCGACCCAGGTGAGTTCCGGTTCGGCAAGCGTGTCTACGTGCACATCGAGGACGATCCCGCCCTCGCGCGAAGGCGGCTCGAGGACGCCCTCAAACATCACTACGGCGGCGGCGCCTGGTCAGAGCACATGCTCGCGGGCACCGCGGAGGAATGCGTAGCAGGGATCCGCGCGGTTGCGGACGCCGGCGCTGAGCTGGTCCTGCTCAATCCGCTCACGGACGATCAGCGGCAGCTGGAGCGGCTCGCGGTTGAAGTCATCCCGGCCCTCGTGTGAGCGCGCAGGAGCGGGGGTAGGGCGTGTCGCGGGAGAACGTGGAGATCGCCAGGCGAAATGTGGAGGCGTTCAACGGGCTCGATGTCGATGGGTTCGTGGAGTGCGCGACACCGGACTTCGAGTGGTACCCCGTCGGGGCCACGGCACTCGAGCGCGCCAGCTTCCTGGGGCGCGAAGGCGTTGAAAGTCACTTCGAGGAGCTGCGGGACGCCTGGGAGGAGATCCGACTGGTCGCGCAGGAGTTTCGTGATCTCGGCGACCGCACCCTGTTTCTTGGGCGGCTTGAGGGCCGCGGACGAGTCAGCGGCGCCCCGGTGGAGGCGCCGTTCGGGGCGGTATTCGACTTTCGCGGCAGCCGGTGCTCGCGCATCCGCGCCTTCCCCGATCACGACGAGGCATTGCAGGCGGCCGGCCTGTAGCGGTCAGGTGCCCGCGTTCCGGCTCCACGACTTCGGCCGGCCGTCGGCAGTAGGCTCATGGGCGAAACCCGACTGACTGGAACGATGCACTCTCGCCACAAACTCGACGTCAGCGTCGTGAGCCCCGAGGAGGCCGAGTTCGGCACCGCCGAGTTCTGGGCGGGTGACAGGCTGTTTGGTTTCACCCGGCTCGAGGACGGCGAGCTGGTCCTCAGGATCGAGCCGGCGAGCGATGGCGGCGCGGTCGTTGTCGGCGCGCATAGCCTGGCCGAGGCGCTGGCGCACGCGAAGCAGCTGCTCGAATCCTCCTGATGGAACTTGTGCTGACCCACTTCATCGTCTCGGACGACGTTGAGCGTTCTCGGCACTTTTACACCGAGGTACTCGGTGGCACTTTGGAACGCTCCGGAGAACCGACCAACGTCGCGCTGGCCAACAGCTGGATCGTCATCAATGGGGGCGGAGGCCCGACCGACGACAAGCCCGCGGTCACTCTGGAGACGCCACCCGACCCCGATCGCGTCAGCAGCTTCCTCAACATCCGGGTCAAGGACATCGAGGCCGTGTACGCCGAGTGGAGCGCCCGTGGTGCTCAATTCCTGACGCCGCCGAAGCAGCACGCGTACGAGATCCGTTGCTACATCCGCGACCCCGACGGTCACCTGATCGAGGTCGGGCAGACCACGGACCCAGAGGGGGACTGGACGCCCCCTCAGTGGCGGTCGAGTGGGGACGGCGGCGAGCGCGAGTGAACGCCGAGTTCAGCAGCAGGATCCGTCCGGTGGATGCTCCTAGGCGGGTTGCTGCCTACCGGTGCGCTCGCGGTGCTTGCACCCGGGCCAGCAGCATGGCCGGCGCTGGCCTTCCTCGAGCTCTTCCTGCGTCCGCCGAATGCGGCGCTCTCGGGTGGGCTCGAGCTTTGCATCCTCGACCCAGCAGATGAACTCGTTGCGGGCCAAGGGCGTGATATCCGCCCAGGCGTCGAGTGCCGTGGCGTTGGCAACCAGCGCCGAACGCAGGTCCGCTGGAAGCTTATGCACGACACCACCGGGCACTCTCTGGCCGCTCACAGCTCGATGGTAGTGACGAGGCTCTAGCCGTGCCCCAACGGGAGATCGACGAGTACCTCAGCACTCTTGATGAGCCCAAGAGAGCAACGCTTACCCACCTGCGTGACACGATCGCTGCGATCGTCCCTGACGCAGAACAGTGCATCTCCTACGGCATGCCCGCATTCAAGCTCAGGGGCGAGACGATTGCCGGTTTCGCGGCTTTCAAGAGCCACCTGAGCTATCTGCCCCACAGCGGCTCGGTGATCCGCCGTCTTGCTACGGAGACCGAGGGATACTCGAGCACAAAGGGCTCACTGCACTTCCCCGTCGATCAACCGCTGCCGAAGGAGCTCGTGAAGAAGCTATTGGACACGCGGATGGCTGAGGCGTTCGGCCCGAAGCGATAGACCCAGCCGCTCAGTTTCCCTCTTCCTCCTGCAGCCGCCGGTCCTCGGTCTCCCGGCGGGCGATGGCCTGTCTGTCCAAGATCTCCAGCCGGCGCGCCCGCTCCTGGAGCGCCCGCTCCAGGCGCTCCACTCGTTCGCTTGCCGCCCGCTCGTTCGTGTTAGCGCTCACGGTTCCCTCCGTTCAGCGGGGCGGCTGCCCCCCACAGTCGCGGTGCTCCGTCACCCCGGTTGCCATCTCGTCGCAGAGATGTTCCTCTTTTCTCGTCCGCTTCGCAAGCCTTGCAATAACGCGTGTCAATAGAGCTGCGTACGGTCCTAAGCCGCCCGGCGACAGAGCGCGCGGTCGAGCCGTCGCTCCGCGCTGCGTCTGCGCCTGCCTTTGAGCTTGCGGATGTGCTTTACCTCGGCGCGTATCGTCGCGTCAGCCGCGCGTCGACAGTTGATGGGCTTCGTCGTAGTCGTCGGCGCCGCTGGCGTCGGCGCTGACGGCGTAGTCGCGCTCGTGGGCGCGGGTTCGCCCGGGATCGAAGACGCACCGAGAAGGGAGCGCACTTCTTCGAATGTCACTTCTTCGTATTCCGCGCCTTCTTCTTCGGTTTCTTCGGCTTCGCCCGGCGCGCACGCGGCTCCAGTGGTATCCGTAGCTTCGACCGTCGGAGCGCATCCGGTTGAGTCAGCGTGGACGACCGGCGTCGCAAACAGGAGCGCGACGGTGGCGATGATCGCGATTGCGAGCGTCCTCACGGCTGTACCTCCACGATCTCCCAAGCTACTCGAAAATCCGCTCGCTAAGGAGCACGCCCAGTCCGTGTCTGCAGACCGGGAGCTCCGCGATGACGTAGTCTGATCCCCGGATGGCCGTGACACCTGAAGGTTCCTCGCTGTCGCTCATCGAGTTTCCGGCGGATGATCCAGAGCGTGCCCGGCGCTTCTGGGCCGGGCTCCTCGAGACCGAGCTCGAGGCTCGCACCGACTCTGAGGGAGAGGGCTGGCAGACTCGCGCAGGGGTCCCGGCGGTCGGTATCCATTCGCGCGGTCGCGGGCCCGGCGACTCCTTCTCACTGCCGTACTTCGCCGTCGGCGATCTGCAAGCCGCGCTCACGAGCGTAGAGGCACTCGGGGGAAGCGTCGTGCACCCGGGGGAGCGATGGGCGATCTGCAAGGACTCGGAGGGGAGCCCGTTCGCGCTGGCCCAGGATCCCGCCTAGGCATGGGATCCGACGTGGGGTCTCAGAGCAGCGGCGATGAGCCCGTGCCCGAGGAGCCGCTGCTGCTGCTCGGCCGCTGGCTGGCAGACGCTCGAGCGGCGGGCGTGCCTGAGCCCGCATCGGTGGCGTTCGTCACGGTGGGAGAGGGCGCAGCGCCCTCCGCCCGGACCGTCTCGCTGAAGCGCCTTGAGGCCGAAGCTCTGATCTTCACCTCGGCACTGTGGACGCGCAAGGCGCGCGAGATCGAGGGCAACCCTCACGTGGCGCTGCTTTTTTACTGGCCGACGGTCGGGCGGCAGGTGCACATCACAGGGCGCGCGACGCTCGCCGAGCGGGAGCTGTCGGTTGAGCTGTTCTCCGAGCGCGAGCTGGGCCATCGAGTACAGACGCTCGTCTCTCGCCAGGGGGAGACGATCGAGGACATCGAGCCGCTGCGCGCTCGCCATGCGCACCTCATGGACGTGCTTGAGGCTCCGCCGGAGTGCCCGTCCGATTGGGGCGCGATCCGCGTGATCCCCGTCACGCTCGAGTTCTTCTCAGAAGCGCCGGATCGTATGCACGACCGGTTGCTCTATGAGCGCGTCGCCGAGCGGTGGCGGAGCTCGCGCCTGTCGCCCTGAGCTCTGCGCCGCGAGGCGGTGAGCGCGGTTCTGAACAAGGCGAGGAAGTCGCTCGCTGCGCTCGCATCGAACAGCCCGTGGCGGTAACGCAGCGTCAGGAACAGGCGATCATCGAGGGTCGCGGCACCGAGCGAGGCGCCGCACGGCATCCGCGCCGGCGGCGAGAACCAGACCGCCTTCACCGCCCCGGCGTCGCCGAAGCCGGGGGCGGGGGGCAGGCGCCCGAGGTTCGAAAGTGCGACCGTGTCGACGATCACGTTGCCGGTGAGCGGGATCAGCCCCTGCATGCGCTGCTTGATCCCCGTGGGCAGCGCTGAGGGCAGCGCGAACAGGTCGACGATCAGTCCCGAGATGCCGTCGTCCTTGATGCGCCGGGTGCTCGCCGCGGCAGCTGTGATCGCGGCCCGAAGCGTCTTCTGCTCATCCGAGCCGATGTGCACGCTCACATAGGAGGCGAAGTTGCCCACGACCTCGAAGCGCCACTCGGCTGGACGGAGGTTGATGGGCATCATCAGATAGACCGAACCGCTGTGCCTCTCGTGCCGCTCGTTCCAGCGGCGCACGGTGATCGCGAGGGCGCCGAGCAGGACGTCGTTGACCGTGGCTCCGCGGCTACGCAGCTTGAGGATGTGCTCCAGTTCATCGGGCTCGAAGCTGAGCAGCTCGAACCCGTATCCGGGCTCGTCGCTCGGCCCCTGCGGCGCGATCCGCGTGGGCGTGCTGACCCCGCGCGTGAGGTACTCGACGGCCGCGCGCCCGCGCGTGATCCGCTGCTTGAGCGAGCCCGAGCCCGCCATCGCGTTGATGTTGCGCACCTCGAGGGCATCGACTGTTGCGGGCGGGTCCTTCTTGCCCGCGTAGGCGCGGGCGATGGAGCCCATCAGCCGCAGCGCCGAGAGCCCGTCGCCGGCCGCGTGATGGAGGTTCATGATCAGCGCGTCTCCCTGCGGGCGGTGAGCCAGCAGCAGCGAAAAGGGGCCCGCAGTGTCCAGATCCGGCGTCCTGCTCAGCAGCTGTTCGCGTCCGCGGGTCAGGTCGCCCTCGCCCGCGCACGCGATCTCCTGCAGGTCGATCGAGCTCAGCGCATCGGCGATCTCCCACCGGTAGCGGACGTCGGTGGCGCGCGCGCTCGCCAGCCTGGCGCGCGCGATCGGATGGGCAAGCACCGCCTTGCAGACCGCGGCGTTCAGCCGCTTGCCGTCGATGTGTCCCTCGACCTCCAGCTCGAGCTGCACGCTCCATGGCTCCTGCTTGCGGTCCAGGTGCAGGTAGAGCTCGTCGAGGACGTTCAGAGGCGCGGTCTGCATCAGGGCTCCTTCGCGCAGCTGCGCGCTATTCGAACTCCGGGGCGAGAAAGCCCGGCATGATCTCCGGGAGCCCGTCGCTGACCCGTTCTGGGAACTCCGCCGCGCGCTTCTCAAGGAACGCGGTGATGCCCTCGCTCGCATCCGCGGACTGCCCGCGGTAGAACATGCCACGGGAGTCGGCACGGTGGGCGAGCATCGGGTGCTCGGCGCCGAGCATCGTCCAGAGCATCCGGCGGGCCAGCGCGACCGAGACGGGGGCGGTGTTCTCGACGATCTCCCGCGCGATGGCGTGCGCGGCATCGAGCAGCTCTCCCGGCGGGTGCAGGCTGCGCAACAGCCCACCTTCGAGCCCCTCCTGGGCGGAGAACACCCGGCCGGTGGCCACCCACTCCATCGCGCGGCTGATGCCGACCACGCGCGGCAGGAACCAGCTCGAGCAGGCCTCGGGGACGATTCCGCGGCGCGCGAACACGAAGCCCATGCGCGCATCGTCCGCCGCGAGGCGGATGTCCATCGGCAGCGTCATCGTCGCCCCGACGCCCACCGCCGGTCCATTGATCGCGGCGATCACCGGCTTGGTGGAGTCGAACACGCGCAGCGTGAACCTGCCGCCGTTGTCACGGGGGATCCCTGCGGCGGCGCTCTCGCGGGCCCGCTGATCGAAGGTCTCACCCCCCGCCGCGAGGTCGGCGCCCGCGCAGTAGCCGCGGCCGGCGCCGGTCATGATGATCACGCGGACCTCGTCGTCGGCGTCGGCTCGGTCGTAGGCCTCGATCAGCTCCTCGGCCATCGTCGGTGTCCATGCGTTGAGCCGCTCCGGGCGGTTGAGCGTGATGGTCAGAACGCGCTCTGTGAGCTCGGTGGTGATCTGCTCGAAGTCCATGGCGGGCGCGTCCTCTCGCGAGTTTTCGATTGTATTTGCGGCGTGCTCGGCCCGACGATAGACGAGCTTGTGCTCGCGGATGAGCCCGATCGCTGGAGCGCGCTCGGCTTCACCGTCTCTGATCGCCACCTGCAGCTCGGCGCCGTACGACTCGAGTTCACTGCCCCGGGCCGCGAGCGCGTGCGAGGAATTGTGAGCTGGTCGCTGCGAGGACTCACGAGCACGGAGCTCGACGGGCTCCCGACGAAGCCGTCTGAGCGGCCGCTCCCGGCCCACGCGCCCGAGCATCCGAACGGAGTGCTCGCGATTGACCACGTGGTGGCGATCACGCCGGCGTTCGATCGCAGTGTCGGCGCGCTCCGGGCGGCCGGCCTCGACCTGCGCCGCGTGCGCGAGGAGCCGACGCCCACGGGCGCTCCCCGCCAGGCGTTCTTCCGGCTGGGCGAGGAGATCCTCGAGCTGGTGGCCGAGCCCGAGGAGGTGATCGCGCGCGCCGGTGGCGCGGACCGTCCAGCGCGCTTCTGGGGGCTCGCGCTGGGAGTGTCGGACCTCGAGCGCACGGTCGAGCTGCTGGGCGAGCATGCCGGTCCGATCCGCGCGGCGGTCCAGCCGGGTCGGATGATCGCGACGGTGCGCCGCTCGGCAGGGGTCGCGATTCCGCTGGCGCTGATGAGCATTCGGGAGCGCCCGGCAGAGTCCTGAGGTGAACGCCAGGGGCGGAGCGGTTGCGTGGCCGCTACCGTCCCTGCATGCCCACGCGCAGCTCCGCCTCGGTGAAGCGCTGGACGCTGGTCGCCTGCATCATGGGGTCGGGGATCGTGCTGCTGGACGGCACGGTGGTGAACGTGGCGCTGCCGAGGATCCAGATCGCGCTGGGCGGCGGCTTGGCGGCGCAGCAGTGGGTGGTGAACGGCTACCTGCTGACGCTGAGCGCGCTGATCCTGATCGGCGGGTCGCTGGGGGACCTGTATGGAGAGCGGCGGGTGTTCGCGATCGGCGTGGGCGGCTTCGGGGTGGCCTCGCTCGGGTGTGCGCTCGCGCCGTCGATCGCGGTGCTGGTGCTCGCCCGCGCCGTGCAGGGGGTAGCGGGCGCGCTGCTCGTGCCGAGCTCGCTGGCGGTGATCATGAACACCTTTTCAGGGTCAGAGCGCGGTGCGGCGATCGGCAGCTGGACGGCGTGGGGTGCGATCGCGGGCGTGCTGGGACCGCTGGTCGCGGGCGAGCTGTTGGCAATCGGTTCTTGGCGCTTGATCTTCCTGATCAACATTCCCCTGGCGGCCGTCTGCTGCGCGCTGATCCTGGTGGTGGTCCCGGGGTCCAAGCCGCGCGGGCGCGGAGCGCGTCACGTGGACCTGCCCGGCGCGCTGTTGTGCGCGGGCGGGCTTGGCGGATTCGTGTTCGCATTGATCGAGCAGCCGCGGCTGGGCTGGGGGAGCCCGGCGGTGTTCGTACCGCTGATCGGTGGGATCGTGCTTCTGGGCAGCTTCCTGGCCTTTGAGGCGCGGGCTCCCGACCCGATGCTGCCGCTGGGGCTGTTCCGCCGACGGAACTTCTCGGCGGGGAACATCGAGACATTCTCGATGTATGCGGGCCTCTCGATCCTGTTCTTCTTCCTCGTGCTGTTCCTGCAGCAGATCGGCGGCTACACGCCGCTGCAGAGTGGCCTGGCCACGCTGCCGGTGACAGTGGTGATGTTCGCGCTGTCGCGCCGCTTCGGGGCGCTGGCCGACCGGATGGGGCCGCGGCTGTTCATGGGCGGCGGGCCGCTGGTGGCGGCCTGCGGGCTGCTGCTCCTCCAGCGGGTGACTGTGAAGGTGGACTACGTCTCCGAAGTGCTTCCCGCGCTGCTTGTGTTCGCGCTGGGGCTCGCGATGACGGTGGCGCCGCTGACGGCAGCGGTGCTCGCGGGGGCGGGGACGGAGCAGTCGGGCATCGCTTCGGGCGTGAACAACGCGATTGCCCGCGTCGCGGGGCTGCTCGGCACCGCGTCGCTCGGTGCGGTTGTGGCCGCCTCCTTCGCCTCGACGTTCGAGAGCCGCCTCAATGGCACGGCGCTGGGCGCCTCGGCGCGGGCAGCCGTGCGCCAGGCCAAGCGGCTGCCGCTGGGGCGCCCCGATATCCATGGCCTACCGCCCCTACAGGGACGAGCAGTTGCAAGTGCCGCCGAACAGGCCTCGCTGCACAGCTTCCATCTGGGGATGGCGATCGCCGCAGCGCTGGTGGCGGGCGGCGGGGTAGTGGGGGCGCTGGGAATCCGCAACCCCGGACACGAGCCGCACGCCGCGTCCTGTCCGGCCGGCCAGCTGGTTGGAGCGAGCTCCGAGCTGGCGCCGGCGCCGAACGGCGCCGACCAACTCGAGGCTCAGCCCACCGGCTCGCGCGCGTAGGCGCGCATCGCGTCGATGATCGGGCCGAGGCGGCGACCCCTGGGAGTCAGCCGATACTCGACGGTCGGTGGGCTCGAAGGGATCACTTTGCGCTCGATCAGGCCCGCCGCCTCGAGATCGCGCAAACGCTCGGAGAGCATTCGTGGAGAGATGCCTGCGACCGCGGCGGCGAACTCGTTGAAGCGCAGCGCACCACTGAGGGCGGCGTAGAGGATTGAGAGTTGCCAGCGCCGCTCCAGGAGGTCCGCCGTCTGGCGGACCTCCTGGGGGACGGGCTGGCACCTAGGAGATATGCGCGACATCGCGAGCGGGCTCCAGAGCGCGGTCGAGAACCTCCTGGACTGTCATCACCGGGTGGAAGGTCATCTGCTTTCTGACCTCCTCCGGGATCTCGTCCAGATCTCCGCGGTTGCGCTCGGGCAGGATCACGTCGGTCAGGCCGGCTGCATGGGCGGCGAGGGCCTTCTGCTTCAGCCCGCCGATTGGCAGCACGCGTCCCTGCAGCGTCACCTCACCGGTCATCCCGACCGTATGCTTGACCGGGCGTCCGGTCAGGAGCGACGCGAGCGCCGTGACCATCGTCACGCCTGCGCTCGGGCCATCCTTGGGGATCGCCCCGGCGGGAACGTGCACGTGGAACTCGCGGCCCTCGAACGCGCTCTCGTCGATGCCGAGCTCCTCGGCATGTCCGCGCACGTAGGAGAGCGCGATCCGCGCCGACTCCTTCATGACGTCACCCAGCTGGCCGGTGAGCACGAGTCCGTTGCCATTGCCACCGGTTTTCATGCTGGTGGCCTCGACGAACAGCACATCGCCGCCCGCGCCGGTCACCGCCAGGCCGGTCGCGACCCCCGGGATCGCCGTCCGTGCCGCGGACTCCTGGAAGAACCTCTGGCGTCCGAGCGCGTCGCGCACGGCCTCCAGGTCGATCTTCACAGCAGCCGGGGTGGTGTCGGCGGCCTTCGCCTCGGCAGCCTTGGCCTCACTGGCCTTGGTCTTCGTTCCGTTGGCCCCTGCCTCGACAGCCTTCGCCTCCGCGGCCTTGGACGCCTTGGCCTTCTTCGGCTTCTTCGTCTGTGCAGAGGCGATCTTGGTGGCGGTCTTTCTCAGCACTGTGCCGAGCTCGCGCTCCAGGTTTCGTACGCCCGCCTCGCGGGTGTACTCGCTGATGATCGTGCGCAGCACGTCGTCTGAGATCTCGACCTCGTCCTCGCGCAGGCCGTTGCGGTCGCGCTGGCGCGGCCACAGGTAGCCCTTGGCGATGGCGAGCTTCTCCTCGGAGGTGTAGCCGTCGAAACGGATCACCTCCATGCGGTCAAGAAGCGGGCCGGGGATCGTGTCGGCGACGTTGGCCGTGGCCAGGAACATCACCTGGCTCAGGTCCAGCTCGACGTCGAGGTAGTGGTCGCGGAAGGAGTGGTTCTGCGCAGGGTCGAGCACCTCGAGCAGGGCCGAGGAGGGGTCTCCACGCCAGTCCGCGCCGACCTTGTCGACCTCGTCCAGCAGGATCACCGGGTTCATCGTGCCGGCGTCGCGGAGCGCCCTCACCAGTCGTCCTGGCAGTGCGCCTATGTATGTGCGGCGGTGCCCGCGGATCTCGGCCTCGTCGCGCACGCCGCCCAGCGACATGCGTACGAACTCGCGGCCGGTTGCCCGGGCGATCGACTCTCCGATTGAGGTCTTGCCGGTGCCCGGGGGCCCGATCAGCGTGAGGATCGCGCCCGACTTGGGGTCGGCCTCGATGCCGCGGTCCTGGCGCAGCTTGCGCACGGCCAGGTACTCGGTGATGCGGTCCTTGACATCTTCAAGGCCCTCGTGGTCTGAGTCGAGCACCGCGCGTGCGGCGACCGGGTCGAGGTGCTCCTCAGAGCGCTTGCTCCAGGGCACCGCGATCAGCCAGTCGAGGTACGTGCGGATCATGCTCGACTCGCCCGACTGCTCACCCATGCGCTCCAGGCGGCCGAGCTCCTTCAGAGCCTGCTCGTTGACGGGCTCGGGCATCTCGGCCTGCTCGATCTTGGCGCGGTACTCCTCCACGACCGAGGCGTCGTCGTCGCCCAGCTCCTTGCGGATGGAGTCCATCTGCTTGCGCAGGAAGTACTCGCGCTGCTGCTGCTCGGCGCCCTCCTGGACGTCCTCGCGGATGCGCTTGCGCACCTGCAGCTCGGCCAGGCTCTCGCGCTGCAGGCGGACGGCCAGCTCGAGACGCTCGGTCACGTTGAGCGTGCGCAGCAGCTCGACCTTCTGCTCGTAGGAGAGGTTGGGTGAGTAGCCGGCCGAGTCGGCGAGAGCGCCGGGCTCGGCGATTGCGCGCAGGAACGCGGAGATGCGTCCGTCGTCGCCGCGCAGCTCGAGGATCTCCTCGACCGTCGCGCGGTACTCGCGCTCGAGCTCGCGTGTGCGTCCATCGACCGGCACGTCGTCGGGACGCTCGTCCACCTCGACGCGCAGCTCGCCGCTGGGACCGGTCTGGGCGGCACCGATCAGGGCACGGTGCTCGCCGGAGATGGCGACAGCACGGCCGCCGCCGGGCAGACGGATCTGCTCTGAGACATCGGCGATCGTGCCGACCTCGAGAAACTCGTTCTCGTGGCGTGGAACCAGGACGACGCGCTCGTCATCGCCCACGTCGATCGTGAGCGTGATTCCCATGTTCGGGAACACGACGGTGTCGTCCAGAGGGATGAGCCGCAGCAAAGGCTTGGGCTCGGAAGGCTGAATTTTTGGCTGGTCTGCAGGTGATGGCATTGTTATCGCTCCATATGAGCTTACGAAAGTTTAGTTAGTATAGCGCGCGTTGGTTGTGTGCGCAAGTACTTTGGGAGTCATCCCGGAAATGGCTTTCCAGAGCCAAAATATTGGGAGACAACTGGACTTCAGCCACCGCATGAGGGTGGATGGCGCCGGCCGAGGGTTTGGCGAAACTCAGGAGGCCAGTAGGGGCCGGGGTCTGTCGCGTGCCCAGATCGGCGGTACCCCGTTTCTGGGGGCGGCTACCCCAGAGTGTCAGGCGAGACGCAGTTGCTTGGTCTTGGGCTTCTTGGACGCGCTCTCGACCAAGTCCGTCAGGGACGTGCGAGGACGCGAGTACACCTGGCGATCCTCAAGCGCCCCGGCAAAGAGTCCCATCAGGTCGGGCGTGATGTGAGACGTCGGGCTCCTTCCGCGCCGCCCTCGCGGCCGATACGAGGTCTTTGAACTCGATGAGATCGGCGGCCGTGACCAGATGCACAGCCGCTTTGCCGATCTCACGGGACCGTGCGGCCTCGCCAAAGGCGTCTTTCGTGAAGCTGAATGCGACGATGTAGCCGACGTCCTTGCTGTCCCGCTTGATGGCCGTCTCGAAGTTGTCTACGACGTTGCGTCCGACCTTCTCGGACTGCTTGACCTGGATTGGGTAGCGCTCGAAGTAGGAGTAACCGTCGATGCCGAGATCGCCCGACTTGCGGAGGCGGGGAACGCCGTTGACGGCTTCGACCACCCAGTTCTGAAACTCGAAGTGGCCGAGCTGTTTGAGATCCTCGACCGTCGCCGGTAGTCCGACCATTGTTGCATTGGCTCCGAATCCGTCGACGCGGCGCTTCATGATCGCGGCAGCTTGCGGGCTCATGTCGATCCCGATCCATCGACGCTGCATCTGCTGAGCCACTGCGATCGTGGTGCCGCAACCGCAGAATGGGTCGAGGACGACCTGGCCTCGCTTGCTACTGCACGTCGATCTGACGATCCTCGCCAAGCTCTCGCGCGCGCTCGCAAGGGCGCGAGCTGTGCCGCTCGCGGCATAACTGCCCTCCCATCCAAGGTAAGGCATCTCCACCCCTAGGGTGTCTTTCAGGTTGCTCGATGGCGGGCGAGGATGGTCGCATCACACCAAGCCCTGCCCAAGGAGGCACCAGCAATGTTCAACAGCAAGATCCGCACCAGCATCATCACCGCAGTCGCCGCGCTAGGCGTCCTATCGGTCGGAACGTTCACATCCGTCGCCAGTGCACGGAAGCCAGTCAAAGTCGGACACATAGAAATCCTCTGCGTGCTTACCACGTCCAGCGGTGCCGTGTCTGAATTCCCCGAAGGGACCACGGCCACGGTCACCAACCCGAACACAGGCCACACAAGGACATACAAGTGCATGAGTGGGAAATGGGTCCAGATCGCCGAGGAAGCCCTGCCGACGCCCCCCACCACCCAGGAACACGTCACCACGCCGCCCCCGATCAAGGAAGAACCGGCGCCCTCAAAACCGACAGGCGTCATTCCCCCGCCTCCGCTCGCGGGAGGAGCCGCTGGCTGAGCGGTCCCCTCACCTCCGAGGGCAGCACCGAGAGCCCCCGCCAACGCGGGGGCTCTTTCGCGGGCGTGGCGAGTTTCGCCAATCGTTTCGCCAACCCCTCGGCCGCCGAGCGAGCTGTGACGAGTCTTCGCGCCGGCTCAGGTGGGCTCGTCGAAGCTGACCTCGACGTTCTGCTCGTCGATCCGCTCCTGGACCTCGGCGGCGGAGGTGAGGGCGCGCCGGTCGGCCTCGAGCAGTGGGTCTGAGAGGAAGCTTCGCGGCCACAGCTTCTTGGCTTTCACGACGTTGATCTCGGCCGCCACGAGCGTGACCTGGGCGCCGAGGTAGAGCCAGGCGAGCAGGCCGAGCACGAAGGCGAACAGGCCGGAGGTCTCTTTGGCGTGGCGGATCACGTGTTCGACGTAGATGCCCCCGACGTATTGGAGGATCTGCCAGAGAACGGCCGCGACGAGCACGCCGGGAATCAGATCGGCGGTGTGGATCTCCTGGCTGGTGAGCAGCCGGAAGGCGGCGAAGAACAGCAGCAGGTTGAAGATCAACGCCACCAGCACACCGCCGAGCACCCCGACCGCGCCGCCGGTCTCCGAAGACGCAAAGCCGGTGACGACGGTGGAGAGGATGCTGAGCAGGCCGAGCACGGTCAGCAGCCCGAGCCCGCGCAGACGCCAGGTGAGGAAGTTGGGGCGGCGCTTGTGGGGGATGTACCAGACCTGGTTGAAGGCGCTCTGCGTGGCGCCGGTGATTCCCAGGCCGGCGAGCAGCGAGCCGATGATGCCGATCGCCAGCGCGAGCCCGCTGCCTTTGAGCGAGTGGACGTTGTTCTGCAGCTGGGTGCCAATCACAGGGAACTCGCTGAGAGTGGAGTGGAGCACGCTTTCCTGCGCGCTGGGGTTGCCCTGGAGCACGAACCCGAGCACGGTGACGAACACGAGCAGCAGCGGGAACAGCGCGAAGAAGCCGTAGTAGGCGATCAGCGCGGCCAGCTGGCTGGCTCCGTCGTCTGAGAACTTCTTGAAGACCGCTGCGAGAAAGCGCAGCCCGGGCGTCCGCTGCTGGCGGCGGTCGAGGGTCTGCAGGCGGTCGGTGAGGCTCATGCGTCGTTCCGCCGATGGTCCGCGGGGAGCCCGCGGCGGGGAGCGGCCGGAAATTGGCGGGGGGGTCGGCGGGCAGCGGGAATCGACATGGCTATGTGTCTACCCGATCTGAGGAGCAAACACGAGGCCCGGGTGGAGTCTGTCCTGGAAGCGCTCGGGGGAGAGGGTGCTCTGATCCGGTGCAGGAGGTCGCGCTCGTTTCAAGGGCTCGGCGGGATCTGCTGTTGCGAGCCTACCGTTACCAATTGCGCTGGGAGGACCTGGAGGACTGTTACAGCCAGGCGACGCTCGAGCTCGTGGCGCAGGTCCAGAAGGGGCGTGCATTCGCCGACCGGGCGCACCTGGCGAACCTGCTCGAGCAGCGCTTCCTCTCGCGGATCCGCGATCGCCGCCGTGCGGTGTCAGGGCGCAGCCCGATGCAGGCGGCAATCGAGGCGTCGGTCTCCCTCAGCGAGACGGGCGAGGCTGGCGGCGGGATCGTGGACGTGCGTGCGGATCTCGAGAAGCTCGTGATGCTCCGCCACGATCTGCGTTGCATCGCACGCATCGCCGATGAGCTGAGCTCCGACCAACGGCTGATCCTGGCCTGCCAGCTGCTCCCGCTCGGCCCCGCGGAGACGTGCGTGCGGCTCGGCTGGTCCTCCGAGAAGTACCGAAAGGTCGCGCAACGCGCACGGGCGCGTCTGAGGGACCTGATCGCCCGCGAGGAAGGCGAACGCTAATTGCAGCCGGTGATGCCGCCGTCCAGCGGGATCACGGTGCCGGTGAGATAGGCGCCCGCGCGGGAGGCGAGAAAGAGCGTCAGACCGGCGACATCATCTGGGCGGCCGATGCGCCCGAGCGGCACCGATTGCTCGATGCCGGCGCGGCTCTCCGGGTCGTCGAGAGCCCAGGCCATCATCCTGCTCTCAAATGGGCCGGGCGCGATCGCGTTGACGGTGATGTGCTCCGGCGCAAGGCGCTTGGCGAGGTGACGGGTGAGCATGTGCACCGCCGCCTTGCTGGCGCTGTAGCTGTAGTTCTCAACGGACGGCGTGCGCAGCCCATCGATCGAGCCGATGTTGATCACGCGCGCGGGATCGGCGGCGTCGGCAGTGGCACGCAGCGCTCCGAGCAGCGAGACGGTGAGGTGGAAGATGCCCTCGACGTTCGTGTGCAGGACCTTCTCCCAGCCCGCCGCCGGGAACTCCTCGAGCGAGGCTCCCCACACGGCGCCGGCGTTGTTCACGAGGATGTTCAGCTCCGGGAAGTGAGCCTTTGTCGCACGCGCCAGCTCGCGGGCTCCCTCCTGAGTGGAGATGTCGCCGGGGATTGCAATGCAGTCACCGAGCCCCGCCAGCTCTTGTGCTGCCGCCTGCACGTCGTCGGTCTTGCGAGAGGAGACGATCACCTGCGCACCCGCCTGCACAAGCCCGCGGGCGATCATCAGGCCGATGCCGCGCGAGCCGCCCGTCACGAGGGCCGTCTTGCCGGAGACGTCGAACAGGTCGCTCATCGCAGCGAGAGGCTATCGATCGGCGAGCCGCTCGGATCGAGAGCGGTCGACGACCACCCTGGGCGTCCCGCTTTGGAGCGTTGGTCGGAAAGGGAAACAGGGCACGCCCATGGACCACTCTCCCCCAATTCATAGGCGCGTCCACTGGGACGCCGGCAGTCGGTTGAACGGACGACGGCTCGGCTCCCATTCGCACGCATGCGGCCGGAAGCTGGGCGCTTCCGGCGGTCGGCTCCCGGCCGCTCGCGTGCAGGATCGCTCGCTCGATCCGGCGATGGAGCGGTGATGGGCACCTTGCGAAGGGCCAAGAGTGAGGTCTACAGGGTCTACAGCGAAGAGGAGTTTCTTTCGGACCCGACCGCACTGACTGACTGGACTGCCTCGCCGGTCCAAGGCATCTCGCGCGAGCGCCTGCTGCGGCGGCTGGCAGGAATTGCGGCCCTCACCGGCGTGGTGGGAACCGCCGTCGGAACCATCGCGCTCGCGAGCGTCGGCTCCCGGCCCGCCGGTTTGCGCGCTACGGCGAGCGCGACGCCGCGACCGGCGGCGACGCGACCCACCTCTGCGCCGATGGGCCAGCCTCACCGCCGCCGGCAGCCACGTGCCAGCCGTTGGCGCCACCCCCGCAGCGTTGGTGCCCGCGCAGCGCGATCCGTCAGCAACAGTCGACCGGCGGGGCACCGGCAACGGATCCATTCACTCGCGAGGCGCTCGGAGTTCCCGAGCAGCACCGCCGGCACCGGACGGCCCGAGACCATCGCCTCCGCCCAGGCCACGGTGCCGGCCCCAATGCGCAGCGAGTTCGGGTTCGAGCGCTGAGATGGATGGGCGCGCGGCGACGCGGATGCGATCGAGCGTGACCGTCAGCGCGAGGCCGCTGTGGCGGATGAGACTCGGACGCGAACTGCCCAGGTATCTGCTGTGCGCGCTGTCGGTCACGGGCCTCGCGGCGAGCGCCCGCTTCGCGATAGCCCCACCTCAAGCCACGACGGCCACGGCGCGGGTGCGATCACCGCCGCCGCCGGACCGCGCGGCCGAAGGCTACGCGTCGCTGTTCGCTCGCCGCTACCTCACCTGGAACGCTGGCGAACCGCAGGCCAATCAGCAGGCGCTCGCCGCGTTCGCCGGACCAGGGATGGAAGCGAACGCCGGACTGCAGCTTCCGCGGAGCGGGGAGCAGCGAGTCGAATGGGTCGAAGTGGTTCAGCAGCGCGAGCCCGAGCCGGGCGATCACGTGTACACGCTGGCTGCCCAAACGGATACCGCGGGCCTGCTGTACCTCACCGTGAGTGTGGTTCGTCGAAGCGATGGAAGTCTTGCTCTCGGCGGTTATCCCGCCTTCGTCGGAGCGCCGGCCTCTGGTCCGGCGCTGGCCCCCGCGGACCTGCGCGAAGTCGGAGAAAGTGCGCTGGCCATCGTCGTGGAAAGGGCTCTGCGCAACTACCTCAGCGCCTCCTCGGGCGAGTTGGCTGCAGACCTGACAGGCGGCGCGCGCGTTTCGCTGCCTGCGATGGCGCTGAGCCTTCAGTCGCTGCAGCGTCTGGATTGGTCACCCGGTGGGGGATCGGTTATCGCGGTCGTACAGGCCCAGGACCGGCGCGGCACCCAATACACGCTCGGTTACGAACTCGACGTGGTCCGAGCGCAGGGCAGGTGGGAGATATCCGCCGTGCAGGTGGATCCCGACGCGTGAATTCGACGCGCAGATGGATGTCGGCGAGCAGCAGAAGACCTGAAGACAACAACCCAATCCAAGGAGCCTCTAATGAATCGACATTACGGTCCTCGAGCGGTCCGGCCGATTGCAGACCGCCTCTCGCGAAATGTCGCCGGCGGTCGCGCTGGCCTTGGCGCTCTGCTCGCTTGCGCATGTCTTCTCCTCGCGCCGACCGCCGCGACCGCGGCAGTCGAAAGCTCGCCCACAGCCAACACGCCGCAGGCGGCAGCGACCGAACCGAAGGGGAGCTCGCTGGAATCGGCTGCGGCCAAGGCCGGTCAGACCGGACGGGCGGTCGCGATGAGCCTGATCGGGCTCGCGTTCGCGGTTGCGGCGACGGTGCTGGCCTTTCGCCGCGACTTCAAGGAGGCAGCGGGGGTATTTGCGGTGGGCATCGTCTCTGTGTTGCTCGCTACTCCCGCAGGCGTGAACCTGTTGCGCGATACGGTCACCTCGCTGTTCGGGCCCACCTGATGGAGATCCGCTCCTACCGGCGGGTGTTCGACCTTGAGCGGCGCATTTACCGAGTCGATCGGCTGCGGTTGAATCCCGGCGGGGTACCCGTGCGGGGCGTCATTTATTTCCTCGCGATTCTGGCCGCCGCCCTGATCGCCGCGCGAATGCCGCTGCTGGGGAGCGGAGCGAGGCTGCTGCCCTGGTACCTGGGCGATCTCGCGGTCCCGGCGGCAAGCGCGGCAGTTCTCACGATGATCCGTGTGGAGGGCCGTCCCTTCCATGTGGCCGCGCGTGCACTGGTGCGCTATCGGACGGGCCCCCGTCGGGTCGCAGGCGCTCGTCGCTGCGCCCGGCCCGGGGAGCGCTGGCGCCCTGAGGAGATCGTGCTTCTGCCGGACGGCTCGGACAGCCGCATGCGCCGCATGCGCTACACCGGGCCGGGCGCCGTCCTCGTCTCGGTCGAGCACGAGCCTCTTCCGATCGGCCGACGCCGTCTGGCGCTCACCTTGCGAGAACCACCTACCCGAGAAGTGCTGGACCGGGCACAGGTGATCGCGCTCGCCCGGGGTGCTCGGCTGGTGATCCGCTCGTCCGGCGACTCGAGCGGGTGAGCGGGTGAGGGCGCCGATCGCGTTCGTGTATGGCAACTGTGTTTTTGCGGACGGCCTCGATGACGGCTGGGCGGCGTTCCAGGTTGACGTTTCGTCCTACGCGTGGCTCAGTGACGACGGCAAGCGCGCTCGGTTTCTCGCGCTGCTCGGAGCTCTCGAGGCGATCGAAGCGGACACTCAGATCCTGCGGGTGGGAAGACGCTGGGAGCTCGAGCGATACGCCCGCGAGGTGGGCGCGGAAGGCGATGTGCCGCAGGGCCCGGCGGTTGGCGCAACGCGCGCGCGGGCACGGGCACGCTACGTGGCGGAACACGGACGCCGCCTGAAGCACATCGGCACGGCGCGACCCGCGCTCTTTCTCATGGTGAGCCTGCGCGATCCCGAGCGCGACGTCGCTTCCTACGTCTCGCGCGCCGCCGAGCAGCACCCGAGGGAGTGGTGGGAAGGTCTAAAGCGCGCATTTTCCACGCGCGACAGACGCCTGTTGAGCGTTTCGGAATTGGAGCGGGCACGTGTGCGCGCCGATCAGGCGCACGCCCGGCTGGCCGACTTTCTGCCGGTACGCCAGGCGCGCGGGGTGGAGCTTCAGTGGCTGATCCGGAGGGCGTTCTGCCGGGGCCTGGGAGAGCCGATCGTCGACGGCCTGCACGAGCCGCGTGCCCTCGTCTTCGAGCGCAACGGGGAGGCGATGCTGGCCCCGCTCGAGGGGGACGTGATGCGCTGGATGGACGGCTACGTCGAGCACCAAGGCAGGGCTCTGCGAATCGAGTCCGAGCTCGGGACAAGCTGGCAGGCGCAGCTTGTCATGGGAGCTATGCCTGAGCAGACCGAGTTTCCCGGTGCTCGAGCCGAGTTGATGTTCGCTGCTCCGGAGAGCCTGCCCTTTGGGATCGATCTCTCGCTGAACGCACGGTTTCTGCCGAACGAGCTGGCGCTGCGAATCGCGCGCAGACGGATCCAGGACGCAGACCAGATCATGCGGGCGGAGTCCGATGGGGAGCAGGGTGTCTCGGATCTCGCCTACGAGCGCACACAGGAGGCTCGCGACCTGCTCGGCCATCTACAGGCCTCGAGCCGTCCGCCTCTTCTGCGCGCAACGCTCGCGATTGCGGTGGGCGCCCAGGGCGAGGAGGAGCTAGAGGAGCGCGTGGAGCTGTGCCGTAGGGCATATGGCGACATCCGCCTGCATCGCCCGCTCGGCGATCAGCTGAGGCTGTTCCTTCAGCACCTGCCGGCCCAGCGCACTCGCGTTGAGGGTTACGACGACACCCTCACGACCGAACAGGTGGCGGCGATGATGCCGGACGCCACGCATGCGGCCGGCTCACGCAGCGGCTTCTACCTCGGCTACACGCTCTCAGGCTCCAGGCAGCCCGTCAGGTTCAACCTGAGGGAGGGCTCCGACGGCGATGGCAACACGACGATCCTGAGCGTGGGGGCGCTGGGCTCGGGCAAGACGACGCTGGATCAGAAGCTCAAGTACGAGGGCTTTCTCTTGGGGGCGCGGGTGATTGACTGCGACCCGAAGGGCGACCATCGCTTTCATCTGCTCGATGAGGTGGCGCCTCACACGGAGTGCGTGACGCTGCGGCCCGACCCGGCCCTGCGGGGCGTACTGGATCCGTTGCGGGTCGCGCCTGAGCATCTGCGCCAGGACATCGCCGTCTCGTTCCTGCGCGACCTCCTGCCGGGAAGGGCTGAGCCGGCCTGGGAGACCGTGGTGGTCGCCGCGGTCGACCGTGTGGTGAGCCGAGCCCGCGAGCCAACGTGCCTGGAGGTGGTGCGAGCGCTCTGTGACGGGGATGAGACCGAATCGCAGGTCGGCCGGACTCTCGAGGTGTATGCCCGCTCCGGGCTCACGCAGCTCGGCTTTGCGGACCCCGAGGTGAGGCTGCCGCCCGTGGGGCAGAGCCAGGTCACCTACCTGCCGATTCGCGATCTGCCCGGGCCCGAGCCGGGGATGCAGCGCTCCGAATACTCCCAGGCCGAGCGCGTCGGAGAGCAGATCGTGCGGTTGATCGCGATGTTCGCGATGCACCTCATGAACGCCGAGCGCGAGCGGCTGAAGCTCTTCTCCTTCGATGAGGGCTGGCGCCTTCTGGGAGACCCGGCAGGCCGGGCGCTGCTGGCCTCGCTGCAGCGCATGGGACGCTCGGAGCTCGCCGTGCCGATCATCAGCACGCAGCTCGTCACCGACACTCTGATCGGCGAGCGCGAGTCGCTTGAGAACCTGCTCGGTGCGACGTTCGTGTTCGGAATGCGTTCAGAGACGGAGGCGGCTCGGGCGCTGACCCTGCTCGGGCTCGACCCCGAGAACCGCAGGATGCGCCAGGCTCTTTTGGAGTTCGACTCCGGACGCTGCCTGTTCCGCGACCACCGCGGCCGGGTGGAGGCGATCCAGGTGGATCTCGTGGTGCCGTCGTTGCTGAAGGCGCTCTCGACGACTCCCGCCCCGGCGTGAGCGCGAGGGCGCCCTTGGCGCTCGTCGTGATCGCGTGCGCCGTTTGCGGGGGTCCGGGCCTGCCGATCGGAGATCCGCCGGCGGTCGCCTATGCGGATGCGCCCAGGAATCCAACTGCAGCCGACTCGCCCGCGGCGAGGCCCCGGGCCGGCGATATCGGCACGAGGGCGCCGAGCAATCCGCCACTCACCGCGGGCACAGAAGCGAACGCCGGGGCCGAAGAAGGCGCCTCGGCCTCGGACCTGTCGAGCGCAGGGGATCCGTTGGTCAGCAACGGACTGGGAAGCCCCATGTGCCGCGCCGGTGCGGGCGAAGACGACCTGTCGCAGGCGAGCGAGACGAACTGCCGAGCGTCTGGCTTTGAGGCGGCCCCGGAGCCCACCGGCAACTACGCGTTCGACGTGCACATCAACACCGGCCCCACCAAGGTAAGCAACGATCTCTCCGCGGCGTTCCAGGACGTGCTCGGGCTGGGATGGACGGCGCTGGTCGTCGCGGTGCATGGAGTGATCGTGATGTTGGAGTGGTGCTACACAATCGATCTGCTCGACAGCTCCGCAATGAGTGGCGTTGCGCGGGGTTTGCGCGAGAGCCAGGCGACGTTCACCCAGCCATGGCTGGTCCTGGTGCTGTCGGTGGCATCGGTGCTCGCGCTCTACCACGGCATCGTCCAGCGCCGCGTCGCGGAGACGGTCGGGCACGCGCTGCTGATGCTGGCGATGATGGTGGGAGGGCTGTGGGTGATCATCAACCCCACCGGCACCGTCGGGTCGTTGGATCAATGGGCCAACCAGGCCGGACTCGGGACCCTTGGCTCGGTGGCGGGCGGGACCCCCGATCACCCGGACCGAACGCTAGCCGACAGCATGAGCGCGGTGTTCAGCGGCGCGGTGGTCGGGCCCTGGTGCTACATGGAGTTCGGCAACGTCCGATGGTGCAGCGATCCGGCACGGCTGGACCCTCGGTTGCGGGCTTCCGGCTTGGCCGACGCGGCAATCGAGCGCGCTCAGATCGGCTGCCGGGAGGACGCTGGATCGCTCACGGCCTGCGCCCAGCCGGGTAGCGAACAGGCGCGGGGGCTGGCCGAGAGCGCCGAGCAGTTGGCCGGCGCGCGAACCAACGGAGACCTGTTCCTCGCGTTGCCCGCCAATCAGGCGATGCGCAACTCGATCAACGACCACGGCTCGCTGTTCAACGTGCTCTGCGGGGGCAGCGAAATGCCCTGCAGGGGACCGACGGCGGCACAGGCCGAATTTCGCACCGAGCACGGAACGGGCTGGCGCGTCGTCGGACTCCTGTTCATCTGGATCGGTGTGCTGGGGATGCTGCTGTTGCTCGGCTTCATCGCGATGCACCTGCTTGGAGCGGCCATCGCGAGCCTGCTGTACCTGCTGCTGGCGCCGGCGGCGGTGCTGGCGCCAGCGCTGGGCGACGGCGGGCGGACGGCGTTTCGCCGATGGGCCACCGGCCTGCTGGGAGCCGTGATGTCGAAGCTCATCTTCTCGTTTGCGCTGGGCGTGGCGCTCTTGATGAACCACATCTTCACGGTCGATCTGACGGGGCTCGGCTGGTTCACCCAGTGGTTGCTCACGTCGGCGATGTGGTGGGGCACGTTCCAGCGGCGCCATCAGCTGCTCGGCTTCGCCCTCGCGGGGCAAGCCCGGACGCACGAGCCCCGGTCACTCGCGCGGCGGGTCGGCGGCGCGCTTGAGACGCCCGTGGCGGCGCGGAGCACGGCTGACTGGGTCAAAGGCAGGTTTTCAAAACCGGGCCAGGACGTGAAGGCCGCCCGAAAGCGGGCCCAGGCCGCACTCGAACGCGCCAAGGCGAATTCCAAGGAGCAGGTGGGCCGGACGCTCGAGCGCGAGCACCGTGACGCCGGCGCGCGGCTGGCGGCTGCGCCCGGGATCCAGCAGCAGCTCTCTCTCCGGCGCGCCCAGCTACAGCGCGTCCGAAGCGCGCGCGTCAAGGCCTCGGAGTCCGGTGACCGGCGCAGAGCGGCCGAACTAAGGCATCGCGAGCAGCGAATCGAAGGGGACATAGGGGAGACGCAGGAGGGACTGAACGCGGCGCGCCGGCTGGCCGGCGGCGAGCAGCTCCGGAGGCTTGGCGGAAACCGGTACTCGCAGGAGCAGGCGGAAGCGAGGGACGACTTCCTGAATGCCCAAGCGGCGTTACCTTCGAGCGCTCGCGCTCGCGGCTCAGACCTCGGCGGGCGGCGCGACTATGCGGCACTCGCGGGCCTCGCCGGGTTCGGACGCGAGGAGTACGAGCGGCTCGATTCTCGCGGTCAGCGACTCGCGCGGTTGCAGGTGGACCGTGAGCTTGCTGTACGCAACGAGGGAAGTCGTGCGGCTGAAGACCTGGCGGCAGCCGAGGGCCCCTCGCCGCTCGGCCGGCGTGAGCGACACAAGCTGGACAGGGAATTCGACAGCACTCTCAAGCAGCGAATGCGCGATGGCGGCCACAGCATGCCCTCGTCACTCGCGAAGCACTCGAGCATCGATCTCTGGCGAAAAGATGGACGGGTCGGCGGGGGATCGGGCCGGAGCAGGGAGTCCAGCGTGATGCGCGATGCGCACGAGGTCGCGGCGCGTCGCAAGCGACAACTGGGCCGGGATTTCCGCTGACGGGCCTGTCCAGCGCAGCGGGGGCGTCGGCCGGTGGGATATCGAGACCGGTACGGCTGGCGTTCGCGGGTGCGGTCGTTGCGGCTGCGGGCGCGCTGGCGATCACGCTGTTGATGGTCTTCTCGACGCTTCAGGCCTCGATCGGCCTTGGGGGCGAAACAGAGTCACGTTTCTCGGGCGACGGCGTCTCGACCCTCGCGCAGCGGGAAATCCCCGCGCGGTACCTGCGGCTGTATCAGGAATCGGCGCAGCGGTACGGATTGGACTGGGCGATCCTCGCGGGCATCGGCAGGGTCGAGTGTGACCACGGGCGTGACCCCGATCCATCGTGCACCAGGGAAGGAGCCGTCAACTCCGCCGGAGCGGGGGGCCCGATGCAATTCATCGCATCGACGTGGGCGCGTTACGGTGTGGATGGTGACGGAGACGGCCGGATCGATCGCTGGGACCCCGCGGACGCCATAGCATCTGCCGCCAATTATCTTCGTGCCTCAGGTGCTCCGAGCGATTATCCGCACGCGATTCTCGCCTACAACCATTCCGCCACATACGTTGCGGCGGTGCTGCATTGGGCGGCGCTGTACCGGGCGCCCGCAGCGTCGCCCGCGCCGCTGGCCGGCGGCGAATCCGCTGAAGTCGAAGGCGCCGACAGGGCTCTGGAAGGCGAGAGCCCGACGCCCGTGCGGTTCGTTGCCGGAGAACACGCAGAGCTCGCACCTGGGGACGGTCACCTCGCGCTCATCCCTGCGGGCGTTCCGGCGACGGTGCAGGCGATGATCGTCGCCGGCAACGAGCTGCAGGAACTTCCGTACGGCCCCGGCGGTCATCCGGACCCGCGGGGGGCGCTCGAAGAGGACTGCTCTAGCACCGTCAACTACGTTCTCTACCGCTCCGGCGTTCGCCCGATCTCGGAAATCGTGAGCGACAACCCGCTGGCACAGGACTACGTCGACTGGGGGGCGCCCGGACCGGGCAGGTGGGTGACGATCTACGCCACCACCGAGCCAACTCCGCACGTCTTCATGACGATCGCCGGAATTCGTCTGGATACGTCGCACAACGGAACCGACGTCGGCCCCAACCGCGACCAGGACGGCCCGCGCTGGCGGATCCTCGACCACATTCCGACCTGGGCGCACTGGTCCGTCCGTCATCCACCGGGGCTGTAAGGTGCCGGTCAATGGCGGCGCGCAAGGTCGACTACCTGCTGATCGGCGGAGGCCTGGCGTGCGGCAACTGCGCCCGCTGGCTGCGCGAGGAAGGCGCCGACGGCGACGTCCTGCTGGTCGGCCGCGAGTCCGACCCGCCATACAACCGGCCCGAGTGCTCCAAGGGCTATCTGCGCGGCAGCGAGAGCCGCGAGGACACGTTCTTCCGCCCGAACGAGTGGTGGGACGAGCAGAACATCGAGTTGCTCACCCGCACCAGCGTGACCGGCCTTGACCTCGAGTCGCGAATCGCCAAGCTCTCGAACAAGGAGGAGATCGAGTTCGGCAAGGCGCTGATCGCCACGGGCGCGAACGTGCGCAGGCTCAACGTCGATGGGTGCGAGCTCGAGCAGATCCACTATCTCCGAACGCTCGGCAACTCAGACGCGATCGGCGAGGCTGTGGAGACGGCCGATGAGGTGGTGCTGATCGGCGGGTCGTTCATCGCCTGTGAGGTCGCCGCGTCGCTGACGCTGCTCGGAAAACACTGCACGATGGTGATGCAGGAGCAGGTGGCGCTCGAACATACCTTCGGTGCAAAGAGCGGGCGCTTCTTCCAGGATCTGCTCGAATCGCACGGCGTGACCGTGTACCAGGGCGACGAGCTGGAGCGCTTCCACGGCGAGGGCAGCGTCGCCAAGGTGATCACAAGAGGTGGCCTCGAGCTGACGGCCGACGCGGTCGTGATCGGAGCGGGCGTGACCCCCGATGTGCAGCTGGCGCAGAAAGCAGGCCTCCAGATCGGCGAGCGCGGGGGAGTGCACTGCTCCTCGCGCCTTGAGAGCTCGGCTCCCGATGTGTTTGCGGCGGGCGATATCTGCGAATACGAGTCCGTGGTGCACGGCGGCGCCTTCCTGCGGCTCGAGCACTGGGACGTCGCCTTCAACCACGGCAAGACCGCCGCGCTGAACATGCTCGGCCGCGACATTCCCCACGAGGTCGTGCCTTACTTCTATTCGGTGTTCGCCGACTGGGGCGAACTCGAGTACGTCGGCCCGGCGTACGAGTGGGATGAGGAGATACTGCGCGGATCCTTTGAGGACGGGGCCTTCACGGACTGGTATCTGAAGGACGGTGTTGTGAAGGCAGCGCTCACCTTCGGGCGCTCCGATGATCTCGACACCGCGCGACGGTTACTGGTGGGCGGGCTCGTGCTGGACAAGGCCCAGCGCGCGGCACTTGGCGATCTCGACGCCGATCTGGAGAGCATCGGACGCTGAGCGCATCGAAGGTGAGCGGCTCCGGCAACCCGCGGTCCGGCGCACAGTCCCGCGGTCGAGCGTCGAGTAGGATTGGCCCGTTCAACGGTCGGTGGTAAAGGGAAGCCGGTGAGAATCCGGCGCGGACCCGCCACTGTGACCGGGGATGCCCACCGCGGCGCGCCCATAAGGCGCGCAGCCACCGGCCCGCCTTCGGCGGTACGGGAAGGCGCGGAGGGGTAGGCCCGGCAGCCAGGAGACCTGCCTCCGACCGCAAGCCCACAAGCCCTCGTGGAAAGGGGTTGGCTCAATGCTCAATTCTCGTCGTTTATCTGTTGTGCTCGGCGCTGTCTGTCTCTCGCTCGCGATGTTTACGTCGGCCGCGCTGGCGGCCGGACCGGCGACCGTCACCGTCCGCGTGGAGGGTCAGAGCGCGACATTGCTTCCGCCCACTCAGGTGACCACCACCACCGAACCGGTCGTCAAGGACGGCATATCAACGGATTCCTGCCCTGGGACAAGCGCTCTCGGTGCGCTGCAGCAAGCGACCGGCGGAAACTGGAGCGGTCCGTGGGAAGCCTCGTTCAAACAGTACGAGATCTTTTCGATCGAGGGCGAGAACCACGCCTTCGGTGGAGGCTCCTTCTGGGAGCTCTGGGTCAACCACGTGGCATCGGAAGTCGGTGCGTGCGAAGCAATGCCGGAAACGGGCCAGGAAGTGCTGTTGTTCCCCTGTTCGGAAACTGCGACCGAATGTCCAGGCCCGCTCGGGATAGAAGCATCCGCGACCGCCGATGTCGGCGCCGTGGCGGTGACAGTGAAGAAGTACAGCGCGAAGGGAGAAGCGTCACCCGTTTCGGGCGCGACCGTCACGGCCGGAGCCGCATCCGCTGTTACCGATTCAGGCGGCCATGCAACGCTGACCATCGTCAGTCCCGGGGAGTACACGTTGCAGGCGACAGCACCCGAATCGATCCGTGACGAGACCACGATCTGCGTCCATGCCGGCAACGACGGCACCTGCGGGACATCGGGTCCGTCCGCTTCAACAGCTCCGGGCGTGACGCCCCCCACTCCCTACAACGGCCCGTACGCGGTCGTGGCGAAGGCGGCGGGTGTCGTGGAAGACCATGTCTACACGCGTGCAGACGCTCCCAAGGTGCTCTCCGGGACCGTGCTCGCACACACCACCGTCGCCTCGGTCAGCCTCGAGCTGCGGCGCTCATATCGGGGCCGCTGCTACGACTATGACGGGGTCTCCACCCGCTTCATCAGAGCCCGCTGCGGCCAGGGCAGCTTCTTCAAGGTCTCGAGCAACGCGGCCTTCTCCTACCTGCTTCCCGCGGCGCTTGCACCTGGTCGCTACGTGCTCGATATCGAGGCGACCGACGCGGCCGGCAACCACACGACGCTGGCCCGCGGCTCATCGAGGGTCGTGTTCTATGTCAGCTAGCGCTCGGAGCGCGCGCGCCCGCGGCTGATGTTGCCCAGCGCCCGCCCGGGCAATCGCTCGTCACGCTCGCGCCGGGGCCCATTGCCCCGGCGCGCCGTCACGCGCGCGGCGATCGCTCTCGCCGCGCTGCTCACCGCGCTGGTCGCCGCCGGCTGCGGTCTCGGCGCGGGGCCCGCGCCCACCGCCGTCAATCTGACCGTCACGCGTAACTTCGGCGCGACGGTCGTGCGCTCGTTCAGCGCCCCTCAGGTGATGGGGCAGGAGACCGTCATGAGCCTATTGATGCGCAACGCCTCCGTCAGCACCCACTATGGCGGAGGATTCGTGCAGAGCATCAACGGGCTCTCCGGCGGGCAGGAAGGCGGAGAGCCGGTCGACTGGTTCTACTACGTCAACGGCGTCGAAGCCTCCAAGGGCGCGGCCGATACGAATGTGAATCCGGGCGATCACATCTGGTGGGACCGCCACGACTGGAGCCAGACCGATCGCATTCCCGCCGTCGTGGGCTCATTTCCCGAGCCATTCCTCAACGGCATCGGCGGCAAGCGCCTGCCGCTGCGCGTCGAATGCGCCGTCGTGGCCGGCTACGCGTGCAGAACCGTGACCGAACGCCTGCGCGCGCTCGGCGCTCCCGCGGCGATCGCCGCGCTCGGCGGTGGCGGCGGGGAGTCACAGACGCTGCGCGTGGCTGTCGCGCCGTGGGCCCAGATCAATGGTGACTCGGAGCTGCAGGGCATCGAACGCGGGCCGAGCTCAAGCGGCGTCTTCGCGCGCTTCTCCACGAACGGAAGCACGCTCACGCTGCTCGATCAGAACGGCCGAACCGCGGCGACGCTCGGCGCCGGAGCCGGACTGATCGCCGCCACAAGCACCGGCGAAAATGCACCCGTGTGGGTGATCACCGGAACGGACGCCCAGGGTGTAGAAGCCGCCGCGCGCGCCTTCGACAGCGCAACGCTCCACAATCGCTTCGCCGTCGCGGTGTCAGCGGCCGGCGTGACGTCGCTGCCGGTGCCTTCACCATGAACACCATCGGCGGCATCCTCTTCTTCTACAGGCGCATCGCCAGCCCGTTGCACGCGACACGCGCGACCGCGGGCGCAGCCTGGGCGCTGTCGCTGACGGCCGCCACGCTCATCCTCTTTCACCCGCTCGTGCTGCTCGCGCTGCTCGCGGCCGTGCTCGGCGCCGGCGCGGGCGCGGGCGTCGGGAGGCTGCTCGCGCGCTCGCTGCGCACCGCTCTGATCGTCGCCGTGCCGATCGTCGTCATCAACGTGCTCGTCAGCCGCGAGGGCCTCACGGTGTTCGCGCGGCTCGGCGACCTGGGACCGTTCGGCCAGGGCGATCTCACGCTCGAGGCGCTCCTCTACGGAGCGGTCATCGCCCTCAAGGTGACGCTTCTGATCCTCATCACCACGCTCGCCGGGCTCGCCGTCGATCCCGATGAGCTCCTGCGCGTGTTCCGCCGGCTGTCCTTCCGCTCCGCTCTCACCGCATCGCTCGCGACGCGCATGCTGCCCGTGCTCTCCGCCGACGCCCAGCGCCTCGGCGAGGCGCAGCGGACCCGCTCGACAGGCGCGCCCAGCGGCGCCCGCGGGCGTGTGGCGCTGCTGGCGGCCGTCATCGGCGGCTCTCTGGACAGGGCCATGGACGTGGCCGCCACGCTCGAGGTGCGCGGCTTCGCAACGGCTCGCCGCGCGCCGCGGCTCGTGCGCCCGTTCTCGCGCCACGACATCGCCTTCGCGGCCTCCGCCGTGGCGATCCTCGCCCTTGCCCTGGGTGGCAGGCTCGCGGGAGCGGCGTCCTTCACCGCCTACCCGACAGCTCACATGCCGACCAGCGCCGGCACGCTCGTGCTGTGTGCCGCGCTCATCGCCGCCGTGCTTCTGCCCTTCTGCGACCGCCGGGGCATCGAGCCATGACCGCGCACCCACGTTGGAGCGACGAGCCATGAGCTCGCCCCTTTTGACGTTCGATCGCGTCACCTACAGCTACCCGGACGCGCACGCGCCCGCCGTCAGCGACGTCAGCTTCGAGCTGCATCCCGGCGAGTTCTGCCTGCTCGCCGGTCTCTCCGGCAGCGGCAAGTCGACGCTGCTCAACGCCGCCTGCGGCCTCGTGCCCCACTTCCACGGTGGGCGCTTCGCCGGCGGCGTCACGCTGGCCGGCCTCGACACCCGCGAGCATGGGCCGGCACAGCTGGGCGCGTTCGCCGGCGCGCTGTTTCAGGATCCCGAGACCCAGCTGGTCACCAACTCCGTGCGCGCCGAGCTCTCGCTCGCGCTGGAGAGCCGCGGCCACGGCGCCGCCGCCGTCGCACGCGGTGTCGAGGAGGTCGCGCTCGCGCTCGGCATCGACGCGCTGCTCGACCGCAGCACCCATGACCTCTCCGGCGGCGAGAAGCAGCGTGTCGCGCTGGGCGCCGCGCTGGCCGGCCGGCCGCGCATCGTGCTGCTCGATGAGCCGACCTCCCAGCTCGACCCCGTGGCGGGGGATGAGCTGATCGGTCTGCTGCGCCGGCTCAACCAGGAGTGGGAGACCACGATCCTGCTCGCCGAGCACCGCCTCGAGCGCTGCCTGGCCGCCGCCGACCGCGTGATCGCCCTCGACCGTGGCCGCGTCGCCTGCGACGGCGATCCGCAGGCGTTCCTTCAGTGGGCCGCGCGGCGCGCGCCGGCGCTTCAGACGCCGGGCGCGAAGCTGTTCGCCCTCTCAGGGCTCCATCCGGCGCCCGTGGGCGTGCGCCAGGCGCGGGCGACGCTGCGCTCGCACGGTCTCATGCCAGAGGACGACGGGGCGACGCCCCAGCCGCCCGCACCCGCCGTGCCCGCGCGGCTACGCGTGGGCACGGCGCGTCGCCGGCGCAAGGCCGAGCCCGCGCTCAATATGCGCGGTGTGTGGCACGAGCTGCGCGACGGGCCGGCCATCCTGCGCGGGGTCACCCTGCGCCTTGAGCCCGGCGAGCGCGTCGCCCTGATGGGACGCAACGGCGCCGGCAAGTCCACGCTCCTGCGCCACGCCGCCGGGCTGCTCGAGCCCACCCGCGGCCGCGTCGAGCGCGCCGGCAGGGTCGCGCTGCTCCTGCAGAACCCCGGCGACTACTTCATCCACGAGCGCGTTTCGGCGGAGGCTTCACCGGAGGCACTGGCCGCGGTGGGTCTCGCGCACATGGCCGAGCGGAATCCCCGCGACCTCTCCGGCGGAGAGCGCCAGCGCCTCGCGCTCGCGATCGTCACCGGCGGCGATGAGCAGTCTCCGGACGGCCCGCCGGCCGTGCTCGCGCTCGACGAGCCCACTCGCGGCATGGACCGCGAAGCCAAGGCCGAGCTCGCCGCCGATCTGCTCCGCCGGGCCGCACGGGGCCAGGCGGTGATCGTGGCCACGCACGACCCCGAGTTCGCCGCCGCCTGCGCGCATCGCGCGGTCCTGCTTGCCGACGGCCGTGTGATCGCCGACGGCCCCGCCTCAGAGCTGCTCGCCGGCGGCTGGTACTTCGCGACCGAGACCGCCCGCATCCTCGGCGGCGCCGAGGGCGCGCTGCTGCCCGAGCAGGGCGCCGAGCTGCTCCGCGCACGCGCGCCCATGGAGGTCGTGCTGTGAGCTGGCCGCTCGCCTCCTTCCTGCTCGTCTTCCTCGTGCTCATCGTCGGCTGGCTCGCCTACGAGCGCGCGCGCCCCTCCGCGCGCATGGTCGCCGTTGTGGGCACCCTCGCGGCCGTCGCCGCGCTCGGCCGCGACGCGTTTGTCGCACTGCCCGACGTCAAGCCCATCACGGCGATGGCGCTCGTGGTGGGCTATGCGCTCGGCCCGCTCCCCGGCTTCACCGTCGGCGCGCTGGGCATGCTCGCCTCGAACATCGTGCTCGGACAGGGCCCCTACACGCCCTGGCAGATGGCCGCGTGGGGCGGCGTGGGCCTTGCGGGCGCCGCCCTCGGAGCCCTCAGCCGGCGGCGTCTGGGACGGGTCGAACTGGCCGTTGCCTGCGCGCTCGCGGCGGTCGCCGCCAAGGAGGTCATGAACCTGTACACGTGGACGCTCGGCGCGAGCCACACCCTCGCTGCGTTCCTCGCGATCGCGGCCACGGCCCTGCCGTTCGACCTGACAGACATGGTCGCGAGCTTCTTCTTCGGCCTGGCCTTCGGGCCCGAGCTCGCCAGGCTGCTCGCACGGATGCGCGCGCGCATGAACGTCAGCTGGGAGCCGGCCGTCGGCGGGGCGCTCGGCGAGGATCCGCCCGCCAATCCGCCCAACGGGGTGACCGGCCTCGGATCTCTCGGCGCGGCCGGGTCGCTCGTGGCCGTGCTGCTCGCCACAGCGCTCCTCCTCGGCGCACCCCACGCCGCCCGCGCACAGCCCGCCGCCGCTCAGCGCGCCACAGCTCAGGCCGCGATCGCCCAGACTCCCACCGCCTCGACGGCGGGGGCCGGCCTCGCGCCCGAGCTCTCCTTCCTCGCCGGCGCCCAGAACGCCGACGGCGGCTTCGGCGGCGCCAGCGGCCAGTCCAGCAGCGAGCTCTACACCGCATGGGTGGCCATGGGCCTCGCCGCCGCGGGGCGCAACCCGTCCGATTTCGATCGCGGCGGCCACTCGGTGCTCGACTCGCTGCGCAACCAGGCATCAACACTTCAGGGACTCGGTGACGCAGAGCGCACGATCCTCGCCCTCAGCGCCTGCGGCGCGTCCGCCTACTCCTTCGCCCATCGCAACCTCGTCTCCGAAGTGCTCGCCGCGCGGGCGCCCGACGGCTCCTTCGAACATCTCGTCAACCTCACGGCCTTCGCGATCTTCGCGCTGCGCGCCGTCGGGCACTCCGCTTCCTTCACGGCCATCCGCGAAGCGGCCGGTTGGATCGAGCGCCAGCAGAACGGCGACGGCGGCTTCGGCTTCGGCGCTCACGGCTCGCCCTCGGACGTCGATGACACGGGTGCGGCGGTGCAGGCGCTCGTGGACGCGGGCGCTCGCAACAGGCACGTGCTCGCGGCGGCGGCGGGCTTTCTGACCGGCGCGCAGAACCTCGACGGTGGCTTCCCCCAGCAGCCCGGCGGAAAATCCAACGCCCAGTCGACGGCCTTCGCCGTGCAGGGCCTGATCGCCGCGGGGACCAATCCTGGCTCGGTGCGCCGCCGCGGCAGCCGCTCCCCGCTCGGCTACCTGGAAAGCCTGCGCGCGCCCGGCGGCAGCATCCGCTACTCGCGCACCGGCACGCAGACGCCCGTGTGGGTGACCGCGCAGGCGCTGATCGCGCTGTCCGGCAAGACCTTCCCCGTCGGGCCCTGACGCGAGCGCACGGCCGCCTGTCCGCGTCGCTTCACCCTCGCTTTAGCGATCGTCATACCCTTGTACTGATGTACCAGCACGCATACACCGCCCGGGCCCTGCCACCCGCACATCTGCTCGGGCGCCGGCGCCGCCGCGGGCCGATGGCCGCGCTCGGCGTTGCCGCGCTGTGCCTGCTGGCGCTCGCCGTGACGTGGGTCGTGGCCGAGCTTGTGCCGGTGGTCCAGGTGAAGGACGCCGCGCTGCTCAATCACTTCGTGCTTCTCGGCCGCCCAGGCGTGGACTCGGTTGCAAATGGGCTGCTCGACCTGCTCGACCCGCTTCCGTTCGTCCTCTGGGGAGTCGTGCTTGTCGGAATAGCGCTCTGGCGCCGGCGACCGCGCGTGGCCGTGGCCATGGCGCTGGTTCTGTCGCTCGCGCCTCTCACCGCCGAGACGCTCAAGCCGCTGCTCGCCCATCCCCACGTGCAGATCGGCCTGGCCCACATCGACGCCGCCTCCTGGCCAAGCGGTCATGCGACCGCCGCGGCCGCGCTCGTGCTGTGCGCCGTGCTCGTCGTGCCGGCGCGCCTGCGCCCGCTCGTCACTGGCCTCGGCGTCGCGTTCGCGGCCGCAGTCGGCTGCTCGCTTTTGATCCTCGCCTGGCACATGCCAAGCGACGTTCTCGGCGGATACCTGGTGGCGTCGCTGTGGATGGCTCTGGCGGTCGCCGCCCTGCGCGCCACCGACCGCCGCCGTCCGGCCGCCCGCTCCTGACTCGAGTCTCAGCCGCTCTGCGCCGCCGAGTCGGCGCCGCCGTGCGCCCCCGGGTCCCACAGCGGCTCTGATCCCCGCTCTGCGCCGTCCCCGACGTTGACCGCGCGGCCGAGGATGAACAGCAGGTCAGACAGCCGGTTCAGGTAGCGCACCACCTCCGGGTTCCCGTGCTCGCCGACGGCGATCGTCCGTCGCTCGGCCCGCCGGCAGACCGTGCGGCAGACGTGCAGGTGCGCCGAGGCCGGGGTGCCGCCCGGGATCACGAACGAGCGCAGCGGCTCGAGCTCCGCATTGACCTCATCGCAGGCCTGCTCGAGCCACTCTGTGTAGGCCGGACCGATGCGCAGCCGCGCGTGCGCCGCGTCGCCGGCGGGCGCGGGGTCCTCAGCGGAAGCATGCGTGGGCACGGACAGGTCTGCTCCGACATCCAGCAGGTCGTTCTGCACGCGCCGCAGCCACTCGGCGAACTTCTCGGGCAGCCCGGGCTGCAGCAGGGCCACGCCGATCGTCGCGTTCAGCTCATCCACCGTGCCGTAGGCCTCCACCAGCGGATGCACCTTTGAGACGCGGCTCATGTCGCCAAGATGCGTCTCTCCGCCATCGCCGAGCTTTGTGTAGATGCGCGTCAGGTTTACCGTCATGGCCCATCGAGTCTTGCATACCCGCACCGCCGCTCATCCGTGCGATCGGATACGTTCTCGCACCTCATGCGCATAGGTGTACCGAAGGAGACCGCTGCGGGCGAGCACCGGGTGGCGCTCGTGCCCGAGGTCGTCGGCAAGCTGAAGGCCAAAGGCCTCGAGGTCGTCGTGCAGGAGGGCGCCGGCGCCGACGCGCTCCTGCCCGATGCCGCCTTCGTCGAGGCCGGCGCAGGCGTCACCGGCGACGCGAGCGAGATCTGGGGCTCTGACGTCGTCGTCACTATCGCCCCACCGGATCCCGAGCAGATCCGCGGCCTTGGCTCCGGGTCGATCCTGATCGGCTTCCTCGCGCCGCTGACCAGCCCGCAGACAACGCGCGCGCTGGTTGCGGCGAAGGCAACGGCGTTCGCGATGGAGGCCATCCCCCGCATCTCGCGCGCACAGGCGATGGACGCGCTGTCATCCCAGAGCAACATCGCCGGCTACAAGGCCGCGCTGCTCGGCGCGGAGGAGATGGGCCGCTTCTACCCGATGCTGATGACCGCCGCCGGCACGATCCCGCCGGCCAAGGTGCTCGTGCTCGGCGTCGGCGTGGCGGGCCTCCAGGCGATCGCGACGGCCAAACGCCTGGGCGCGCGCACCACCGGCTATGACGTGCGCCCCGAGGTGGCCGAGCAGGTTCAGTCGCTCGGCGCCCAGTGGCTCGACCTGGGCCTCGAGGCCAGCGGCGAGGGCGGGTATGCGCGGGAGCTGACCGAGGAGGAGCGCGCTTCACAGCAGCAGGCGCTGACCGACGCCATCAAGGGCTTCGACGTGGTCATCACCACGGCGCTCGTGCCCGGACGCCCGGCCCCCAGGCTCGTGACCGCCGAGGCAGTCGAAGGGATGAAGCCGGGATCCGTGATCGTCGACCTCGCCGGTGAGGCCGGCGGGAACTGCGAGCTCACCGTGCCCGGCGAGACGGTCGTTCGCCACGACGTGAAGATCGTCTCGCCGCTGAACCTGCCGGCGAGCATGGCCGAGCACTCATCGCAGCTGTTCGCGCGCAACGTGCTCGCGCTGCTCGAGCTGCTCGTCGGCGAGGATGGCGCCCTGCACCTCGATTTCGACGATGAGATCGTCAGCGGCGCCTGCATCGTGCGCGACGGCGAGATCGTCAATCCCGGGGCAAAAGCGGCGACGGAGGCCAGCCAATGATCCTTGCGAGCACCCTCACCACCAACCTGGCAATTCTCGTGCTGGCCGGCTTCATCGGCTTCGTCGTCATCTCCAAGGTGCCAAACACGCTGCACACGCCGCTGATGTCCGGCACCAATGCGATCCACGGCATCGTCATCCTCGGCGGCCTGTTGATCATCGGCCTGGCCGGCAACGACGCGTTCAACAAGGTGATCCTCGTGATCGCGATCGCCTTCGGCACGATCAACGTGATCGGCGGCTTCCTCGTCACCGACCGCATGCTCGAGATGTTCAAGTCGCGCCCCAAGCCCGCGCCCTCAGAGCAGAAGGACGGCTCCGGCGACGGCGGCTCTACTCCGGGTAAGGGGAAGGACTCGTGATCCAGCCGCCGCTGGCGACATCCTTCCTGCAGAGCTCGAACTTCCGCGACGTCCTCTACATCATCGCGTTCTCCCTCTTCATACAGGGCCTGCGCGGACTCTCCGGTCCAACCACTGCCGTGCGCGGCAACCGCATCGCCGCCGTCGGCATGGCGATCGCGGTTATCGCAACACTGCTCAATCCGCTCGAGGGCAACTGGGGGCTGATCGTGCTCGGCGTCGCCCTGGGTGCCGCCGTCGGCATACCGGCCGCGCGCCAGGTGAAGATGACGGCGATGCCGCAGATGGTCGCGCTGTTCAACGGCGTCGGCGGCGGCGCGGTGTTCCTGATCTCCTGGTCTGAGTTCCGGCTGACCGACGGCTATTCGTTCACACCCACGTACATCGCCATCTTCTCGCTGTTCGCGGCGATCGTGGGCTCGGTCTCCTTCTGGGGCTCCAACATCGCCTTCGGCAAGCTCCAGGAAATCATCCCCGGGCGGCCGATCAGCTTCGGCTCGGCGCAGCAGATCGTCAACCTCGTGCTGCTCGTGCTCGCCGTCGCGGGCGCCGTCGACATCATCCAGGGCAACCACTCCGAATTGGTGTTCATAGGCGTGCTCGTGTGCGCTGCGCTGCTCGGCAATGCCGTCGTGCTGCCGATCGGCGGCGCGGACATGCCCGTGGTCATCTCGCTGCTGAACGCATTCACCGGACTGTCCGCGGCAGCGACCGGTATCGCGCTGGACAACACCGCGCTGATCGTCGCGGGCATGATCGTCGGCGCCTCGGGCACGATCCTCACGAACCTCATGGCCACCGCGATGAACCGCTCGATCCCCGCGATCGTCGCGGGCGGCTTCGGCGGTACCGGCGCCGTCGAGGGCGCCTCAGGTGCCGGCGAGCATGCCGGCACGGTGCGCTCGACCACCGCCGCCGACGCCGCGATCCAGCTCGCCTATGCCAGCCGTGTGATGATCGTGCCCGGCTATGGCATGGCGGTCGCCCAGGCCCAGCACGCCGTGCGCGAGCTGACCAAGGAGCTCGAAAAACGCGGGGTCGAAGTGGCCT